>JAEEGL012157973.1_pt1 | contig 16702 bp, 6 predicted proteins | sample 9134231 | NCBI WGS metagenome assembly JAEEGL01 (sample SAMN16246548, study PRJNA631951) | gut metagenome | biome: gut microbiome; feature: rumen; material: fiber-attached | host: Bos | place: Iran: Karaj | collected 2018-10 | reverse complement strand
TTAATTGATAATTTATAAAAAAAATAATAATAAATTATATTATTTATAAATTTGGATTTTACCTAAAGATTTACTTCCAAATAAAATAACTTTATTACTTATTATTATAAAATCAATATATTTCATTTCATTGGTTTTAATTTTATTTATTAATTTTAATTCATCATCATTTTTATAAAAATATTGATTGATTTCATTACATTTTTCTTTAATAACAAATAAATTATTTCCTAAAAATGTATAATTAATGAGATTAAATCCTAAATCAATAAACAATTTAATTTGTTCATTTTGGATATCTATAAAATAAATAATATTTTTTGAATAACCAAGAATAAAATTATCATTAATTAATTTCATTAAAGTAATATAATTAATACATTTAATTATCTTATTGATTTTTCTATCATTTAAACTGAAAAAAAATAAATGATTTTTATTTGTTAAAATCATTTTTATATTTGATAATGGAAAAATTTTTTCAAAATTAACATATAAATTATTAATAGAAAATATCAATTTAAAATTATTTGAATCATTTTTCCAAATATTAATTATTCCATCATTAGAACTTGAAGCTAAATTTCCATTTTTAAATTCAATGATATTATTAATAAAAGTAATATGATTATTAATAATTTGAATTGGATTATTAAAATTATTTATCAAAGTAAAAATTGAAGAATGCATTATTAGTGAATTTTCAATATTAAAAGCAATTTTTCCATTATTAAGTTCAATTATATTATGAATTGGAAAATCAATTTTTTGATTTTTTATTATTTGAAAATTAAAGTCTATTATTTTTATAAAAGTTAAATTAAAATTTGTAAATACTATTAAAATTGAATTTTGAATTAAAACCATTTTATTTATTTGTTTATTCATTTGATATGAATTTAGTAATTTTAATTGACTATGAAAATGATTTTTGTTAATATCTCTTTTTTTAATAAAATGATTCTTTTTTCTAATTAATTTTAATTTTATTCTATTATTCTTATTTATTTTGATTTTTCTTTTTAGTCTTTCATATTTTGATGATGACTTTTTTTCAGACATAAATGGTTCTTTTTAGCTAAAAGGTTTTATTTTATTTAATTTAAATTTTTAAAATTTAAATATTGAATATTAATTTTAAATTATTATTGATTTTTTATAAATGAAAATATTATTTAATTTAAGAAATATTTTATTATTTTTCAAAAAAAAATAAATTTAATAATTTTATTAAGGATTATTATAAAAAATTTAAAATAATCTTTAAAAAAAATTTAAAAATGTCTAAAATAAATAAATATTTTTATGAAGCATTTACTTATTATAAATATTTCAATAGTCAAGGCTTTAATAGGAGAGAAGAAACAGAATATTTAATAAATATTAACTGGATAGATAGATGGAAAGAATTTAATTATTCAAATTTAAAAAAAAAATATTTTTCAAAATATAATATTACAAATCAAAATGAATATAATATAATTTTTGCCAAAGCAAGTAAAGAGATTCAATTAACAAATGATCCAGGAATTATTAATAATATGGATATAATTGAAGATTTAAGTTCATTTTTAAATGATGGAGATATAACAGATCCTTTTAATTTGGTAGTGGATATATCAAAAAAAAAATATATGAAAATTCCTCAAAGTTTATTCAAATTATTTAAAGATAATTATAATATAGATTATGTATTGTCAAGTTATTATTCTGAACAAAGAAAATATAATATTTATTTTTTTGATGAGAAAGAAAATTTATTAGATGAAGGAAAAATATATTTAAATAAGAATAAAATTTCAAATTTATCTAAAAGATTAATAAATATTATTAAATTAGATATTTTGAATATAAAAACTAAAAATATTAAAGAAGATGATTTAACAATAACTTTTAATAAAAGTAATTTAGAATGTGATGTTATAATAAAAGGAGGAAAAAAAGGAAAAAATATAAATAAAGAAAAATCAATAAATACAATGAATTCTCAAGATTTATCTAAAAGTATTGATATATCTGAAAATTCAAATGAAATTTCAAAGAAAAATTCCAAAAAAATGGATAAAAGTATAAGTACAGTAAATGTAATTAGAAAAAATGAAATTATACAAAATAAAAATGAGATTAATGATCAAAATTATTTAGTTAAAGTAAATAAAAAAGAAATAAATGTTTATAAAAATGGTATTATTGGTTTAATGAATTTAGGTAATACTTGTTATATGAATTCTGTAATTCAAGTATTAAGTAATATTAAAGAATTAAGAAAATATTTTTTTAGTGAACAACTTATAAATGATATGAATGATAAAAGTGATTATAAAGGCGAAATTGCAGAACAATTTTATTATTTATTAACAAAAATTTGGAATTGTTCTAATAAATCAGAAAAAATGATTAATCCAAAAGAATTTAAAGATACTTTTGGAAAATATAATCAACAATATAATAATTTACAAAGTCATGATACAATTGAATTTTTAATCATTTTATTAAATTGTTTACAAGAAGATTTATTAAAAGGAAAAAAATTATCAAAACCATTTAATGAATATGAAAATACAAAAGAAGTAAGATGGGAATTATATAAATTAATGAATAAATCAATTATTTTTGATTTATTTTATGGAATGCAAAATATTGAAATAAATTGTTTAAATTTAAATTGTTTATATAAAACATTCAATTTTGAAATTTTTAATGTTTTACATTTACCTTTACATGGACCTCAATTTACTTTTAATAAAAATGAATTAAGAAATTATAAATTTTATTATATAAATTGTTATATTGTTTTATATCCATTTGATTTACAATGTGTTTGTATCAAATTTCCTATTGAATATAGTTTATTTACTAATATTATTAATGATGAGATTATTCAGTTTATTAAGAAAATTACTTATATTGAAAATTTTGAAGTTAAATTTGATGAATTAAATAATAATAAAAATGAAATTAATGAATTAGTTAAAAGTGACTTTTTATGGAAAAAAAAAAATGTAAAGGATGAAATCAATATTTACTTTTATACTTATGAAAGTAACAATTTAAGAACAAAAGATTTAATTAATACTTTAGAAAATAATAAAATAAATATTAGAAATTATTTTCTTTTGGAATATTTAAAAAAAAAAAAAAATATAAAACAAACTAAAAGAGAAACTAAAGAGAAAAAAGAAAAAAAAAAGAAAGAATTATCATTTTTTTATATTACAAATTTTATAATTAAGAAAAATAATGATATACAAAGAATTGGAACACAACAAATAATAAAGTTTAATCAAAAAGATAAAATAATCAATTTATATCAAGAAATATGTAGGATATTTAATATTAAATATGATTATAAAAAAGAAAAAAGTAGTTTATATACTTTTAATATTATAAATGATGATTCATTAAATAATAATTTAAAAAACTATAATGTTATTCATGATATAAAAAAAAATTATGATAAATTAAACATTCCATTTATTATTAGTATTAGAATTAATAGTTTCAATAATATTAATATTCCAATTCCATATAATTTAAATATAACTTTAGAGGAATTTAAAGATTATTTATTAAATAATTTAGAGCTTTATTCAAAAGAGATTTCAAAATTAAATTTTGATATTTTTTATCTTGAAAAAAATAATGAAAATATTATAAAATTAAATAATTTACAAAATTGTTTTATATTCAATTTTTTAGAAGAGAATAAAGAAAAAATAAAAAGTAAAAGTATCCCATTAACATATAAAATTAAAAATAATATGACATTAAAACATCTTTTTAACTTTTATCAAATTGGTGAATTATATTTAGATAATAATATGACTTGTGAATATTGTTCTCAAGAAGTTTATTCTAAAATATCATTTGTAAAAATTCCAAAAATCTTAATTTTACATTTACAAAGAACAGAAAATTTAAAAATTAATAAAAATTTTATTGATTTTGACTTTTCAATAAATTCTAAAAATTACTTTCATGGTATAAGTGAAGATTTACAAAATATACAATATGATTTAATTGGAATAATTTATTTTTATGGTAATACACCTAATGAAGGTCATTATAATTGTGTATGTAAAAATTCAAATGATAATAAATGGTATAAATTTAATGATAATGAAGTTTTTATTATGAATGAAAATGAATTAAAAAATGAAAATGCTTATGCTTTAATATATCAACAAAAAAAAAATTAAAATAATTTTTTTATTAAATCTTTCAAACTAAAATTTTCAATTTAATAATATAATATTATATTAAATTTAATAAAAAAACTTATTAATAGATAAAAATTATATATTAAATACTTAATTTCAAATAAATAAGTCATTATAAATTATAAAAATAAGTGTTGATAAAAAATTAAATTAATAATTGAAAAATATTATATATATTTTTTCGATTATAATCAATAATATTTAATGATTAATTTTATTTAAATAATAATTAATATTTTTATTTACTTTTTTATTGATTTGAAGGATATATTTTCTTATTTAAATAATTTTTTATATATGGGATGTCTTTTAGGTATAAATGAAGAAAAACAAAAAATCAAAATAAAAATACAAGAAAAAATAGTTTCTACTAATTTTTCAGCTTATTCAGACACTATATTAAAAAAATTATCAGATACTCAATTAATATATATTAAATTTATAACTTTTTATTCAATATTATTTGATATTAATGAAGTAGATTATTCAATTGATATTTTAGATTTTTTTATTTTTCACTATTCAAGTTCTGATTATAATAAATATTTTTTAATAAAAGATTATGATATTTTTTTAAACAAATTATTCTCATTAAATGAATTACAATATTTTGAAGAAGAATCAAATGAAAAATCATTATTACTTGAACAATTATATTATATTTATTTTGAATTAAAAAAATTATCATTTCAATATTCAGATAAGAATGATATATTTATTATAAGAAAATATTATTGTATTGCTTTAGGTTTTATTTTATGTAAAGGACCAATTATTGATAAAATTGAATTTCTTTTTCAAACTTTTAATGATAATAAACTTTTTTCAAAAAATAAAAAATTTGAAGAATTTTTACTTATTACTTTTATTATTGGATCTTATTGTTTATTATCTTATAAAAGTAAAATTAGTTATGAATCATTTAAACAAGAATATGCTATTTTTTTTAAAGCTTATGAAATTAATAATATTAAAAAATTATGTGAAGCATTTGTTAATAATTTTTTTTTAGAAAAAGAAAGTTATAATGAAGAAGAATTTATTGAAAAATTTAAGGATGAAAATTTTCAATGGATATTTAGTAGTAGTGGAATTAGATATGAATTAGAAATGAATAATAAAGATTTAAAAAAATTGATAAAAAAAAGAAATAATACTATATAATTTTTTATTTTTTGTTCGTGTTTTTTTAATTCATATTTAAATCAAAAAAATTTTTAATCTTACTTTTTTTATTTATGAGTTTATTTTTAAAACAATTTCTGTTATAATTTTATTATATATTTATATATTTATAATTAATAATTTTATAATTCAATTGGAAAATAAAAATAAACATATTTTTAATTATTTATTATTTATAGGAAAAATAACTCTTTTAATTTAATAAATATTGTTCTAAATTTGAATGATATACATATATTTAATAATATCAAAACAAAATAATTAATTATAAATCATTTTAAATTTACATTTTATATTTTTCTTTAAATTGTTAAGTTTTATCTTTTGATTTTGATTCTTCTTTTTCATTACTAACAGTAGAATCAATTTTATTATGACCTTCAATAATTTTAGCAATATTTTTTAATCTTTCATTAAATTCTTTTTTAGAATTATTTTCATTATTATTATTAATAACAGAAGAAAAATATTCAGAATAAAAAAATTGAGGATTATTTAAATTTAAAGAATTTTTTTCAATATTACTTCTAATTAAATCAAGTGTATTAGTTTTATTTTTCTTCAAAAATAAATTATTATCTCCATTTTTATTTTCATTACTTTTTATAGTACTTTTTTCAACAAAAAAATTATTTCCTCCAACAAACATAGAAGATTTTCTTTTTTGAATATTACTTTTATCAATCATATTAAGTAAATTATTATTATTTGATTGATTTATAGAACTTGATATAATATTTTCATTTTCTTGTTGACTAAACATTATTTTACTTAATCTTCTTTTAATTGTTGGATTATTATTAGTTGCTTGATGAGGACTTTTATTTATAGTTTTTGTCTTATAAAATTGCTTTATTTGTGATAAATGTGTTGGTGTACTACTTGTTCTTATTATATTTATATCATAATTATCATTTGTATTAATTAAACTTTTTTGAAATTGTTTTCTAAAAAATTCAAAATTTTGTAATTTTTCTTCACCTTTTAAAGTAAAACTTTCTATTTTTTGAATTTCTAAAAAATCAAATGAACTTTGTTTTATTAATAAATGATTATTATTATTATTTAAATTATTATTTGTAAAAAATGGATTATTTAATAACATTAAAATACTATTTGGAGATTTTTGTTTAATACTTTCAAAACTTTCATTACTTTTAAAATTAATATAATTAGTTTCTTTTGTACATTCTTCAATTTCTTTTGGAAGTAAATTTTTATAAAATATTTCATTTTTATTAATAGTAATAGGTTCTTCAAAAGGAAAAGATTCATTATTAATTTCTTCTGCTGAATATGGTAAAGTTGAATTTATTAAAGAAACTTTTTCTTTATTTTTTTCATAACAACTTTCAGAAAAATTTTCAAAAAATTCATTTTTTGGATTTGTTATAATAGTTTTTCTTGATTTTGATGAAATATTAGAATTTTTATCACTATTATCACTATTATTTAATTTATTTTCATCATTTAATTTTTCACTTTTAAAACTATAATTACTATTATTACTTTTAGAACTATTTTTACTATAATTACTTTTATTACTAGTTTCACTTTCTTTACTTATTATACTTTTTGAATCATAAGATGAAATTTCATCTTCTTCTTTAATTATTGTTTTTATATTTGTTGCTCTTTTTATTTTTGAATTACTTTTTTCATCAAATTCTTCATTTTCTTCTTCTTCATTTTCTTCATTTTCTTCACTTGGAATACTTTGTAATTCACATTGTTCATTATTATTTTTAAAAGAATTTAATAAATTATTATCATTAAATAATTTATTTCCTTTACTTGGATCAATTCTATAATAATGAACTTCATCATTTTCATCATTATTTTTATTTTTATTATTTCCTTCATTTCTAATATAAAAAAATTTAAGTGTTTTATTTATTAATCTTTCAATTTGTTCCATATTAAAAAGACTTTTTTTAATTATTTTTCTCCAAATACTTGGAAAATCCATTGAAATTTCCACAGCTTCTGTTTTTTTTAATAAAAACAATTCACAATATTTACTTTTAACTTTAACACTTAAAGGAGATCTTTTATTTAAAAACATTAAAATATCACCAAAATGTTCATTTTTTCTAATTTCTATAATTTTAATATATTGTCTTTGATTAATATGATTATGAAAATTTTTTAAAGTATTTTCTTCATTTATTTCTTCTTCAGTTGGATAATCAATTTCATTTGGAATTTTTTCATTTATTGCTTGAATAGGAAAAATATTCTTAGTTAAATTAAATTTTAAAGAAGCACGAGAATGTCTTATTGTTTGTATTTTTTTTATAGTTTCTTTTTTTATTATTACTGGAATTGGAATTTCTAATGAAAGTCTTCCTTTTTGAACAAATATTATTTCTTCAATATAATCACCTTCATTTACTAATCTTTCATTTTTTGAAGCTTGAATTGGTTTTAAGGCTAAAATTACTCTTATTATAAAATCTGAATTATTAAAATTTTTAAAAAAGATAAAATTATTTATTATATCTTTATACATTTCTATTATTAATTTATTCCTTAATGCAAGAGGTAAATTATCAATTATATCATTTTTATCTTTTTTACCATGATGTAATCTAAATAATAAAAATTTAGATATTTTATCAAATAAACTTTGTGGCATTTTTTCATGAGTAAGTCTAATTTGTTCTAATGTTTCAATTTTATTTCTATAATCTAAAGTCTTTGAATCAACACTTTGAACATAATTTGATAATGCTGAGACTGAAAAAGAATAAATCATTATTCCAACAACTAATAAAATTAAGTTAAAAAATCTTTCATAAATTGATATTGAAACAATGTCACCGTAACCAATTGTAAAAACAGTAGCACAAATATAATATAATGATGCAATATATATATCTCCTTTTGTACTTGATTCTAAATTATTTATATAAATCCAATTTGGATGAGATAAAGTTGATAAAAAAATAAAGACACATGATAGTAAATGTATACTTATAAAAAAAATAAATAATGACATATATAATGTAAACCATTTTAATAATAATGTATCTATTCTACTTATATTTAGGTGTATTGTATGAGTAAATGAATTATTTTTAAATGTTTTAAATAATTTTAATAAACGAAGTAAACGAAATAAATTTAATATTTTCCATAAATTATATGTATTTGAATATACTAAAGTATTTCTCTTTTTATAATAATCAATAATAGTTAAAGTTGAATTAAATGGAATTCCACTTATAAAATTAATAATAAACCAACTTTTTAAATAATGTTTTAATATTAATTTATTATTTGTAATTAATTGTTCATCAAAATCAAAATAAGCAGTAAAAAATCCAATAAAAAAATCAATAAAGAAAAAAAAATCAATAATAAAATCTGTATTGATATCAAAATTTGTAAAATCCGGAATCATATCATTTTTAAATGCAAAATTAAGAGGAGGAAAAATAATAGCATAAATAGATAAAAATAATAATAACATATCATAAAAAAATAAAAAAAATCCATTTGGATTTATATAAAATTCTCCTTCTGTTTCTTCTAAATATTCTTCATCACTTAATGAGTCATAAACATAAGAATTTTGTTTTATTAATCTTCTAAATTGTATTTCTTTAATTCTTATTTCGTTTGAATTATTTGATTCTTCAATTAAATTTGAAATTAAAGAATTTTTTCCTGATTTTTCATCTTCATATTTTTTTTCATTTTCACTTAAAGTTGAGTCATTTTCTAAATATGAATTTTTTTTTAGATCTTTTGGATTTATTATTGATTTTGAAAAATTTTTATTTTCTGAATTTAACATTATTATACTTTCTTTTAAATTATTACATAATGTTTTAAATTTTTTTAATCCTTTTCTATTTAAATTTACATAATTTTGAATATTTGTTCCAAGATTTTTTAATTCTTTTTTATCTTCAACTAAAGAAAATGATTTTTTTTTCTTTGGTGGATTTTTTTGATTTTGATTTTGATTTTCATTATTATTATTATTATCATTTTCATTATTATCATTTACATAATTAATACTAAGATTATATGTATTAGTACTCGGTCTGTTTGAACTATTACTAATTTTTAGTTTTGGTGGTTTAATTGAAAAAGTATATGTATTATCATTTGTATTATTATTATTATTATTATTAATATTAAGATTATTATTATTATTATTAATATTAATAATATTATTATTATTATTATTATTAGTATTAATGTTATTATTATTTTTATTCTTTTTTTTAATAATATTTCTTAAATTAATTCCACTTTCATCACTTGAAGATTTATCTGAACTATTTAATTTTGTATTACTATTATCATTATAATTTTTAGATTTACTTATATCAAATATTGATTTTAAACTTATACTTTTTTTATTATCAATATTACTTTTATAAGAAACAGTTCCATTACTTGATTTTTTCCCTTTTTCAAATCCATTTGAACTAATTTTAAAAGAATTAAATGAAGATTTTCTTCTTCCTTGATTTAATTTTGACTTAACATTATAATTATTATTCATAGAAATTGCAGAAATTTTTCTTTTTTTTAACTTAAGAGATTTTCTATCAATTTCAGATGATCTATCATAATTATTAAAACTATTTTTAGTTAATTTTTTCTTAATAAAATTAATACTATTAACTCTTTTAAACAATAAATTTTTTTCATCACTTTCTAAAGTCAATTCATTTTTTTTATTTCTTCTTTTTCTAACAGAATAAATTTCATCTTGAAAATAATTATTATTTCTTCTATCTTCTCTTTCATAATTAATTTTACTTTCAATTGGACTATTAATTAATTCTTTATCAGAATCATTTCCTCCCATTAAAGTATAAATATTTAATGAATTATTATAATTATTCTTTTTAATTCTTTTTAATTCATCTTCAATATGAAAAACTTTTTTGTCTTCTGGATCTGCATTTACTAAAAAATCACTTAATAAGTTTTTAACATTTAATGCTGCGTCTGTTAAAGTTTGTAATGCTTGTGTGTGAATATCTATTTGATTATTTTGAACTGAATTTTCATTTGATTGATTATATAAAAGATTATTTCTTAATGTGTTTTTTCTACTTGATAAAGAATTTTTTGATTGTAATGAACTTCTTGAATGCTTTATTAATGGAATTATTGGAGCTCTTTTTTGCTTTAATTTGTCGATTTTTTCAATGAGATTATTCATTTTTGATGGGTTGTTTGTATATTCATTTTTTTTCATTTTTTTTTTTATTTTTTTAATAAAAGGAAAGATAATTATAATTGTGTTATTTTTTTATTTTTAATTATTATAAATTTTTGTATATTGTTATTATTTTATTAGTAAAAATATTTTATTTTTTGAAAGTGATAATATTTTTTTTAAATTTCAATTAATTATTTTTGACTTTTATTTATAAGAAAAATAAATTTCAAACAATTATTTCATAAGTTTTAATAAATTATTATAATAAATAACTTACTTATTTTAACTATTAATATTGTATCTTTTTTATAATAAAAAATACGAAATATAAAAAAAAATAGAATATTAATATATAATTATATATAAAATAAAAAGAATAAAAAATAAATAAAATAAATAATATCATATAGAAAAAATAATTAATTAAAAAAATATTATTTTAAATGTTAAAACAATTTAAACAAGATCATCTTCAAGACTTAATAAAAAAATACAGACAATCAACATCAAACCACAATTCATTAATGACAAAAGCATTAAATGACATAAAAAAAGAATTAAATGATTCAGATAAAGAAGTAAAAGTATTTGCCTTACAAAAATTAATATTTTTCTATTTAAATTACTATGATATTCAATGGGCATCTTTTTCAACATTAGAAATATTAACAACATGTGGTGAAAAAGGAAAATTAAATGGATATTTAATAGGATCACTTCAATTTAAAAATAATAAAGATTTCCTTCAATTAATTCCAAATCAATTAAGAGCAGATTTAAAAAAAGATAATTCAATTAATATGAATTGTGCATTAAATTTTATAAATTCTGTAATGGATTTTTCTTTAGCAAATGAATTATTAAAAGATATTGAATCATTATTAAATTTAAATATTAATAATGTTAGAAAAAAAGTAATAATTGCTTTAACTTTATGTTGTGAAAAATTTGCAAAAAATAATGATTTTAATTATTGGGATGAATATTTAATTAAATTAGTTTCAATATTAGAAATGGAAAATATTTCAAATGGAATTCAAATTTGTATTATTTCATCAATTCAAAAAATATGTAAATTAAATCCTGAACATGTAATAACTGGTTTTGTTAGTTTAATGAATTATTTTAATAAATGTGAAATGAATTGGAATTTAATTAAAATTATTGATATATTTGGAATGTTATTTAAATTTCAACCTAAATTTACAAAAAAAAAAGAATTTATTAAAATTTTATCTGAACAAATTGTTAAAACTAAAAGTAAGAGTGTTGAAGGTGAATTAGTTAAATTAATTATTACTTATTTTAATCCTGAAAATAATCCTAATTCAATTGAATTAGTTAATGCTGCTGAAGAAAGATTAAAACAATTATTATTTCATAAAGATAGTAATTTATTAGTTTTAAGTTTGAAAATGTTAAATAGTAATTTGAATAAAAAAAATTATTTAGATGATATTTTTAAAATAATTGAAAATCATAATAAAAACAAACAAATTTGTATTGAATGTATTAAAATTTTAAAAACTATTACAGATAATGAAAATTATGTTGATATTATTGAAAAAATTTTTCCTTTAACTGATTTAATTGATAAAGAATGTACTGATGCAATTATTCAAATATGTTCTAATAATAATTATGAAATATTAAATGGGAATAAAGATAATTTAATTTGGTTTATTGATATTTTATTTAAAATTGGAAATAATCAATATAAAAAAGGAATATCAAATATTAAAAAAGATATTGAAACTGAAAAAAAAATTGCTAATGTTTTAAGAGATTTAAGTCAAAGAATTGAAAGTTTGAGAAAAGAAATGAGTGAAAAATGTTTAAGTCATTTAATTGAATGTATAAAATATAATTTAGAAATTAATGAAATTAATAAAAATAAAAATAATGAAAATAATAATTTAAATAATGAAATTGAGTCTATTTATATGGAAGGATTAAAAAAAGAATATTTTGATAAAAATGAAAATAATGAAAATAAAATTATTTATGATTCTGATTATTTAGAAGTTTTATTTTTTATTATTGGAGAATATTCAAATAATGTTGAAAATATTATTAAAAGTATTTTGGAAATTTCAGATAATTTTTTACTATATTTATCAAATTTTAATTTTATTCAATTTATAAATTGTATAATAAAATTATTTTTGAAAAATACTAATTTAATAAATAATAATTATGATACAATAAAAAGAATCTTAGAAGAAAAAAAATTTACAGTTGATATCGAATTAACTGATTCTTTAATTTATTTAAATTCAATTTTAAATGCAAATGATAAAAATAAAATTTCAGAAACTTTATTTAATGAAAAAATGAATCCTATTTCAGAAAATGCACAAGAATTAATTAAAATACCAGAAGGAATAAATTTAGAAGAATGTTTTCCAATAAATGAAGATGAATTAAATATTTTATCAAAAAAGAAAAAAAAAGAAGAGAAAAAAATATCAACTGAAAAAGTAAAAATAGATACAAATATATATAATCCTGAACAGAAATAATAAAATTAATATTTTTAAAAAATTAAAAAAAAAATTAAAATAAATTAATTTTAATATTTTTATAATCAAAAATTAATCTCAATTTTAATTATTTTTTTATCATTCATAAATCAAAAAAAAAAAACAAAATGAAAGAAAATAATTCAAATTCTCAATTCGAAATTGACAATAATTCATCAGTCAAATTTGAAAATTTAGAGAATTTTAATCAAGAAGATTTAAAACAATTATTATTACATGAAAATAATAAAAAAGAAGAAAATTATGATGATTATGTAGATAAAGTAAGATTATCAAAAAAAATACATGGTAAAAAATCAGAAGAATTAGATATTGAAAATATAATAAATAAACAAAATAAACATTATAACTTAAATGATATTTTAATGTTAGAATCAAATTTTTATAAACAAGTACCAAAAAATAATCAAATTCAAAATCCAAATACAAATACAAAAAATAATACAAAAAATAATTCAAGTCTTTATAATCAAACTAATAATCTTTCAAATAAATCAAATCCTCTTAAATTAAGTAAAATAAAAAAAAATGAAAGTATTGATTCAGAAAATGAAAATTTAATAGAACTTGATGAATCATTTTTAGATGAATTTACAGGAAGTAAAAATTTTACTGAAGTTCAATTTAATTCTTTATTAATGACAATATTTCAAATTATGAATTGTATAATTAAATCATCTTTAGTACAAATTTGTTATTGTATGAAAACTTTAGGAATAATTTATGGTTCAATGACAATAATAATTGTTGCATTTTTTTCTTTAATTTCCTTAAAATTATTAATGGGTGTACATGAGAGAACAAAAATAAAATCTTATTTATCATTTTCAGATAGAATTTTTGGTAAATTTGGTAAATTTATTTTATTAACTTTAAATTTTGGTTCTGCATATGGTAATTGTTTAACTTTTATAAAAATTTTTATGAAAGTAATACCAAATATAATAAATTTATCAATGGTAGAAAAAAGTGAAGAAACTTACTTTATAAAAATAACATTAGGAATAATATTATTTTTTTATTGTTTTAAAAAAGATGTTTCAGGAATAAAAAAAGCAGCTTATTATGGATTTTTAGGAATAATATTATTTTTTATTTTTACAATATTAGATTTTTCATATACAATATATAAAGGACAAAATTTAGAAAAATTTCGTTATTTAAAAATTGAAGATATATTTTGGGGAATGGATAAAAGAATAACTGCAAAATTAAATTCAATTGCTTGTATAATTTTAAGTTTTTCTTTTCATATTTTTACTTTTTCTATTTATGGTTGTATGGGAGAAATTTCAATTACTGAATTTAATGTCACTGCAGCTGCGACTATTTTTATTTGTGCTATTATTTATTTATTATGTGGAATTATTGGATTTTTATTATATTATGATGAAATTTATGATTCAATTTTAGATGTTTCGAAAAATAAATTTTTATATGTTTTATTATCTTTATCTAATTGTCTTAATGTTATTATGACTTTTCCTATTACTTTTGCTGCACTTAAAAATTATTGGTGTTTACTTATTGAAGTTTTTTTAACTGTTTTAAGAAATTTTTATTATTATCTTTTTTGTTGTTGTCAGTGTATTCAAAATAAAAAAAAAAAATTAGAAGAATTAAAAGAAATTGAAGTTAATAATTTTTTTGGTAATGCTAATTCTGTTATGATGCCAAAATTTATGGAAGTTATTTTTGTTATTATATTATTTATTTCCGTTTTTAAATTTGAAGAAAAAGTTACAGAATTTAAATTTATTTTTGGAATTTTAGGAGGATTAATGGGAAATACTTTATCTTTTATTTTTCCTGCTTTATTTTATTTAATTATTGAAAATCATGAACATTGGTATTCTTTAAATAATATTATTTCAGTTTTTTTTGTTATTATTGGATTTATTTGTATGATTGCTTGTTTAACTTCTACTATTATTGGTGTAACTGAATAACTATTTTTTTTATTTTTATTAGTTTTATTTTTGATATTATTTTTTATTATTTATATTTGTATATTAATAGATTTATATATTTTTATTTTATTTTTCTTTTTTAATTAATTAAATAAAGTTAATAATTTTAATATTAGATTTTTTACAATATTAATTTTATTCTTAAATATAAATGGGAAATAATATATTAACACCTAATTTAAAAAAATCAAGTGAACTTACATTAACAGTCTCATCACAAAATATTTATCCATTAGATATATTAGAAGGAACAGTTAATTTAAATTTAAAAAAAGCAATAACATGTAATGATATAGAAATAGAAATATATTGTATTGAAGCATATCAAACTTCAAATAATAAAAATGTAAATATAACTTCATTAGGAAAAAAACAATTAAATATTAAAGAACAATTAAATTTAAAAACAGATTATGTTTATTTAAAAAGAGATTCATATCAATTTTTTTTTTCTTATCAATTAAGTGAATTTTTAGCACCAAGTTTCGAACTTTTTACAGAAAAATCAAGAATGACAGTAAGATATATCTTAAAAGCTCAAGTTATTTTTAATGATTATCAAGTTGAAAATGAAATAATAACAGAAATTTTTATTAGAATATGTTCTCAATTTTTAATTGCAGATAAAAGAGAAAAATTTGAAATAAAAAGACAAATTAATCAATATGGAATTATTAATAAAGGAGATTGTAAATGTAGTGTTTATTTAAATAAAACTAATTTTCATTGTAATGATACTGTTCCAATTACTATTAAAATTGATAATATAAATTGTCATTTAAATGCTAATTTAATTAAAATTGTTTTATTGAGATGTTTAGAATATAAAAAAAATGGTAATGTGATTGAAACAGAAATTCAAAAATATAATAAATATACATATAATATAAATGTTCAAAAAGGGAAAGTTGGAGTTTTTAGATATGAAATTTATTTAAAAGATACTAATCAATTATTTTATGAAAATAAATATATTAGTAATATTTATGGAAATAATAATATTGATTGGAATTTTTTTTTAACTACTTGTAATGGAAAATTAATTGTTTGTCATTATCAAATTAAAGTTTCTGTTTATTTTGATAGTTTTGTTACTTTTAAATCTAGACCAAGAGTCATTTGTCCTATTGCTATTACACATTTTTGTACTGAAGTTAATAATTTTGCTGAACCTTTTGAAGATGATGAAGATAATAAAATTAAAAATAATATTGTTAAAAATAATAATAATGATGAATTTATAAATGATAATAGTGAAAAATATATTCCAGATATTGATAATAATTATCCTATTATGAAAGGAGGAAATAATGATAAAATATTAAAAAATAATAATGATAATTCAAACAAAGAGCATTTTAAAGATAATAACATTAAAATTAATTTTAATAATAATAATAATTATAATAATGAATTTAATAGTAATAATAATAATGAATTTAGTAGTAAATATATTAATGATTTTAATAATAAAAATAATGAATTAATTGATAATGATAATGAATTTAGTAGTAAATATATTAATGATTTTAATAATAAAAATAATGAATTAATTGATAATGATAATGAATTTAGTAGTAAATATAATAATGA
>JAEEGL010624666.1_pt1 | contig 16702 bp, 13 predicted proteins | sample 9134231 | NCBI WGS metagenome assembly JAEEGL01 (sample SAMN16246548, study PRJNA631951) | gut metagenome | biome: gut microbiome; feature: rumen; material: fiber-attached | host: Bos | place: Iran: Karaj | collected 2018-10 | reverse complement strand
TTACAAGTGAAGAATCAAAATCTGCAGAACCTGCATTTGATACATTCTGCACTTCTTCACCTGAAGGCTCGCCAGCTCCAAAGAGTGAATCAGCCTTGATAGTATCTGATTCTTTATTATCTGACTCAGCACTTCCTGCTTCTGAAGTCTCACCTGATTCAGTCTTATCCTTAGATTCGTCAGAATCAGTTATTTCCTTATCAGTCTTTCCATCAGCCGCTTTATCATCGGATTCTTCCGATTTTTCTCCCTTACCAAACTTTCTCTTTATGAAAGCCTTTAATCCCTTTTCAACTGATGAACCATTATCCTCTGCCGGAGTCTCAGCAGGTGTTTCTTCTGAAACTTCTGCAGTATCTTCAGCTTCAGTTAACTCAATGCCTGAATCATTACTGTCAGCTGACTTATTCTTCCTCTTACCGCCAAAGAACTTTGAAGTGCCTGCACCATCATCCACCATCTCAGTAATAACCGCTTCCTGAAGATCAGGATTGTGTCTGATATAATCAGCTTTGAGAACATCTTTCTCGAAAGCCCTGATTTCTTCTTCATCAGGATTCTTATCAGGTACTTCTTCTTTGCTGTATATATAAAAATATGTATCTGCCGATTCACTTCCGGCAAGTATATCACGGATAGTCTGTGTATAATATCCATCCTTAAATGCGGCAAGATAATCAGATGAGATAATATCATAATCCTCTTTCTTATCCATCAGATAAGCAACAAGGAAAAGTTCAAAACTCCAATCTTCATCGAGATTATCTCTGTAATAAGGGTACAGCATGTCGAAGAGAACACTCATCTCTGCTCCGGTTGCCTTCTTGATAATATACTCGGCATCTTTGAGCTGCTGTCCTCCGGTAACATCATTACTCTCAAATTCCTCAAAATATCTTTTAGCAAGGTCGAAGTATCCAAGCTTCAGATAAAAGTTGATAATTGAGAAAATGATCTTGTTTCCTTCCGGTGCCATGGAATGTGCTTTCACATAAAGTTGTCTTGCTTCCTTATGTCTGCCTACATTCTCATAAATCTCTGCACAGGAACGGAGGAACTGAGGATTGAGTGAACGCTCAAGATTCTGGGAATCGAGTATATCTATAGCAAGATTGTACTCGTGTCTCTCAGCCATCTGCTTGATCTTATTAACATTTGCCATGCTAAGTCCAGAACTCAAAAGTGTAACCTCTATTCTTCAGAATCTTCCTCGAAAAGTTTTTCAACTTTCTCGATAACGCTTTCTTTCATATTTCCTCTGGTCCTCTCATACTGAAGACCTGATTCCATAATCTCAAGAAGCGGTATACGATACTTTGTATCTATCTCCTTCAAATGTCCCATAAGGACATCCTTGATCTCTATGACATATTCTTTACTGCGCATCTCATTGATCATGGCTTCATAGTCAAATGCAGCCTTGGTCGCGATGTCTATCTGCTTACGTCCACATACGATACACTCTTCTGAGCCCGCTTCGTTAACATGGCCGCAGTTACATGTCCAGATCATTCCGTCGGTTCTATACTTAGATACTGCATCGATTCCTCTATTTTCCTTCAGATATTCGAGACGCTGATAACTCATATCAATGTTTATCGGCGTATCGTTGCAGGCAAGTATTCCTCTTGGAGTAACATACTTATTAAGGACAATCTTGGCATCCTTAAGTATCTGTATATCATTATATCCCAGCTGAGTCATAATATAATCAGACTCAATAACCGAGATATTGTTAGCTTTAGTAAAAACAAAATCAACATTCTTGATGATAAGATGCTCATCATACAGATTAGTGAACTCCACATCTGTACGGATAGAGATAATATCATCATTGTTGTAGTTATAACAGATGACCTTCATATCGATAACATCTCTGTTACCGCGAAGTACCACCTTAACGGGTCTTGGGACAACTCTTGAATAGTAATTGGTGACGTATAACTCCTTTCGTACCGTATCATCGCCTTTCTGCTTACGTCTTACTGTGACAGCATTACCGGTCATAACAACTCCAAAGGAGCCGCCGCCAAGAGATGCGTATGTCATCTTAAGACCGATAATGGCATTGGCCTTTTTCTTCTCAGCCATCTTGAGAAGTCTGTCTGCTGCATCAGCACGGCACTTGTCCAGCTTTGCCATATCCTTCTCAGAAACATCTGCTACTGCAGAAGTGATTCCACTAAGAAAATTCGAGCCTAGAAGTGACTGACTTGAGATAAACCCCAAATAATCCACAATCTCATATCCTTCAAAGCTCGAACCGGTACTGATCATAATACTATCAGCCAATTTTTGCCCCTCCCCACACATCTTTCGATAGACATAGCAAAACTTATACTATGACCTATAAATTATAGCACAATCTACCAATAAATTAAAGCGGTTTTGGGTTATTATTCCTATATGTTACATAATTATATTCAATGCTGAAATAGGTCTGTTCATCACTCTCATCGACAACTTCCCAATTGTCCATTTTATCGAGATTTGGACAGAATGTATCAGCTTCATATCTGTAATTAAGCTTAGTGATATAAGCCGTATCACAGTATTCGCAAAGCATTTCATAGATAGAGCCGCCACCTATGACATATATACTGTCGCTGTCATATTCCTTAAGCATTTCAATAAGTTCTTCCTTCGAATGAACAACTTCAGCCCCACGTACTGTGAAATCCTGATTACGTGTAACTACTACATTCGTACGCTGAAGAAGCGGAAGTCCGTTAGGAAATCCAGCCAGTGTCTTTCTACCAAGAACCACAACATTTCCTGTGGTAATCTCTCTGAATCTTTTCTGATCTTCAGGAATTCTGACAAGGAGATTATCCTTAAGTCCGATTCCCCAGCATCTGTCAACTGCTGCAATAAGTTTCATATATAAACCTCTCAAATATGATCGTCACGACCGATTATACGGCAACAGGTATATTTTTAACCTGTGGTCCGGCCTGATAATTCTCAATTGTAAAATCATCCGGAGTAAACTGATAGAAATCCTTTATATTCGGATTAAGTGTTACCTTTGGTGCAGGGAAAGTTTCTCTTTCAATAAGTTCCTTCACGATAGGTATATGTCTGTCATAAATGTGTGCATCAGATATAACATGAACAAGTTCACCAGGCTTAAGTCCGGAAACCTGAGCTATCATCATGACAAGAGCAGCATACTGACATACATTCCAGTTTCCTGCCGCAAGTATATCCTGAGAACGCTGATTAAGAATAGCATTCAGCTTATCTCCCATTACATTAAATGTCATGCTGTATGCACATGGATAAAGGTTCATCTCCCAGAGATCCTGATGAACATAGATATTGGTCATGATTCTTCTGCTGTAAGGATTCTCCTTAAGATCATAAAGCACTCGGTCAACTTGATCGAAGTCACCTTCCTTGTAGTGATGTTTTACACCAAGCTGATATCCATATGCCTTTCCGATAGAACCGTTTTCATCAGCCCATGAATCCCATATATGACTCTTCAGCTCATGTATGTTATTGGATTTCTTCTGCCATATCCAGAGAATCTCATCAACAGCATTCTTTATATATGTTTTCCTGAGTGTAATAGCAGGAAACTCTTCACTAAGATCATATCTATTAACGACTCCAAAAGTTTTTAATGTATATGCATAACTTCCGTCTTCCCACTTCGGTCTTACCTTCTCACCCTCTGTGCTGATTCCCTCTTCGAGAACCTTTTTACACATAGCTATATATATGTCATCCGCCTTACTCATAACCGTTCCTCACTTTCAAAACGTTAAAATAAACGCATTTCACGGACAAATAACCACATTTCGTCCGGACAGCATACATAATGATAACATAAAATCATCAAAATGAATAGTTAAAGGAGGTATTTTATGGGTGAAATAACAATCTTCTGGGGCACACTACTAAGACAGCTTCGCGAGAAGCACAAGCTTAATCAGGCTGATATAGCAGGTATTCTACATATGAGCCGAGCCAGCTACAGTAACATAGAAACAGGGCGGAAGAAACCATCCGCTGAAACACTAGCCATACTCTCCAACATTTACAACGTAGACCTGTTTCAATATGCGCTGAACAATATGCCTGAACAATTTGTCAGAGAACAGACAGAATTCAAGACTGAGCGCACCACCAAGATAAATAAAAAGGCGAGGCCCTCAGATTCGGGGTCTCGCCACCATAGTTTAAGTTTCTATAATCCGGACGATATCGAATAAACTAAATCGTTCTAAATATTTCTATAGCAAACTCCGTATCGGTATCCATAAGTCTGGAACCACGATTAAGTTTGCGTCTGATGAGATCGTCAAAATCATACTCAAGAAGAAGCTTCATCATACTTGCAGCATATTCCTGATCATCATCTTGAAGAGCCGTGATAATATCTTCTACTCTTTCACGCATATCGGAATCTGATATCCAGATTCCATTGGACTTAATTCCTTCCTGCTCGAAAGAAGAAGGTACTATCTCAGGCTCGCCCAGCCAGTCAGCCATGCCTGTTACGACATAGCGCCACTCCTTAAGAAGTGTTTTCCAGTTTTTCTGGGCAACTTCGAAAGTATCATCCTTTGCCATATTAACATGGTCATCGAATATATCAGCCAGATGTATAGCGCCGAGACTTCTCGCCTCTTCACGCATTTCTCTTACAGCTTCCATATATCCAAGTTTATTATTCAGGAACAGGCTGTCCATAGCCGCATTATATGCAGGTTCAAACTTTTTACAGAATTTTCTAGCTGCATCCTTATAAACATCAAGATTATTTTCATTGTTAGTAAGTCCCCAGCTGAGTCTTACATCGCATCTCTTTAATCTCTTTGTATCTTCGGCCATTTTCTTGATATAATCAAGGGTTCTCTCATCTTCAGGAAGCATCTTCTTTGGAGCATGATTAATAACGATATACTCCATGACACACTTCTCTGTAGGCTTTCTTATGATTCCATCAAAGCCCAGATTCAGATAATACTGATCTCCTTTTTTGTCAGTCTCTGCAAGTATTGCATAAATCTTAGCATCACGGCATTTGCTTACAGCACTGGCCTTAAGATTCTTAAGGGTCTGCTCACCATCCATTCTTGGAAGGTCCATAAATATCATGATAAGATCGTACTTATCCTTAGATACACGATCCAGTCCTTCTCCACCTGTAGATGCTGTAGCAACATTACAACCTGTTTCTTCAAGAATCTCCTGCTCGCGCTCAAGATCATTGATATTACTGTCAATAATGAGCACGTAGTAAAAACCCTCTCTGTTATACAGATGCAGATCCTTGTCCCATATGTCCTTCTTCTCATCCTCATCCGAGTTTCCCACGCCCGGAATAGGAAGGTTCTTTGGAACTACTCGTTCCATAAAGCTTTTAAAACCATTAAGGATACCACCTGGCATAACTAACTCCCCATATATAAAATTATTTCATAATGATTTTTCTGAAATTTTTCTTACCCTTTTTAATTACGAATTCTTCGCTGAAATCTTCAGCAGCATAATCAGCATATACGTCAGTAACCTTTTCCCCATTTACAGTTACTCCGCCCTGCTCAATTGCACGTCTACCATCTGTCTTAGATGTAGCAAGACCAGCCTTAACAAGTAATGTCTGAAGATTTATACGTCCCTCAGTGAAATCTTCAGCTGTAATCTCTGATTCAGGCATGTTTTCTGTAGAACCCTGCATGAATATAGCCTTAGCAGCAGCATCTGCTTTATCAGCCTCTTCCTTACCATGTACAAGCTCTGTAAGATGATATGCAAGAATCTCCTTAGCCTTATTAAGCTCAGCACCTTCCCAGCTTTCCATAGGACGGATCTCCTCAAGCGGGATAAATGTAAGCATCTTGATACACTTGATAACATCAGCGTCATCAACATTTCTCCAGTACTGGTAAAACTCGTATGGAGTTGTCTTCTCAGGATCAAGCCATACAGCTCCCTTAGCTGTCTTACCCATCTTCTTACCCTCTGAGTTAAGAAGAAGTGTAATAGTCATAGCATGAGCATCCTTACCAAGCTTCTTACGGATAAGCTCTGTACCACCAAGCATATTTGACCACTGATCATCTCCACCGAACTGCATATTACAGCCGTACTTCTGGAAAAGCATATAGAAATCATAGCTCTGCATAAGCATGTAGTTGAACTCAAGGAAGTTAAGCCCTCTCTCAAGTCTCTGCTTGTAGCATTCAGCAGCAAGCATCTTGTTAACGCTGAACTGTGATCCGATATCTCTTATAAACTCTATATAATTAAGATCCCTGAGCCAGTCGGCATTGTTAACCATCATGGCCTTGCCCTCGCCAAATTCAATAAAACGGCTCATCTGCTTCTTAAAACACTCGCAGTTATGATCGATCTGCTCTGTTGTCATCATGCTTCTAAGCTCTGTACGTCCTGTTGGATCACCGATCATTCCGGTACCACCACCAACAAGAGCTATTGGCTTATTACCAGCCATCTGAAGTCTCTTCATAAGGCAAAGAGCCATAAAATGTCCAACATGAAGGCTGTCTGCAGTAGGGTCAAAACCGATATAAAATGTAGCCTTACCGTTATTAACAAGCTCTTTAATCTCATCTTCGCTTGTCACCTGTGCGATAAGCCCTCTTTCAACCAGTTCCTCATAAATCTTCATCGTATCGTCTCCTTAAAATTCTGTAGTAAAGGCCGCGCCTTTAATCGGTCACAATAGTAACACATTTTAATTCTTCGGGCAATATACTTCTTGTATACGTTGTCGCCTTACATAGCCTATTCCTGCCGCCATAAGAACAAAATAAAGCGGTGATGTAATAGGCTGATTAAGATACACAGTTCCCTGAACTGCATATCCGATAAAAGCTCCAAGCAGTGCAATTGCCGCACAGTTTCCTCTGTTATTTTTTATCATATATACTGTACCGGTCACAAAAAGTGATATATAACTTATCATTCCAAACAAGCCGGTCGTAACAAGATACTGAAGAATTTCATTATGAAGATTATCATATGTTTTACCTGTAATGCTGACCATCTCTTCATTAAAGTTAGATACCATCAGGTATCTTATGGTCTCATTACCATATCCAAAAATCTTCTGACGAGGCGACGCCATTTCAAACAGGCTTACACCCCTTCTCCATATGTAACCTCTATAGGTTCCCCAGTTATCATCAAATACAAAGAAAGATATCTTCTTTTTAACACCAATAGTAAATGCAGTCACTCCGACAGCCAGGATCAAAAAGGTAAGTATCAAAAGAATGCTTACAAGATCTCTTTTCTCAAGCTTATCTCCTATCTTTCTTCCGATATACCATACCAAAACAGTCACAGCAGATGATGCCGCAAAAAGAAGTAACATAATCTTTGGATTCTCAATAATAACAGCAAGTCCGTTTATATGTTTCTGGCTTCCTGACATAGTATAGTTCATATATGCCATTATCAAAAGGCCGGTAAACGTTATGACCGTCGACAGCATAAACCAGAAAGTCTTTTTATAATAAATTGAAATGTAAAGGATAACAAGCATAGCCATACCTGCTCCGAGATAAACATTATCACTTTTTGCAGGTATAATGCCAAGCGCTATTATAAACAGTGTCACTCCGGCCACAATCTTGTTATAGTATTTTTTCGAAAATATGAAAAGCGCTGCAGCAGCTGGAATAGCCATAGCAAGGAAAGAACCATATGTATTAAGGTTACCGAACAGAGATACAAACAGTTCTCTCTGTTTCTCGATTATTCCCTCTCTCAGTTTGAACGGATCAAGTCCAAAATGCTGTTCACAGGCTACAATAGATGCGACTGATGACGAAAACGCAAATATATATAAATGTCTTTCATCAACAAAACATCTTCTTGCCAGAAAAATAAACATTATCGCCAGTACCGCAACTATCTCAAGTCCAAAATATCTTCCGGATTCTCCTGTCCAGGCACTTACCTTATCCGGTGCATAGAAAAATGCAGCTAGGTTTGCAAAGAAGAAAAGTATCATACTTATCTCCGGAAGAGATATGAAAGACTTCTCTCCGGCCTTTAGAAATTTCTTTACAGAACCACTTCTGTCAAAATAAGTAATGAGAAATATTTCAAGAATATAAGCTGCGAGAGCCAGTGCCACAAATACAAGAGTACCTCTTATAAACACCATCGCCCTGGTATGAGTTATATCAAAATACTTATCATTAAAATGAAAAAGATATATGCTCAGAATATAGATAATATATACATAGCTGATAACATCTACTATCAGACCCTGTTCTAATTTATTACTATTATTTTTTTTGCTGTATTTACTCATTAGTCATTCCCGTATTAATATTAATATATTCATCTGTTCTTTTAACCAATAATCGAACAATATATAATTACAGACGCGCACCATTATATCACAATTAAGTAAAAGATTTAATCATATATACGTGTTCCTTCAACCACTTCTCATATTTCTTATATTCCGGCATAACACGTTCCACTTCTTTCCAGTATTCTGCAGAATGATTCATATGAAGTCTATGACACAATTCATGTACAACTACATAATCCATTATTTCAAGAGGAGCTCTCATAATAGCCACATTAAAATTCAGATTTCCCGCAGCTGTACAACTTCCCCATCTGGTCTTCTGGTTTCTTATAGTTATATTACCATAATCAACGCCTACTATCGGAGCATAGTGACGAACCCTTTCCGGAATAACTCGGCAGGCAGCCTCGGCAAGCTCCTTTATTTCAGCCTCCGTATACTTTCTTTCCTTTTTCTGTGCAGCTTCTATATCCTTCATTTTAGAAAGATTCTTAGCTATCCATTCCTTATGTTTATCGATAAACCTCTCTATATCAGCCATCGACATTCTATAAGGACTTCTCACTACAACCTCATCAGAAGCTGCAATCTGTATTGCTATAGTTTTTCTCTTTGATCTTATAATCTTCAACTTATAATATCGATTAACTAAACTCATTCTGCCTCCAACAACAATGGGGATGTTATACATAGAGTATAACATCCCCTGGACCTAAAAGTTATTAACTTTTTAAATTTAGTAAATTAAGATTTACTGAGCTGCCTTACGAGCATCAAGCATTGGCTGATACTTGTCTGTATCGAATGCTACAACGTCTGCATATCCAAGACCGTCAAGCTCTGTAACCATCTCATCCCACTGAGCATCAAAGTCAGCTTCGTCACTTGCGAATACCATTCTCCAAGAAGCTTCCTTGATAACGTCGCCACACTGCTTACGCTCAAGGCTGATATCTGTAGTATCGATTGCAAGAGACATATTGATTGATGGAACAACTGTCATCATGTTGTTGTTAAGAAGGTACTCAACATCATCAGCTGCACCAAACTTCTCTGTCCATTCCTTTGTTGTCTTTGTCTCGTTCATTTCACGAGTTGTTGACCACATCTGATCTGAATATGGTTCGCCTGTATCAGGGTTGATATCACAAGAAGCAACGATCCACTGGTTGATCATGTTGTTACCATCATTCCAGTTTCCACCGCCCATGTCATCAGGAACAGTAACTTCTGCTGAGAATCTGTTAAGACCATCCTCTGTAGGTGTGTACTTACCATTCTCAACTGTGTATGTAAGTCCTTCTGTACCTGCATGCTGAATCTGAACACCTTCAGGTGAAGCATACCAGTCAAGGAACTCCATAAGTCTAGCAAACTGCTCATCTGTAACCTGTGAACCAACACAGAGTACACGTCCATCACCATAGTATGTATCTGATGGCTGATAAAGGTTTGTATCTGCTACAGGAATCTCTACGTAGTTAACACCTTCCTCACCTCTAGCTGGGCTGTTCCAGAAACCATACTGCCAGCTGTACCAGTAAAGATAGATTCTCTTATCCTGCATCTTTGAAACTACTGCATTCCAGTCCTGTGTAGCTGAGTCAGGATCTACGAGACCCATCTGGTTAGCCTGGAAGAGGAATTTAAGCATCTTGTAGTAAGCGCCTTCCTTGTCAGTAAGTGGAGAGATTGTGTTATCTGTTCCGATAAGTACAGAACCGTTAACTTCCTGTCCATACCACTTTGTAAGCTGTGCTACACACTCCATGTAGTCACTATCCCAGTCCTTCCAAAGGCTGATAGCGTAAGCTGAGTCGCCCTTGTCGTTTGTAGGATGAGCTTTCTGAATGTCCTGAAGACACTTAAGAAGGTCATCAAGATTTTTAAGTTCTGGTGCACCAACTTCATTGTACATATCCCATCCCATACGAGGATAAGTATAAACGTGAAGCTGCTTGTAATCTGTAGGTCCATTGTTGTTCATTTCAAGAGGTATAGCATAGATGCCATTACCATCGCCGATCTGCTTGTTGAATTCTTCGATCTGGCTCTGGAACTTCCAAAGATTTGGATAGTTCTCAATTGTTCCCTTAAGGTCCTTAATAAGACCAGAGTCTACACACTCAGATGCATCAGCGTTATCAAGGATGATAAGATCTCCAAGATTACCAGCTGCACAACGTGTCTGGTAAAGAGCTGCGCCATCACCAGAAACCTGAGGTGCGATGATGTTAAGGTTCATGTTGAACTTGTCCTTAACAATCTTGCCATACCAACCAGGCTGAACACCCTGGAAGTTAGCTGCTACGTTGTAAAACTCAACAGTGTACTCTTCGTCATGGCTTGCTGCAAGCTGTCCGCCTGCTCCACCAGAAGATTCTGTCTTGTCCTCACCAGATGAAGCTTCAGTCTTTGCTTCTGTAGCTCCGCCTCCTGATCCTTCTGTGCTTCCTGATCCTGTATCACCACAGCCAGCAAGTAATGACATTGTCATAGCTGAAGCGACTGCAAGAGAAGCAAACTTCTTAAACCTCATTTTGTATCCTCCTTTTTATAAAACCCCCCGGATAACCGGGTAATTAACATAAATAACAAGGTGTTGTACCTTATACCCAATAATACCTTAACCCTTTACAGCTCCGATCATGATACCCTTTACGAAGTACTTCTGACATAAAGGATAAATGATAACGATAGGAATAACAACGATAACAGTAATTGTCATACGTACTGATGTTGTTGTTGCTGTTGTTGCTGCAGCAGCTGCAAGTGATGCTGTACTTGTTGAACTCTTAGCAAGAGAAGCAAGTGAACTTGCCTGATTCAGATACTGATACAGAAGGAACTGCAGTGGATAAAGCTTTGTATCTGTAACAAGAAGCAGTGTATCCTGGAATGCGTTCCACTGATTTACAGCTGAGAAAATAGCAACTGTTGCAAGTATAGGCTTGATAACCGGAACAATAATGCTCCAGAAAACCTTTAATACTCCTGCTCCATCGATCATGGCTGCTTCTGACAGCTCTCGAGGAACGTTCTCTATAAATGTCTTAGTAAGAATTAAGTAGAACGGTGATACTATCGTTGGAAGAATGTATCCCCAGAAGTTATTTGTAAGATGCATGTTGTACATAACGAGGAACCAAGGAATGATACCTGCGCTGAAGTACATTGTTATAACGATTATTCTGTACCATACCTTACGTCCCCACATTTTTTCCTGTGTGAACATGTATCCAAGGAATGCACATGATAAAACTGTAAGTGTTGTACCGATAACAGTTCTAAGTACAGAAATTAATGTTGCCTGTAAAAGTCCCGGAATCTTAAATGCCGAAGTATAGTTGTGTAAATGGAATCCCTTCGGCCAGAAAAGGACATCACCCTTAGCACTAAGGTCATTAGCACTGATTGTATTAATTAATATGTAATAGAATGGGTAGAGGCAGATAAGTGCGCAAATTGAGAAAATGACATAACATGTGATCTCGAGAGCGCGGTCACTGCTGCTCATCTTTATTCTATTAGCTTTGCTTGTTTTTACGTTTACTTTACTCATCTCTCTCCCCCTTACAGAATGCTCTCGCCTCTAACAGACTTAGATATACGATTCAATACAAGTAACAGGGTAACACTTATGAAACTCTTCAACATACTGATTGCAACGGATACGGAGTAACCACCATTACCCATAGCAAGATGATAAACATAAAGGTCAAGAACCTGAATCTTATCCTTGTTGAAAGCGTTCTCAAATACGAAGTACTGCTCCATACCGTTGTTAAGGAAGTTAGCAACAGCGATAATTGTAAGAACGAAATATGTTGGAAGCAGACTAGGTATTGTAATATGTCTGATAATCTGCATTCTTGAAGCACCATCAACCTTTGCTGCTTCAATCATCTCATCATCAATTCCTGAAATAGCAGCGATGTACATAACTGCTGCCCATCCAAGGTTCTTCCATGTCAGCCAGAACCACTGTGTAAGCCATACGTGATTTGTCTGCTGAAGGAACAGTATAGGCTGATCTATCCAACCAAGCTTCATGAGGAATGAGTTCATCATACCATCACTGTTGAATAATGAGAATGCAATTGAGTATACAAGAATCCAGCTGACGAAGTTAGGAAGTGTTGTAACTGTCTGTACAAACTTACGGAACTTAACGCCTCTGATCTCGTTAAGAAATACTGCGAAAAGCATTGGAAGCCAGTTTGTTCCAATTGTAAGACCACTCATTGCGAATGTGTTCTTCATAACCTGGGCAATCTGCTTAACTTTAACAGGATTGTTTACCAGAGATACAAACCACTTGAAACCAACGAACTGACTGTTTGCCAGAGTTCTTGGCGGTTTGTAATCATAAAACGCATACATCCAGCCATAAAGCGGATAGTAGCTAAAGAGTATTACCAAAATAAGGAATGGCAATATCATTAAAAAGAGTTTGAATGAATAGGATTTTTTCTTTGACTTTTGCACCACTACGCCTCCTTGCTTTTTATATATATATGTGGGTTAGCATATATCATTTTATCTTCCGGACTGAATCTCTGATTCGCATCTCACATGGAATCTTGATTACTTCCGGTTTGTCCGGCACCTGAATATCTTCGGAACCTTCAAGCTTCTGCAGAAGCAGTTCTGCCGATGTCTTACCAATTAATCTAAGTGGTAATTCCGTAGTGGTAAGCTGTGGTCTGAAGAAAGCTGAAATGATTTCGTTATCAAATCCCGCAACCGATATATTCTTACCTATCGGAATGTTCATCTCATAGAGATAATCATATATACCACCGGTCATCAGATCAGAAATTCCGAACAATGCCGTAACATTCTTTTTAAGCAGTGCTCTTGCACCTTCGTAGCCAGACTTTCTGGACCAGTCCCCATAATAGATGAGATTAGGATCAAACAGCAGTCCGTGTTCGAACATCGCTTTCTGATATCCCATAAGTCTCTGAGCAGTATGGATATTCTCTATACGCCCACCTATAAGCCCGATCCTCTTGTGACCACATTCGATCAGATAAGAAACCATCTGGTAAGCACTCTCCTCATCATCAATAACCACAGAAGGTATATCGACTGATTCTGAAAATGCATAACACATAACAACCGGAAGATCAAAATCATTGTTAAACGTTTTAATCACTCTGGCATGTCCTGCCACATAGATGACTCCATCGATCTGAGCAGATTTAATATCTCTGAGTACCGGATTGATAACCGAGTAATATTCATCTTCTCTTCGATACCAGGTATCCTGCCATCTGTCATAAAGACGAAGGTTGTGAACGATTACTCTGTAATCCTGATGCTCACAGGTCTCCATAATGCTTTCGATGATTGCCGGAGAAGAAAACTGTGCAAGATCTTCAGCAATAATAGCTATTGTCTTGGATCTCTTACTTCTAAGCCCCTGGGCAATTACATTTGGTTTATAGCCTGTTTCATCGATAACCTGCATGATTCTCTGCTTGGTCTCTTCGCTAGTCTTGGCTTTACCATTTATTACATTGGAAACGGTTGTAGGTGATACCCCACAAGCCTCTGCAATCTCTTTTAGAGTTACCATCATCTCTCCTTAAGCAATATGTTTAAAATGGTAAATCGTTAAACCTAGGTAAACTATAATGCATTAAGGTGTCGATGTCAACAATTTTAATAATTTTTTACTTCAGTTATCAGCTTTTTTATTTCAATTTGAACAATTTGCCCAGACGCTAATATTTTCTTAATAATCTTAATAATTTCATCAGTTTATCGTTAAACTGAAGCAGGAAAACTTTAATATCCTTAAAAATTTCCTCTTTCGACAGGTATACCATTGACTGTCAGGTCATCTGTCATCTCGATTACCAAGCATTTCTTACCGTCAATTATCCTGGTTCCGATAATATCTGTCTTTCGACTCTTAAGCCTCAGAACCATATTGGCATTCTTAACCTCAAAGTTTCTGAGAGGTGCAACATTTTCAGCGCACAGCTTCTCTTCCACCTTTACAGCAGGACCTTCTTTAACAGTAAACTGTTCATCAAACTTACTATCAAAGGTTGTAAGCTTTTCAGCAGGTACGCCGCTTTTCTCAAACACATTTCTGACTTCCTGTTTTTCCAGGAAAATCGTTTCACCAGCCATTTCAGATTTCTTGTTCTCAACTGTTTCGTTCAGATTCTCATGGATGGATAATACAGTTTCAAAACTTGTATTTTCTCCAAGAACCTCTGTAACAAACTCAGTAAAACCTTCCTTCTGCTGTTTGGCCGGAAGTGTAATCGATACATTAAGAACCTTATCCAGCATAGAGTCCTGTAGATAATCAGATCTTTTTGAAGAGTAAAGAATGGAACCGTCATCTGAACTCCTCTCATTAAATGCGGGATACAGGAATCCGGTCTCCGGAAGTTCCACCGCAAATATCTGTCTCATGGTATGTATCTCGCCAAGGTCATCGTCATATCCAAGACCGGGTTTGGTAAGTTTCATAGGACATATGCTGCATAAGATATATTTATAAACCTCATCAGAAGCATCATCCATCTCTATGCCGTCGGTTGTCATACCCGGAACATCATATGCCTGATATATGAGAAGTATAAGGTAGTTACCTACGTAGCTATAATTCTCAATAACCTTGTCATAAAAGATATCAAGTGCATCTTCATCCTTCAGTTCAGACTCTCTGATCTTATTCAGCAGCGCCTTCCCTGCATTATCAGGATTATCGTCTATAAATGCAGCGTCCATCAGATTCTTTCCAGGTGTACCGGAAAGAGTTCTTCTGAAAATCTCGAGATACTTATACATTTCCTCTTCAGGAATGTTTGAAAATCTTTCGTTAAAGGTCTTCACTTTCATCTTCTCGCCGTTTACATAGCAGCCGGCAAGTCTTAAGATGTTGCACTCCTGAATAGTATCAAACAGTGACTTAATCTCGTTAATCTCTTTCTTAATCATCGGTTAACTGTTCCTTTAACGTTAAATGTTTCGAGGATCGATGGAATAAACCTTTGAAAACTCAAGTTCCTTAAGCGGTCCCGGTATTATCTTATTACCGGTCCTCTCTTCTCCCACAATATCAAGTGTTATTCTCTCGTCCTTATCGACCTTACTGATCTCAGCCGGATCATAAACAAACTTACGGCTTGGATCCATAGGGCCAAAGCTTGGCGGTGTTGTATTAACAGGCTTTAATTCCAGAGTGAGCTTCTCGGTATCAACTTCGATATCAAACCAGCCTTCACAGCCGGTAATATCGAAACCGTAAAACTCCCGCCATGATTTAAGATCAAGGCATACCTCAGGTGCCGGATACATGATCCTAAGATCTCCGCCTTTTAACTGATTGACGTAAGCATTGCCTTCTGCCTCGTTGTCCTTTGTAGGGAAGCATACCGCACCCACGCCACAGTCATAAATTATATTGTCCAGAAGTTTTGCATCTCTCGATGTACCACCTCTGTCACCCGGAACCAGTCGGAAGGAAACAGGCTTTGCAAAATAAGCATAGCCGCGGCACTTTCCGATTAAGTTATTAACTATATTCAGTCGATCGGTTCCTTCGCCATATATAGCATAACCATTTATGATTCCGTCTTCTTCTAACTTGTACCAGCCCGATGAACCCGGTTCATCAGGAACTGAAGCCTTGTCATATCTTCCTTCGACATTCCAGAAGATATTGTTATCTATCAGATTAACGCCTTCTCTGGTGCACTCGATAAAGATTGCTTCTCTCTGCTCGATTCCATCCAGGAAAAGGTTCTGGGTTATTCGATTATTCTTATTGCCACAGTCCAGCCAGAGGTGATCAGCTCTGTATGTTCTCTTGAAGATATTTCTTCTGAAAAGTCCATCTACACTATTGTGGAACTTGAGTCCGGCAGCTTCCCAGGAAAGCTCCATCTTCTGCCAGCCTGTACCTTCTATCACATTATCTTCAATCAGCATCTTCTGAGCGAACAGTCCTGCGATACCGCACACGCCCGCATCCTTGATGTGACATCTTCTGATAACGCTGTAACCTGTGGTTCTTTCAAAATCAAGGTTGTGATGCCAGCATTCATTGCCAATGTCTATAGCCACCGCATTTGCCCAGTCAACTGTACAGTCTTCGATCACCCAGTGATGACCTCTGTAAGCTGAAATAGCTCCACGCTGTGGAACCGGCGCACCCATTGCCGCATGACTCGCTGTAATCCCCTTGACCTTTATGTATGAGAGATATGGCTTTGTCGGTGCAAAGCACTGTTCTCTTACAGTTATCTCAATCTTATGATCAGCCGGATCCTCATCACCTTCTAGTCTGAAATGCACTGCCATTCCGTTAGCTTCTACCCAGTAAGTTCCTGCCTCACCGCTCATAAAGTTATAAAGCGGAACCTG
>JAEEGL014999893.1_pt1 | contig 16703 bp, 12 predicted proteins | sample 9134231 | NCBI WGS metagenome assembly JAEEGL01 (sample SAMN16246548, study PRJNA631951) | gut metagenome | biome: gut microbiome; feature: rumen; material: fiber-attached | host: Bos | place: Iran: Karaj | collected 2018-10 | reverse complement strand
GGTTCGAGCCCCGTTTCCCGCTCCATTTTTTATCCGAAGCACCGCTTCGGACCGCGGCACCATGGCCAAGCGGTAAGGCACGGGTCTGCAAAACCCTTATCCCCGGTTCGATTCCGGGTGGTGCCTCCAAAGAAAGCCCCAAAAACCTCAGTGTTTTGGGGCTTTTTTCTATCTCGACTTGTGCTCGTTTGCCAAACTGGACACAAAGTGGACACAGTTTTTAAAAACACAATTTCATCTTTATGGTTTTCCCTGTCTGAATATAAGCAGTATTCCGGTATCGACAGATGCTTAGCGAAACTATGTCTAGCTTGTTGTGAAAATAGAAGTATTACGATATAATATATATATTACCATAATTAGGCACTAGAGGTGATAAGCTTTATGGCTTCAATAAGAAATGAATTTGAGAAAAGAGATATTATTATTTCTTTACGCAACGATTATGAGGAAGCAGATTGGACTCCTTTTCTTATTGTACAATACATCATTGATAATCACGATATTTTCGACGATTTTTATGTAAAATACCCTCTAAACAGCATTGATAACGAGGACGATTTCTATTTGTATTTGCTATCAATAAAGATAGAATCCTTGCGTCTGGTCATTCCTCGTCTAAAACAGGATGAGCATAAAGTCGTTATTGAAAAGATCACCAACGATGCGGGCGCTTCAATTAAAAAGATAAGTATTGGACTGGTGATCAAGTATATTAATCAACATTACGAAGAATTACTTAATCAAGAAAGAACAGATCCTGAGCTGAGAGAAAGGACAGCGGATATTATTGGTCAATACAGCAGTAATGGAATATGTAAATCAGCATTAGACTATATTGCTGAGAATGATGGATATATGGTTATTGATCGTTTTGAAGACTTTGAGAAAGCAATAGAAAACGACACAGACCTGTTTCACAAGCTGTTTCCGACAGGACATCTCTCGGAAATTGACACTCTTCGTTACAAAGAGATTATGAATATATGGGCATACATTTTGAATAAGGAAAAATCATCACTAAAAGCACTTGCTCTAGGATGCATGGACAATCTCTATAACGATATTATTGAGTATGCGAATGGAGTTTCGCAAGCAGATGTTTTTCAAAAAGAGGGTGTAGTACGAGAATTCAGCAGATTCCTACAAAAAATTAACAGTCCTAAAGCAAATGAAATAACTACAATTAACAAGAAAATACAAGACTTGTTTTCAAAAGAACTTGATGAGAAAGGGCAATCAATTGTTTATGAAGTTCCTGTAGGCGAAATACTGAATAAGCTGAGGAAAAAAGAGCCATGGGCAGTAAGAATGCTAATGCTTACTTGTACGACCATAGGTGATGGCGGGACTCGTTATTTGGACAGTCAACTTAACTATCGAAGCAATAAACCTAGGTATTTTGATTTTGCACAATCAAACATACCAACGGATAGCTTCTTTACATCAAGCCATCAACAGTGGCTATCAATTTTTGAAAACGTTCATGGAGCCATAATCGCCGGAATTCTAAGAGATGAAGAAATGAAAATTGATTATCTAAAAATGATGGGAACCGTTGCTGAATACTATACTGAATTAACTGAATCAGCGGATGAATCTTTAAAAGATGATGTAAATCTGTTGTTGAACATGATACAACTATTAGCGGGGAATGAGAATGCGGGCAGTGAGATTGTACGATCTCTTTGCTACGGAACTGCTATGTTTACATGTGCAATTATGGAGAAAGCATTGAGGATCGCTTACGTAAAACTGGCAGGTAATGATCGTTATATCCAATTAGATAAGGTAACACTTGGAGAGATGCTTAGTGCAAATAATCCATATTTCTCTAAAGCATTCGGAGAAGATCATTTAAGAAATCTGGCTTATTACCTCGTACATATTCCGCCAGAGAACATTGGTCGCAACTATAGAAATTCATTAGCTCATTGGACTGGTATTTCCACGGAAGATTTAGAACCGATTTTGGTAGATAAGCTGTTATGGCTGCTCAATGATGTTTTTGTCACGTTGATACTATATTTTGAAAGGCATAATAAAAACCCAGAAAGCAAATAACTAATAAAAAGGACACCTCAATAGGGCGACACGCATAAGGAAGTTTTCTTGTGTGGGAGACGGAGCAGTCGATTCGGCTGCTCCGTCTCCGTTATGCAGAGCGTTGGTCTTTGCTGCTTGTTGCTGCAAACAGTTCGGCAAGTTCCGCTTCGTTCGGAACCTTGAACCTGCCGACACCGGTGAAGTAAATATCCACCTGGACACGCTTGTGACCGTCGATCTTCACCGGATTGTGAACTTCAATCCTCTCAATCAACGAATTGATCAATTCCGGAGTGAGTGTTTCGCTGTCGGTGCGGTCTCGAATCGTTTTCAGCAGAAGACGAAAATCCTCGCGCTTGGATTCCGCTCTCGATAGTGCCTCTCGATCGGATCGGGTCTTTTGCTTCAGTTCTCGCTGCTCCGCTTCGTATTGGTCCCGCATGGCAAGGAATCGTTCATCGGAAATCTTACCGTTTACGTTATCCTCATAGATGCGAAGCATCATGCGGTCGATCTCGGCGATCCGCTTTTCTGCATCGGAAACGGCTTTCTTCATCTTTTGCAAAGAAGCGTTCTTGATCCCGTTCTGCCGCTGTTCCATTAGTTCCACAAATTCACTTTCATGGCAGCGGACGAAGGTGCAGAGATCGCTGATTGCTTCGGAAACAATCTTTTCCAAGACAACATTCCGAATGTAGTGAATGCTGCAAGAACCGCGTCCCGACTTGTAATTGGAGCAGCAGAACCATTCTTGATTCAGTTTGGTAGACTTGGAAGCGCAGAAATATAACTTTGCACCGCAGTCTGCACAGAATACCAATCCCGAGAACAGACTCGTCCTGCCCGTCGCAGTCGGTCGACGCTTATTCTTTCGCAATTCCTGTACACGCAGCCATGCTTCTTCCGGTATAACGGCGGGATGCTTGTCCGGGATGATCTGCTGCTCCGATAGCGGCCGTATCACTTTCTTGTGAACCTTGTAACTGACCTTTGTCGTTTTGAAGTTCACAATGCAGCCGGTGTACTGCCGATTCTCCAGAATGTGCACCACCGTGCTGGGTTCCCACCTGCAAGGCACAGCCGGAAGCGGATTCGCAGTTCCAATACCTTTTTTCCTGAAATACTCCGTCGGTGTCGGAATCCTTTCCTCTTCCAATATTCTTGCAATCTTCTGCGGTCCATTTCCCGCGAGGCAGAGAGAGAATATCTTTCGGACGACCGTCGCTGCCGATTCGTCAATGTGCCAAACCTCTCGGTCGTTCGCGTCTTTAACATACCCGTAAGGAACAGTAGAACCGACACGCTTGCCGTTTGCCGCTTTGGACGCCCATACCGCGCGAATCTTCTTGCTGGTCTGCGCAGCATACCACTCGTTAAAGATGTTGGAAAACGGCATAAGTTCCGTGCCGGTGTTGTTTGCGGTGTCCACGTTCTCCTGAATCGCTATAAACCGAATACCAAGCGTCGGATACTTGATTTCAAGATACTGTCCGACTTCCAGATAGTTCCTTCCGAAACGGGATAAGTCCTTGACAACGATTGTACTGATCTGCCCCGCTTCTGCCATCGCCTCCATGCGCTGAAAACTCGGCCTTGCGAACGTCGTCCCACTGACGCCGTCGTCCACAAAGAATTGCGGATGAAGCAGCCCGTTTTTCTTTGCAAACGCACTTAAGATCGTTTTCTGATTGGATATGCTGTTGCTTTCGCCCTCTCTGCCGTCCTCCTGCGACAGACGGCAATATAAGGCGGTAATTTTCTGTTGCCCATTGTTTTTAACTGTTGTCATGTAATATCAATCTCCTTTCCGACAACCGGGCACAGTAAAGGCAGTTTCAGCATACCGTGCCCGGATCGCCTTGTCAACTTTATGTTTCAAAAAATAATTATCCCTCTGAACGCAGAATCATGTCTTTCATCTGCTGAAACATAGTCTGCCGACCATTCGGATTGAAATGCGTATGAACGATATATTCCGTCTTTCCCATCCAAGCGCTGAATGTCTCCGGTTCTGTTGCTGCCTCCATGTTGTCATACAGATAGGGAATCAGAGAGACGATGCAATCATCCGATTTGGTTTTCTTTTCTTTCATGGTGTATACCTCCATTCATTTTTCTTGTACTGTTTCTTTCGGTTTTGCATATTTCTGTTTCGGACGTTCTCGCTTCGGAATGCTCCTAAGGTCAATCGGGACGTGCGTAAAAATCTCATCTTCGATCAAATGCAGTCGATCAGATATATCCTGATACATTTCCTTGATTTCCTCAAAGTGGATGTTTCCGGTGTGATATGCAATCTTCTCCAGTTTGTCCAAATCATTTAAGATATGGAACAAATCACCCGTTTCTTTCCAGAACTCCGACGGCGGCAGTTGATTTGGACAAAAGCCTTCAATCAATAGCCGCAGATATGTTTCCTGAAACAATCCGCTTTCCTTGACCCGCTTTTTGAATCGGGAGAGTTCTTTATCCGATAATCGGAACGTGATTTTATTGGTACGTTTCATTTTTAAGTTTCCTCCGTTTTCTGCTGTGTTTGGGGTTTAAGGGAACTCCCTTACATGACGGATTTTGCTCAAATGCCAGCAAAATCCAATGCTCGCTAATCCATCGCAGACAATTCTGCTCTGGATCAGATTCCGGTGCGGAGAGTTGCCTCCCCGCACGCTGGTCTTAATTCTGCCATGAGCCGCTATATTGTTTCTCACCCTTGTTCGCCGCTGTTAAACGACCTCTTGCCCCGTTCACTCCGTTATCGCTCCCGTTGCTTATCCCGCTGCCGCTTCTTTTCGTTTTGCAGCGCCTTGGCAATCAGTTCGATCATTCTGTCCGGTGAAGTGGCCTTTGGAAACAACGCTTTGATTCGCTCCCACTGCTCCAGCGCCGCTATGATCGCTTCCGTGATCTGTGCCGGCGTTGCATCTGCTGTGAAGAACCGTTCGAGTGCTTCCAACGGGATCGTGATCTTTTCGGATGTCTTGTTTTTCCCGCTTTGGAAAATCACCCTTGCCGCTTCTTCCGTGAACTCTCCATCTTCGTGCAGTTGCTTCAGCCGCTGTGCTTGCTCTTTGCTCGGCGCGCGCAGTTCCGACTGCATAAATGAGAGCACCGTCTCCTGTTCCGGCTGGGAGAGAAACGAGAGCGTTTCTGCAATGCTCGCTCCGAGCTTGTTGCTGTCCACCAGTTTCAGTAGTTCCGGCAGTAACCGTGTGAGGCGAATATAACGCCTTACGTTCCGGTCGCTCATGCCGTTCTCTTTCCCGATCTGCTCGGTGGTACGTCCGTTTGGTGGGACACCGTGTCCCGCGGCGATACGTTTCAAAGCTTCGTCTCGCATCTTATACGCAAACGCCTTTTCACTCGGCAGGATATTCTCCCGCTGTCGGTTCGCATCTACCATAGCAAGCGTTGCCTGATCGTCGTCCATCTCCCGCACGATGGAGGGAATCGTTTCTAAACCGAGTTCCTTGGCAACCGCCATTCTGCGGTGACCGGAGATCATCTCAAAGCCGTCTCCCTTCGGACGCAGCAGTACCGGTTCCAGTACGCCGTTTAACGCAACGCTTTCTTTGAGTTCTGCCATAGCCGCATCTGCTTCGACGAGGAACGGATGATCCGCAAAAGGCTGGATCCTTTCCAACAGAATCGCTGTTACAGTTTCCTTTGCTGGCTTGTCCTTATTTATCTTGCTCGGCTTCGTATCCTTGACCGATTTCTTTTCCATTACAACTGTCGTTCCTGCGGTACTGTTTGCCATTGGTAAAACTGTGTTTGCAGTTATCTTCTCGGTCTGCTCTGCTTTCGTGTTCATACTCATGCTTCGCTTACCTCCGGCAGTTCTTTCAGCCAGGCAAGGAACGCATCCCGTGGAATCAGAATCCGCTTTCCGATCCGCTTGGACGGGAACCCCTTGCTGTGGCTCAGATTGTATGCACCGACTCTGGATATTCCCAGAAACGCTGCCATCTCCTCTACGCTGAGCGTAAAGGGCAACTCGTTTGTATTCGTGTATGTAGGTTTCATGTGATTAGGTTTCCTTTCATGGTCCGTGTAATGGGTACTTATCACCCCGGCGTCCCGAAGCGGCAACGGTCTCGTTTCCTTGATCAGGGGAAACGGTGTATCTGCACCGGCAATGCCGGTTGCATGTAAAAACCTTCCTACTATACAGTTGGGAACTTTTTTGTGAAAATTTAAAAAATCCAATTGTGAACTTTTTTTGATCGCAGTCTTTCATCTCTAAGTTCTCACTGTTCTATGCGGACTTTTTTGTCGATTTTGCCCTAAACGGCTTGTAAACATTTTCTGTCCATTCCTAAACATTGTCTCTACTTTCGATATGGAGAATGTACGAACTTTTCGGCTGTAAAACGTTGATGTAGTATTACACCCCGCGGGACACCGTGTCCCGCAGGGCCGTCTACTGTTCGCGCCTCACAGCAGCGACTGATAGAAACCCCTCTACTATTCCTTGGTGACTTTTTTTCGATTTTTGGAAAAAGTTTTATTGGAAAAATTTCTTTGTAAATTTTTTCCGTTCTCATACTCGCCGTTGTTCCTGTGCTGCCCTGCACCACGTTGTCGCAGCGGGCTGTGCCCGCGACCGTATTCCTACGGTTGTCTGCCATATCCCCGGCGGTAGAACGGTATTCGGTTTTCAAGGTACTTTTCCCCTTCTATATATGTACAGGGGGCTGGAACACCAAAAAACGACATTCAAGGAAAATATATTTTTTCTGTTGCGAAGAAAAGAAAAAGCGCCATACAAAATCGAATTTAGACAGTTGAATGTCCTAACTCGATTTCGTACGGCGCTTGGAAGTTTTTCAGCCCTTACGGGTCCTGCTCTGCTTGCACGATTAGAAATCGCTTTTCTTTATTCGGTTTTCAATGTCCACGGTCTGTGCTTACACTCCGTGTCGCGAGGCTTCCTGCTCCCGACAATTTGATTATAACGGGTGTAAAGCAAATAATCAACAAATAAGTTTTTCATTAAGTTCCGAGTCGGTTTTTTCGGACTCCTATCAAAAGAGGAATGCTCCTGTCCGCAAAAAAGGATGATCGATCTCCCTCTGAATGGGTCATAGACATGCTGCTCTATGAAGCGAACCATATTATCATAAGTGGTATACAGTTCAAATTTGTCCGGCTCCAGCCTGGCCCATCAAATCCGCGCAATTTGCGCGAACTCTGGAAACAGCGGGTTTGTCGCCAGCGCCACTCGTAACCCCGCGCCCAGGATACGTCGTACCGCTTCGGCAGCAGGGTGCGGTCCAGATCAAGCAAATCCATTATTTGCATCAGCCTTTCCCCCCTCGCTTGACAAGATAGCTACGCCCGAATGTGTTCTCGCTTCGCTATCCCATGATCACGGTTACCTGTAAATCTCCGTAGGAAAGATAATTCTCTGTGATAAGCGCGTTTCCCTTCACGCTATGGAGTTCCCCGCCGATCAGCATCGCTTTTACACCGTGCTGGATATGAGAAGGATTCTCAACGCGGATTTTCAGTTTACACCCGCGATATTCCCTCCGGACGGTGAAATAATCCCAAGTCGACGGGATAGACGGATCAATGAGTAGACCCTTAAGCGTGGGACGTATTCCCAGCAGATACTGCGTCGCCGCCACATCCATCCACGCCGCTGTACCCGTGACCTGCGATACGCACGCCTGCCCGAACTGCTCGTTCTCCGGTCCGAGCATCGTGCTGGAATAGGCGTAGGCCTCGCCCTTGTAGGCGTCAACGCCGATACGCTGGATCACCTCGTGCGGGATCAGTTGCTTATAGTATGCCCATGCCCGATCGCCTCTGCCGAGCAGCGCCTCCGCAATGATCGCCCAGCAGTTCGCCTGGCAGAAGATCCCGCCGTTTTCACTGTACCCTGCCGGGAGATTGTTCGCCTTCTCCGCGGGAAGTCCCGGCGCGTTGATCAGTAAGCCCAGTCCGGTATCGAGCTTCTCCTTCACGCTGTCCATGGCGCGAAGGTTCTTTTCTTTTTTGCCGGAACCGGATATTACCATCCAGCTTTGCGTATTGACCCAGAGCTTGGCATACTCGCTTTCGACAGAGCCGATCGGCTGTGCCTCGTCGTCCAGTCCGCGCAGGTACCAGTCGCCGTCCCATGCATAGGCGTTGAGCGCAGCCTCCTGCTTTTGCATGAGTTTCAAGAATTTCTCTGTTGCTTCCGTATCGCCGCGCTGTTCGGCAAGCTCTGTTAATTGCTTCAGGGCGTAGATATGCTGTTGGGCGACGAACACGGTCTCTCCCTTGCCCTTGCGGCCGAAGGGGCCCATATGGTCGTTCCAGTCGGAAAACAGAATCAGCGGCAGCCCATGCGCGCCGAGGTGATTCTCCGTGAAATCCACACCGCGCAGCAGGTGCTCCCACAGGCTCGTCGGACTTACCGGCGTTTTCAGATCCTTGTCGAGGAACGGGATCGCTTGGTTCAGAAAGTCCGTATCACCGGTCTCGGCAGCGATGGCATAAGCGAGATAGACCATCCAGATATGGTCGTCCGAGCGGGTGATGTCCTGCGGAAGTCTGCCGTCCTCCGGCCAGCAGGTATGGACGGCATGACCGTCCTCCAATTGCTGTGAGGCGAGGTAGAAAAGCATCTCCTTTGCCCATTCCGGCTTGCGGTATGCCTGCGCCAGCATATCCTGTGCGCTGTCCCGAAAGCCGACGCCGCGGATGCCGGAAGCAGAGGAACTGATCGAGCGCGAGTACCGCGCGGTCACGACGCTCTGCATGGGGTTCCATGTATTGATCTGCCGCATGGCGGACTCATCGGGGATCTTGCACTGATAGACGCCCAAATGCTCGTCCCACCACGCCAGGTTCTTTTCAAACTGACGCTCGATCTCACCCTCCGCGCGAAGGAACGCAAGCGTCTCGATCGTTTTTGTCTCCGCTGCGCGTGCGTCGAGCAGCACACCGGGCGTGACACCGAGGAAGTAACCGATGTTCTTCTCACCGTTCGCCGGCAATTTCACATGGTGGTGCAATGCCGCGCAGGGCTCGCCGCCGAAGAGATTCGCGTTGCTGAGTTTCCCGTTTTCGATTTCCACGGGGTTTCGCTCGTCGCGGTAATTTCCACAGAATTTGTCCCGGTCACAGCAGAAGGAATCCGGTTTTTCGGTTGCGCCGAAGAACACCAGCGGCACATGGTTCGGGTCCACCTGCATCCATGAGGTGTAGAAGTACAAAACGGCGTTGAGATCGGCGTTATATTGGCAGTTCACGTTCCACTTGAGGTAGTAGCCCAAATTCACTTCATTTGTGAATGCAAGCTGGCTCAGCTCCGTGTAGGCGAACACGTCGCATTCAAGCTTTTCGCCTCTGCGGTTGGTGAGCATTACGTTCCAGATGAGCGCGTCGCAGTCGGACGCCATATACAGCGTCAGCCTTGCCTGCAGCCCGTCCTTTTCGGCGGTGAACTCGCTGTAGCCTGTGGAATGCGCTGCCTCCCAATGATCCGGCTTCTTCTCACAGGGGCGGAAGGTGGGCGACCAGACAGTCCCATCCTGCATGCGGATATACACATAGAAGCCGGGGCTGTCGATCGGCAAATGATAGAAACGGTAGCGGGTGATGCGACCGTTCATCGGCGTGTGGTACCAGCACATCCCGCCGCCCGTCTGCGACACAAAGGCGTGAAGTCTGCCGTTGGACAAATAATTGATCCACGGCTGGGGCAGATCGTGGCGGGTGAAGACGATTTTGCGGTCGGCATCTTGGAATTGATATGGGAACTTGTTCATGGTTTTTTCCCTTTCTGTTCTGTGTGTGCATCGGATCTCCCGTTTCGGCTCAGGAAGGCTTTCAGATATTTGCGCGCTTCCTTTTCGTGGCTTCCTTTCAACCCATGCCCACCGCCAATAATTTCATGGTAGTCACAGTCACTGAATACCGTTCTCGCAGCTCTGGCATAACTGATGTTTACGATCGAATCCTTAGTTCCGTGGAGCAGAAGTGTCGGCCCGGTATAGCCGTCGATCTCTCTATATGGGTCCATTTCTATCACCGCGCGGGCGTAATCCCCGCCAAGCTTCATCGGAAACCGTCCCAGCACTTCAGGAATGATGTTTGGATCAAATCGATAGAACATCATCCTGCCCTTCCGAGCGTCATCGGGAATGCACAGAGCCGGGTAGAAAAGCATCAGACGCTTCACTTTTCTCTCCCCGAGCTCACGCGCGGCCATAGCGGAAACAAAGCCGCCCTGGGAGCAGCCGAGCAGAGATATCCCTGTTACATACGGGAGCTTTTCTGCATACTGAATGACCGACAGAAGATCCGCCTTCTCAGAGATTACCGTCATGTTTCGGCCTTTGCCGTCGCTCTTTCCGCCCAGTCCACCTCCACAGAAATCGAAGGTAACAGCAAGAAAGCCAAGCTCCGCAATCAGTCTCGCATAGCCTGCCACCGTAGACTGGTTGGCCAAAAAACCGTGCGACAGAATCACCGCCTCGCGTGGTGCTGTCTGATCGCCAAAGGCATAACCGCGAATTATCAATTCACCGCGTTTACAGGAAAATGACTGTTTTGTTATTTTCATTGCCTTCTCCGTACAAATCAGTTGTTTTCAAAAAAGCGGCTCAGATATTCCTCCATCACACGAAACCACTCCGCTGTTTTGTCCGGGTCGGCCATCAGGCCGTGACCGGAATTCGGAAACTCAATGTAAGTATGCTCGACCCCATAGCGCTTCAGCGCCTCAAGCAGCGGAAACTTCGCCTTTGGATTGACCATTTTGTCATTCGGTCCGTAGGCCAGCAGAATGGGAGGCGTATTTTCATCGATCATCGTTGCCGCGCTGATTTCATTGATCACGTTTTGATATTCCGCACTGCCGACGTCCGCCGCAGTGAAGCTCCTTCCGGAGACGGTATTGACAAAAGCCGCCTTTGCTTCGTCGGTATCGACGTCCCAAAGTTCCGGCTCGAAGGACGCGGGACCGGTCTCCTCAAACACAAAGCGGATCGGGACAGGGAGCCGGTCGGGTTCCTTAAAGGCCACGAGCATGGCAAGGCAGCCTCCGGCAGAGCCGCCGGTGGTAGCCATCTCGGTCACATGATAGCCAAGCTCCTCCGACTTGCCGATGCTCACCTCCACCGCACGCATTAGATCCTCATACATATCACCGACGCTGACGCCGTTTCCCTCCGTCGCCAGCCGATAGTTCGCCGAAGCGACCACATAGCCTTTGGAGGCGAGATATTCCCCGTAACGCACGGCCTCCACAAGGGATTTATCGCCGCCTGTAAAGCCGCCGCCGTGGACAAAAAGAATGAAGGAATACTTCTCTCTGCTTTGATCGGCGGGCAGGTACAGATCATAGTTTTGCAGCGGATCGGAGCCGTATGAGAGATCCTTCACGACCGTGCCGACGTTCTCCGTATAATCAACTTTCAAATAGCTGTATCTGGCGTTTGTGAGATGCCTGATCCCCAGAAGGGCACCGATGATCGCAAAGCCGATAAAAACAACGACGCACAGGCAGATAAACAGAATATTCCATGCCATTTTCTTCATCCCCTAAAGTCCTTTCACAAAATGCAGAGAAAGAAAGTATCCTAACGCAAGAGCTACGATTGCAATGACGATCAGAATAATGATTTTTCCGTTCATATTATTTGCTGACCTCCAGCAGTTGGAGTTTTTCGTCCAGTTCGGGCAGAACCCTGTTTTCCATCTCATCCCGGCTCGGCAGTCCCTCGAAGCCTGCCGCAAACAGCAGAATATCCCTTAACGGCGTACCCTGCATACTCTTGTTGATCAAGGAGAGCTGCGGAACCGCGCTCAGCAGAAATTCCCTCGCCTCCGCTTCCTCTAGAAGCTCACCCAGTGGGAGGATGGTCGACAGCGTTTTTACGAATGGCTCCGCTGTCTCATAAGCGAAAGAATATTCACCCGCCGACAGTACCCTTACAGGCTGTTTTTCCTTTGCACCGGGCAGGACGAGCTCTGCCTCCCCGCCAAAGGGGATCGTCACGCGTATCTCCACATGGGAGGGATCCATGATCCGCCAGCGACAGGAATAGACGCCGCAGGGGGTATCCATGGACGCCTCGGCGCTTTTCAGTTTCCAACTGAGAAGCGGCTCTATGTGGACGCGGCGAAATCCGACGGAGTCCACGCACTGCCGAATGCCGCCGATCCGCGCAAACATCCAGTGGCACACAGAGCCGTATGCGTAATGGTTCAGACTGTTCATCCCCGTCCCGGAAATACTGCCATCGGAGAGCAGGCTGTCCCAGCGCTCCCAAATGGTCGTTGCTCCGAGTTTTACCGCATAGAGCCATCCGGGGTAATCCTCATTCAGCAGGAGTTTCAGAGCCAGATCGTCCATGCCGTTGTCAGAAAGGGTCTCGCAGGCAAGGGGCGTTCCCACAAAGCCGGTCAGCAGTTTGTCATTCTTCAGGAAGAAAAGTTCCCGAAGGCGGTTCTTTGTCCACTCCCGATTTGCAGTCAACGAATATCGCAGCGCCATCAGAAGGGCCGTCTGGGTGTTCACGCTGCACCGACCGCTTCCGGTAAAATATTCATATCGTATGTGGTCAGAAAGCTTTTCCACCAGTTTTTCATAGGCCGCGGCATCCTCGTTCCAGCCCAGAATTGTGGCTGTCCGGGCAAGGATCCGCACACTCTCACGGTAGTAAACCTGCGCGATATATCCCTTGTCCGTCGCGCCGCTGTTTTCGTTCGGATCGCCGGATTCATTGTCAAGAGCCAGCCAGTCTCCGAAATGCTCCGCCCGGCTCCAACCATGGTCGTTCCCGTCTACCCTGCGGATATATTCCACCCAAGCCCGCATGCTCTCATACTGCTTTTTCAGAATCGATGGATCGCCATAGACCCGATACAGAATCCATGGGAGAATACACGCCGCATCTCCCCACGCTGCGGAAGCCTTTCGTTCTCCACGGGAGGGAATATAATTCGGCACCATGCCCTCCGCGTCCTTCTGCTCCATCGCCATATCAAAGAGATACTTGGCATAAAAAGCCTGCGTTTCGTAAAGGTCTGCCGCCGTCTCCGCAAAGACCTGCGCGTCTCCGGTCCAACCGAGCCGTTCGTCCCTCTGCGGGCAGTCTGTCGGTACATCGACGGTATTGCTCAAAAGCCCCCAGCGTGCATTTTCTATAAGTCTGTTCACCAGTTCGTTGCCGGTTTTGAAAAAGCCTGTGCGCGTCCCAAGGCTGGAAATCGCCAGTCCCTCGAAGTCCTCCGGCGAAATATGCTCGGCTCCCTCCACCTTTACATAGCGGTAGCCATAGAAGGTAAAGTGCGGCGAGAGCGTTATCTCTTCTCCACCCGAGATATAAACATACTCAGCGAGGGCGGAGCGCAGATTGTCCCGATAGAAGTTTCCATCCTGAAGAACCTCTCCGAATTGCAGCCGGATCCGGCTCCCCGCTTTTTCTCGCAGACGAAGGGCAAAGATCCCGGAAAAGTTCTGCCCGAGATCCAGAACGGTTTCACCGGTCGGCGTATGGATGAGCTGCCGAACCGGGAGCCTTTCAAAGACCCGGACGGGAGGGCTCATGCGTTCTGTGAGCTTTGCCGTGTCCTTTGGCAGGAGCATCACCGCTTCCTCCGGCATCTCGGGTAGGGTGTCGTCCCGCCGCTCTCCGTCATAGATCCCGGAAAAGGTGATATGGCTTCGCCGGACACGCCAACTCTCATCCGTGGCGATAACCGTGTGTCTGCCGTCCGTATAGTCGATGTGAAGCTCGGCGATCAGTGCAAAGTCCTGTCCATACCGTCCCTTCGTATCCGCGGCGAAGAAGGAAAAGCGCCCTTTGTACCAGCCGTTGCCCATGAGAACGGCCAGCTCAGCTCCGTCGCTGAGCAGCCCTGTCACGTCGTAGGTCTGGTATTGCAGCCAGCGGTCATAGTCGTTGCAGCCGGGCGCAAGAAATTCGTCGCCGATCCGCTTTCCGTCGAGGAAAGCCTCGTACAGCCCCAGTCCGCAAATATACAGTCTGGCGCTCCTGATCTCACCGTTCGGTTTGATCTTCTTTGTGAAGATCGGGTGACGCGCTTCATCGCTTTCGCAGGAGATCCATTTTGCCTGCCATGGCTCGGATTCCTTGCCCGTCTCAAAGAAAGCGGTCTCGCTTTCCGCTTGTTCTCCGGCGTCCGAGGTCACGGATACCTTCCAGAAGTATCTTGTACGGGGCATTTTGACAAAATTCGCATCACAGGCGACGGAATCCAAAGACGTATCTACGCCGGTGTCCAGAACAAGCTCTCGGAAATCCGGGTCCGTCGCCACCAGAAGTCTTGCGGAACGCTGGCGCTTGCCCTCTGCTCCGTCCACCTTCCAGCTAAATACCGTGCTTTCCATGCGAAAGCCCACGGGGTTTTCCAGATGATTGACTCTTAACGCTCTTATTCGCATAAGGAAGACTCCCTACTTTACTTTGCGGCTGAGCTGTGCTTCACATTCTTCCACACTCAACTCGCCTGCCATGCACGCGCTCATAAGTTTGGCATCTTTATCGGACAGATGATAGAAGAAAAGGAGAATCAGCCCGGACAAAATAGAGCCTGCGGAAGGAATGAGCATGTTGAGAGACCACAGTCCGCGCAGCGCGCTGGCAGGCTGCAGGACATTCTGCGCCGCCAGATCCGCAAAGCTTTCCGCGTTTACTGTGACCCAGCCGCAGGCGCCGAGGATTACAAGGCCAAGGGAGGAGGCGAGACTCGGCGCGACCTTTCCCAACAGGGTATTGATGGAATTGAAGATGCCGGTGGTATCCCGGCCGTTCTTGTATTTGCCGTAGTCGATCGTCTGAAGGATCATATAGGTACCGGCCATTGTCTGCAGCGAGTTGAATATGCCGACAAGTATAGTATAGATCACGACAAGCGCAAAGTTTGCCCATCCGGCGAAGTAAAGGAGCACGCCGCCAAGGCCGACAATGGTTACGCAAAAGATACAGACGTTCAGATTTCCGAATTTCTCACAGATTTTCGGCGCAAGCATCTGTGCCGCAACGCCCGCTATCATGGCCACAAGGCCGGGAATCACCATGGCGGTGGCGCTTCCGTAGAGATAGTAGCTGACGAACAAGCTGACTGCCGTGCCTGTGGTAGCAACCGCCCGAACCAGACCGGATAATTCCAGAAACAGATAGGGCTTGTTGCTTTTGATTGCACGGAACATTTCGCGGATGGTATAGTTTTCCTGACTTTTCTCCTCGTCTACATTCTTCATCTCGCTGTTATGCTCCCGAACCCTTGCGGTGAAGGGAACCATGCAAACGGCGTAGATCACCGCAAGGATGACCCCGACGGAGGCAACGCTCATGCCGACTTTTTCACCGATCAAAACGGTCTGCAGCATCGTCATGGCATACATGACGCCGGTGATAATGATGATGCCGAGTGTCAGCAGATGGTTGCGCTCCTCCGGCACGTCGGTAATGGTCATGGTGAGGGACTGCGTCGGCACGTCAACGAGTGTATAGGTGAAGTCGTAAAGAAGATACGTCACGGTGAACCAGGCGATTTTTCCTGTCTCCGACAGAGCAGAAGGCATAATGAAGAAGAGTACTACGGCGAGGGGGAATATCCATATAAACACCCGGATCCACGGCATATAGCGTCCGCTGCCCGCAATTTTGGTGAGAAATTTCGATTTTTTCAGGTCGATCTTATCTACCAGAAACCCGAAAAGCAGATCGTCGAGAGCGTCTACGATTTTTACCAAAAGGGTAAAGATTGCCACGCTGGTAAGGCTGATACCGTTAAAGAGCAGGAAGGTGTTCATCATTCCGGGGATGAGCGCCTGCTCGCCGTAAATGCCGACTCTTCCGAGTATATACGCCACTTTTTCCCGCTTGGAGATTTTCCATCCCAAACGCTCTGTTTTTTCCTTGGCCGCCATTGTCTCTTTTCCTCCTTAAATAACGAATTTATATTCCCCGCTGGGTAGCCTGTGCTTTTCTCCGTTCGGAAGCGTCAGGCGTGCGCAGGCACCAACGGGAATACTGCAACAATATTCGAACCCGTTCTCATTTTTCTTCCATGAGGAGCGAATCTCGCCGAGGGGACTTTCAAGCACTGCCTCCGCGTATGTCAGCGTTCCTCCCGGTATCGGCTGCAGCTCAAACTCCCGATATCCGGGAGCGGTATCCATAGGCCGGATTCCGGCGGTATAGCCAAACAGGAAATCCGCCACCGTCCCATAGGAATAATGGTTGAGGCTGTCGCTCAAGGTGTCTACGCCATCCCAACTCTCCGGAATCGTGGTCAACCCGCGCTTCACCGGGTACAACCAGCCCGGACAATCTTCCACTTCAAGGATCTTGTAGGCAAGTTCTGATTCTCCATGCTCACATAGAACCGGCAGCAGGAAGGGCGTTGAAAGGAATCCCGTGTTCAGATGATCTCCGTTGGCATGGATTTCCCGAAGGAGTTCAAGGAAGACCTTTTCTTTCTTTTCTCCGGTAACAAGGCCCATGGCCAAAGCCCGGACATAGGGTGCCTGATGACCGGGCTCGATCACACCGTCCTCGCCGATCAGATGTTTTTCATAAACGGTCCGAATTCGCTCAGCGATCCTACTGTATTTTTCCGCTTCCTCCGTCTTTCCGAGAGCCTCAGCCATTCGGGCGACATTCGCAGCGGATCTTGCCATATAG
>JAEEGL012989414.1_pt1 | contig 16703 bp, 7 predicted proteins | sample 9134231 | NCBI WGS metagenome assembly JAEEGL01 (sample SAMN16246548, study PRJNA631951) | gut metagenome | biome: gut microbiome; feature: rumen; material: fiber-attached | host: Bos | place: Iran: Karaj | collected 2018-10 | reverse complement strand
TGGAGTAATCAAGATAAATTCTATGGCTGAAGGTTTACCTGCAACAGTTCACGTTCCGGTTCTTTTTGACGAGACGTTGGACGCGCTCTCACTGGCGCCCGGCAAAGTGATCCTTGACGGGACGCTGGGAGGCGGCGGGCATTCCCTGGCGATTGCTCGCGCCGTTGGCGAGACGGGGCTTGTGATTGGACTTGATCGAGACCCGGACGCTTTGGATCGTTTTGACGCCAGACTTGCCTCGCTTGACGAACGCCCTTCGATACAAACCTATTTTGCCAACTATTGCGATTTCGACGCCGCGCTTGAACGCGCGGGGGTAAAACGAGTCGACGGCTTTTTGCTCGATCTTGGTCTTTCCAGCGATCAGTTGGCCGATCGCACGCGAGGCTTTAGTTTCGATTCAGACGGCGAACTTGACTTGCGGTTTGATAGAACGGAGGGGGAGCCAGCCTACGTATTGCTCAATCGTTGGAGCCAAGAGCGGATAGCCGACGTCGTCTATCAGTATGGCGAGGAGAGAAATAGTCGCCGCATTGCGCGCGCTATTGTAGAGAGACGTGCGGAGGCGCCGCTACGGTATGCCAAAGAGCTTGCTGAAATATGTCGGCGTTGCGCCTCCATCCCGCCTTGGAGTAAAACGCGAATCGATCCGGCGACGAGGACGTTTCAGGCTTTGCGGATTGCCGTTAACGACGAGTTGGGCGCGCTTGAAATGTTCCTGACAAAGTGCGACCGGTACCTTAATCCAGGCGGACGCGTCGCGATTATAAGTTTCCACTCGTTGGAAGACCGAATTGTTAAAAATGCATTTCGCGATTGTTGCGAATTGAGGATTATTACCAAGAGACCGATTATTGCCTCGGAAGAAGAAGTGGACCGAAATCCGCGTTCGAGAAGCGCAAAATTAAGAGTGGCTGAAAAGATTTGATATTATAAGCGGGAGTCGAACGATCATGGGAAAGAAGAATAAAAAGAAGGGTCGATCCGGTTATGACGACGAGGAATTCGGCGGCTACGAGTACGATAATTCCAGGAAGAATAAGAAGTCGAAATCCCGTAATTCTTACGGAGGCGGCGCCTACGAAGAAGACTATGACTACTCTTCTGGCGGTGAAGACGACTTCGGTGAAGAAGTAGACTACTCTTCCGGCGGTGAAGACGATTGGGGTGAAGAAGAGAATTTGGAAGAAGACGATTTCGAAGAAGACGACGAGTCTCTTGAGGAAGAGGAAGAAGACGAGGACGACGAAGACGAAGAAGAAGAGGAGGAAGAGGAAGAAGAGGCGCCTGTTCGTTCTTCTAGCGCTTCCGTCTTCTCCGTATCTACGAAACCTGCGGGGCAATCTGCCGGTTATGGCGGCGGTTCTTCCTCTGGATTGACGCCTCGTCAGGCCACGCCCCAGCCGTCCTCTTCTTATGCCGGTTCTCAGGGACAAAAACAGTCGTCTCTTGCTTCACTACGTCCAACGGCGACTAGTTTTCCTTCTGGTAAAGCGGACGCGGTTAGCGCAAACGAATTCAAACCGGTTCGCGCGACGGCGTCGCCAACTTCTAATTTGGGAAACGTTCCGAAAAGCGGCGGCATAGCGTCTTCACCTCATGCTCCGAAAAAGGAAGACTTAAAAATGCAGGATTCTCCCGACGACGAGGTTGTTGACTGGAGCCGCGCGAAACAAAAAGGCGCTCTGGCGCAAAGCACAGAAGACGACGTAGACGAAGAGGAGGTCCTTCGCCGTGAGAGAATTAGCGAACTCGAGAAAGAAATATCGGAAGTGCGCCAGAAAATAGAAGAGCTCGACGAGTTGTGCCAAACGCCAGATATTTCTCAAGACGACCTCGACAAATTCAGTCAAGAACGAGACGAGCAACAAGAGAAATTGGAACGTCTCGAGGAAGAGCTTTCGGGTCTGACTTCGAACGTGTTCCAGAAAATCATGGCTCCTCTTGTTAGCTTGGGAAGGTTGCCGTCGGCCCTAAAAGCGCGTGCAGTCTCTTTTTGGGAGTCTCGGCGTTCTGCAAAGAACGACGAAGAATTGGACGATTCTGACTCGAAGAAACGTTCTGAATTGAGTTCTGAGAAGAATAATAGCTCCTCTAATCACACGCGCCGACTGCACGACGACGAAGACGACGAGGACAATCCCCAGGACGACGATCGCTATGCTACGCCCGCAAGGAATTGGCAAAGAATCATTAAGCGCACGGGCATTGTCGCAAGCGTGACCACCTTGGGGCTTGTGGTAGCGACGATTGGAATTCGTTTCTTCTCTGGTAAGTCGAACGTTGCCGACGACGGCAAAAAAGTTGCGTCGGCAAAGTCGGACGTTGATTCGGAAAAGAGTGAAAAAAGCCAGTTGGAAAAGCTGTCGTCGAAGACTGAAGGCGCAACGAGAGCGATCACTAAAACGAAAGACGAAGCGCTTAAAAAAGTATCCGATGCGACCGATTCCATTGTCGACGCCTCTTCTAATACGCGGGATGATTCGATTGAAGACTCGAAGTCGCCGTTCGACGCTCTTTCAGAGGATTTTCTAAAAGAGGACGTCGACGATTTGAGCAATAAGGCTGTTGGCTCGGCGTCCAATTTTGTCGACTCTACAGTCGACGCCGTTGACGGTTTAGCGAGTGAAATACCAGAGTTCAGCAAAAACGTTCAAGATACCGCGAACGATCTCCATGACAAGACCTCTCAAACTGCCGACGATATGATCGACTCCATGGTCGACGCGTCAGACTCCATTCTAGACTCCGTGTCTAGCGCCGCTGAAAAGGTCGTAGATTCGGTTAAAAATGGAAGCGACGAGATCTCTGCGCCAAATTCGGTCAATATAAGCGATGATGATCTGACCGTGGCGCAATCTGACGATATGATTGATTCGCAAGAAGGGTCCTTTGAATTTGGTTCGACTCCTGCGCGTAACGCGCCCGCTCGAACCGGTTCTTCTTCCGTAAACGACGACGAGCTTCTGCCGATTGACGAGGAAGTCGGTATTTCCAATGTTAATTCCAACATTGCCGACTGGGAAGACTCTGAGTCTGCGGCTTCTGACCCAGCGTCGTCTCCTGCTGACGCGCCTTCCGTCGATCTTTTCGACGTCTCAAATGCGACTCCGGATCCAACAGAAGATGGGTTAGCGTCCAATAGCGGCGATTCTAACTGGACGAATGCCGCTGGCGAGGAAGGGAACTCTCCGACGAGCGGCGCGTATGCGACTCCAATTGAGCCCCTTGAAAGCGGCGCTTACGCAGCACAAGTTGAAACTCCTGGGGAAAGCGCTGAGCTTCCCAATCTCGGTTCTGAGCTTTCGAATTCCGGCGCTTCCAGTTTGGGAATGTCGAACGAATCCCAATTGGCGGATCCAGCGGGTCTCGCAGCGTCCCCCGACGTTCCAAGCTTAGATAGTTCCGAGTTACTCCGCGATTCATCGTCTCTTGGTAATTCTTTGACAACCGCAAACGATAGCGCTGCCGTTCCGGAATCGTCTAGTTTGGGATCGCCGACTTTGAGCTCGCTTGCTCCGGACACGAGTCTTTCAAACGTCTCGCTGTCGGAGACTGATCAAAATTATAATTTGACATTGGGCGACGCTTCAAACGCGGTTTTAGACGTTGACGATAGCGCGGATCTTAACGCGCTAAGCGGCGCCAATTCCAACAATTGGTCAAACAATGGGGCTCTAGATCAGCTAAACGCGCAGTCTAACAACGTTGAGTCTCTTGGTTCACAACTGTCCAACGGTTTGAATAAACTCAACGATCAAGCGTCCAGCGCGCTTGACAGCTTCAACGAACAGATAAACGGACTGGGTGAACGCATTGCTGAAACGACGAATAGTTGGCAAAATAACGCTCAACAAGGTTTGGATTCCTTGAATCAGTCTTTGAATGAAGGCGCGGCCGGATTGCAGGGCTTGGCGGACAATCTTAATACCGGAATTAACGATTTGGGTTCGGGTCTATCTAACACGTTAGATCAAGGCGTGGCAAGCGTTCAGCAGGGATATGACAATCTGACGAACTCGTTGTCAAACGCTTATGATTCAACAGTCGGATCGTTACAGCAGGCAGGCGACAACATACGTTCAAACCTCCAGAATCTGCAGAATTCGCTTTCAGACGTTAATCCGCTCAATTCTCAAAACGCTTCCAGTGGCGCGTTACCGCTTGATTCGAGTTTGAACCCTTCGTCGACTCTTGCGAACGGGGTTGGTGCGAGCCAGAGCGCTCCTTTGACCACGTTAGGATCAGAGTCAAGCGTACCCACAACGACTTCATTGCCGACTCAATTGAATCAATACGCTGGAACAGCCTCTGATTCTCCCCAAATTGGGACGAACGCTTTGACTACTCCTTCTGCGAATACGGGATCGGCATTGCCTCAGTCTGCGCCCGACTTGACGGCTGTCTCGACGCCTTCGGCTTCGATCGCGCCTGCGCCGACTACCATGCAAACAAGCGTAACTAATGTCGCTCCTAACGTCGCGACGAATTCAGCAAATTCGAATTCCCTGAATCCAACGGTTTTACCTCTTGCCGGAACAACGCCTAACGCGTTAAATTCCGCTATTGCCGGCGCGCCTGCGTCGCCAACAGTGAATTCGACTATTCCGTCTACGCTGGCTACGCCCCCCAATTATTCGATGTCGCCGCTTGCTCAATATTCCAATGCAAGCGTGAGTTCATCGCAGTTGTCGACGCCAGTTGCTTCTTCGACAAACCCCGTAGCCTCTATGCCCCCTGTGGCGACGTCTACGTCGCCGGTTAGCCAGTTCCCAACGGCCGGAGTTGGGCAGGTTGCCGTTGCAGCTCCTAGTTACGCTGCGCAGGCTCAAACGGGTTATAGAGAGTACATAACGAAGGAAGGCGACAATCTTCTTACTATAGCGGAGAATGAATTAGGTAGTAGCTCGCGTTGGGGGGAAATCAAACGCTTGAATAACCTTCCTTATGGTTCCACTTATTTCGACGTTGGGACGAGGTTAAAAATACCCGTTCAGCCGTCTTCTCGCTAGTTAATTTGAGAGATCCGAGGCTCATTGATTATGTCCAGTCGACGGCTTACCGTTGGCTGGACTTTTTCTTTTTTGATCTTAAAACTCCCGTTCGTTTGAAAGCGCTGGCAACGGCGCTAGCCACGTTTGCTTCTCTTTGTCATTTTTCAAGACGCATAATATTGTTTTAATGATCGTTATCTGATAAAATTTCGGGGGCGGCGTTGGGCCCCCGCTTGCAGATATTGGAAAAAGTGGACAATTGTAGTATCGAAAGGGTTGATGAGCGACTTTTCTCGTTGAGCGTAACGCCGACGGGCTGTAACAAAGAGAGCGCTTGACCTCGTTTGAGTTGTTAAACGTTTGGTTTCCGTTGTATTCGGGAATGCGACGCTTTACTCGGGTCGGGCGTTTCCTTTTTTGTCGCATCTTCCAGATCTAACCATAGGGTTTGGATTTCCGTCGTGCGATTTTGTTAGTCGCGTTCCTCGTCGTTTTGTTTGTTCACAAGAAGTTCGTCATTAGCGTAGATAACAATGAGACTCAATATAATACGTTGCGATCTCCCCTTGAAACATGTCATGACCATTTTTCGGGGTACGATAAGCGTTATTCGCGCTGTTATCGTAGAGCTGGAGCAAGACGGTCTCAAGGGATATGGCGAAGCTTATGAGGATCAACACTGGGGCATAAAAGTCGAGGATATGTTAACGGCTCTAGAGGGGTATCGTGAACCAATTTCTAAGTATGCATTGGCGGATCCCTACGCTTTCATGCGGTTTATTCAGCCATTGGTTGAAGAGTTTCCAGCGGCGTCAACGGCGCTTGAAATGGCGGCGTGCGATCTTTGGGGCAAGATGCGCAATACGCCGCTTTGGCACGCATGGCGATACAAATACGATCAGAGTCGTCTTCCGTTGACCAGTTATACGTTGGGATTGGATTCGCTCTATAGAATTCTTGAGAAGTTTCATGAGCAGCCTGACTGGCCGATCTATCGAGTCAAGTTGGGATCTCATGAGGACATGATTATTCTCAGAGAACTTCGCAAGCGCACAAACGCGCCGTTTAGGCTTGATGTTAATGGATGTTGGACCTTACAGCAGGCTCTTGACTATGTCGACGAGTTAAAAGCTCTAAACGTCGAGTTGATTGAGCAGCCTCTTCATCCCGAAGACAGGGATGGAATGAAAAAGCTACGAGAAGTTTGTTCAATACCTGTTATTGCCGACGAGAGTTGTCGAACCTTTGACGAGATAGAGAAATGCGCAGGATGTTTCGACGGAGTCAACTTGAAGCCCGTAAAATTCGGCGGTCTCATCAAGACGCGTCAGGCGGTTGAAAAAGCGCGCTCGTTAGGACTGAAAACGATGATTGGCAATACCATCGAGACGTCGATAGGCGCGAGCGCCGTAGCCCAGTTTGCTCTTACGCTTGACTATACCTATATTGACGGACCGCTTCTCATTGAGAAGAAGATCGGGCAGGGCGTGAGAGTTTGTCAGGGGCGCATAATTCTTCCTCGCGAGAATGGAATAGGTTTTTCGGTTTTGCCGCACACACCGACTCCGTCGACGGCTGGCGCGCAATAAGAGGCGTCATGCAAAGCGTTTTTGATTACGATGACTTCTCAATCCAAACATATGAAAATATACAGTCGAAGCGGCGATCTCGGCGAAACGTCGTTATATAAAGGACCTCGCGTTGGAAAGGATCATCTTCGTATGATCGTCATGGGAACGCTGGACGAACTTAACGCTTGGCTCGGTTGGACGCTGTCGGAAGAACCTTCTTCCGACGTATGCGCGCTTGTAGAGAAAATACAAAAACGCCTTTTTGTGGTTGGTTGTGAAATATCTGCGTTGGATCCGGCGAAAAACTCTCTCAGAATGGTTAGCGAGAGCGACGTTAAAGTTCTTGAGCGTGCGATTGACTATTGGAGCATGCGCGTTCCGTCGACGACGCAATTTATAATTCCTCGCGGTTCTCGCGCATCGTCCGCGCTTCATGTCGCTCGCTCGATCTGTAGACGCGTTGAACGTCGCGCAGTGGCGTTATTGCGATTTGATCCCAAGCTTTCGCCTCGTGTGATTGCCTGGCTGAACCGACTTGGCGATCTCCTTTTTTTGCTGGCTCGGTATGAGTGTGGTCGTAGCAACAATTCAGAAATCTTTCTCGATATGGAGAGCGCAATCGAAGAATTCGGAGACGAATTGGTGGCGGCAGGACCAACGGGCGAAGTCGGCAAATAAGCGGTGACGCTAACATTGTTGGAAGGTCGTAAGAAGAGGTCGTTTTGCTCGTTCCTTAGAAAGAACAATAAAAAAGGGGAGTTTTCACTCCCCTTTTCTTTGGGACAATCTCATGTGAGATCAACGTTTTGCTATCGCGCTTGCGGTCGCGCTAGCTTTCTTATCGTCGCCAAAGCTCGTCTGAACCGCGTTTCGACGACGGTATGAGGTCCTGCCAAAAGCTTTTTTCTAGTCGGTCAGTTGACCTGGAATATTTCAGGGAGTTGATTCGTGTTGGAATCGAAGGTTCCAACGCCATATTGGGTCGAACTGTTGATTTGCGTCGGCGCCAGTCCTTCGTCCAGCGTCGCGTTGGACGCGATCGGATAAGGCGCGGCAACAGTCGGATCGGTGCCTTGAATTTGAGGATAAGGACCGCGGCTCACGACTTGCGGCGAGGTAAACGCGTAGTTTACGTATCGACCGGCGTCGCGTTCGCGCGCTCGGCGCCATGCGTCAAAGTACGCCTTATTAGCCCAGGGGCCTTCGGCGAGCGTAACGCCGTTGTATTCGAGGAGCGAACCTTTACGATAGTTCAGGTTGACGATCGACAGGTTGTAATCGACGACGGTGCGGTAGTATCGCGTTTCTGCGTCGGCCAATTCCTGTTGCGCTTGAAGGAGTTCGTAAAGAGTCGTCTTGTTAATCTGGAAGGATGCGTTGACGGCTTCCACCTGTTTACGCGCGGCGCGTAGGACGGAAAGGTAGTCTTCAATGAGGTGGTAGTTGCGTTCAACGTCGCGGTAGAGATCCGAGAGGTTGTGGACGAGTTCGAGTTCTTGCTCTTGCAGGATGGCGCGTTCACGAGCGAGAGCTAATTCTGCGTTGCGAACAGCCGCCATTTCACGGCGGAAACCGAGCGTGATCGACGAAGTAATGCCGAGACCCCAGTTTTGATGACGATCATGAGTTAAACTCCACGCGGCGCTACTTGTAAGGGGATTGCGACGATCGTAAGAGTCTCGGATGAGTTCGTGCCCAAGTCCGTGGAAGCGGTAATTACCTTCCAAATCAACTTGAGGTTTAAGGAAATTGCGCTGAGCGATTAGTTCCAGCTCTCGTCTTTTAACGATCCATTTTTGTTTTCGGAGTTCCGGCGCGCGGGCAAGCCCTTCGGCGACGATTTCTTCCCAGATATATCGGACTCGAGCTACAGTCGGTTCGTCCGTCGGTTTGATCAGACGACCGTCGGACGGCGCAATGCCGATCATGTACCTTAGAAGTTGTTCCGTTTTGTAAAGGTTGTTTTGCGCTTCTTGAGCCGAGACCTTGAAGGTGTGGTAATTCTTCGCCGCCTGAGCCAGGTTTTGCGCGGTACCTTGCGGACGTCCCGCTTGGCTTTGACCATCCACGATTCGCCATGACTGCAACGCCGCTTCATACCCGGCGACCGCCGCGCTGAGATTACGATACGCGAAGTACAGGTTCCAGTAGGTTTCTTCAATGTCTTGCAGGGTGTTGCGAACGCCCATTTCGAAGTCGACGAGAGCAACGTCTGTATTAATCCTAGCGATCACAACGCCGTTGCTTACGCCCATCGAACCATTGGGACCGGCTATGCGGTTGTATTCAACCCCGGCGCCTCGGAATAAAGGCTGGGTGAAGCCTGCTTCAAGATAGCCAGTCCATTCTGACTGGAACAGGCGATTTCGCGCATTGCTATCGTCATATCCAATCCCTGCGCTCGTATACACGTTTCCACCGGTTGCAACGGTTTTTGAAAGCGTAGTTTGGAAATTTCCAGTATCCGTATGGCTAGCGTATTGGCTTTGAGAGAGGATATTGTAGTTAAGCGGGATATCCGCCTGCTGCCACGACGCTCTTGAACTCCATACGGCGTCAAACGCCGAAAGCGCAGCTTGAACGCCTGCAGTGGGGTTCGACTCGATAATAGCGGGATCCCAAACGGTCATCGCCGCGTTAGGAGAAGCAAGAAGGAGGGTTGGCGTGCCGCTCACGCCATTGGCGCCGAAATTAACGCCGCTGAGTTGACGGAGCACCTTGCTATTTTCTAGCGCCATCTGCCGAACCTCGTCGAGAGAAAGAAGCCATTCTTCTTTCGGATCGGGATTATCAAGCGAGAGCGGCGCCAGCGAGTTGGTAACGTCGTCGAGCGACGGCACGCATTCGTCGGGGTACTCTATTCTGAGAGCTTCCGCGATGTACTGATTTTGAGCCTCGCCGCGCGGATTAAGAAACTTCGGCTGTTGCGGTTGGCATCCTGCCGTCGCAACGCCGAGCAAGGCTACTGCTATGAGTTTTGGTAAACTAAAACGTCGATTCATTGGATTGTCCCTGTCCGATTAACGACTGATTAAACTAAGTGGTGAAAGACTCGGTAATTCTCGATCAAGAGGTCAGAGTCTTAAACCGTTCGGCGTAGCATACCCTATTTGACGAAGGGTGTAAACCGCAAAATAAAACTTTTTTGCTATGCCGCTACAACTGTTATCGTCTGCATAATCGGACTCTTGAGCGAAATAAACGTTTTTCCGTTATTTTTTTCAGATTGGCTCAAGATTGAGAAGACCAATGTTTATTTTAACATGAAGTCAATTTATATTCTCTAAATTAACAATTGCCTATTCCATTTCGCTAGCTTTTGAACTTTTATCGTAGGTCAGCGTGCGATACATAACGAGGGAATTTAATTGTCCCGTTGTTTCTATCTTTCAAGGGAAGTCATTTTAATAAAACAAAGCTCGTACGCGCGTTCACACGTACGAGCTTTTTGGGGTTTCCGTGATTAGCAGTGGAACTGCAACTTTAGTTGTAGAAGTTCATGTGATTTTGGCAGGGGACGACATTGGAATCCGGAATTTCACGAATCCAGATATTACGGAATTGCGTAGTATTGTTGTGATCCTGAATCTGAATCGGCTCGCGATCGGCGTGCGGTTGATATTGGGGAGTACGATGGAAGAAGGTGTCGCCCTGTATCGCCCAATGGTTTTGAACGACGACGCCATTGAGCAGAACCGTGATATAAGCCGGACGAATAACTTCAGCGACGAATTCCGCTCCATTCTCATCCTTCTCGGTGCGCAGAATCGGTCGCGTGAAGATAATGTCGTACGTTTGCCATTCCGTCGGCTTCCTAACCGGATTGACGTACGGTGGGAATTGCTTGTAGATAGAACCGCATTGACCTTCAAAGTAGGTCGGGTTTTCGTAAGAATCGAGCACCTGAAGCTCGTAGTGATTCATAAGGAAGATACCGCTGTTGCCGCGTCCTTGCCCGTGTCCAGGATTTTCTTCTGGAACTGGAGGGCACGCGAATTCGACGTGAAGTTGGCAACTCCCAAACTTTTCTTTTGTAAAGATAGCGCCGGTTCCCGGTTTGCAGGTCAAAACGCCGTCGGCGACGTCCCATTTTCCACCGTTCCAAGCGTCAAGATTCGTTCCATCGAAGAGGATGATGGCGTCGGAAGGCGCGTCGCCAGGGTTTTCGCCTGGCGTAACAACGGGCGGTTCCTTCCAGTCAATGCCCATGCGGAAGTCGCCGCCGCGGAATTCATGATTGTTGTCTTGAGACTGAGCGGCGTTTGAAATTACGAGGACGCCCACGCCAAGGAAAAGCGCGATGAGGATGCGTTTCATCTATATTTTTCTCCCAAAAACAGTGATAACCGCAGGAAAAAGTAACTTATACAAGTTTTCCTTTTCCCTAGCGGCGATGAAACCAAACTTCATTTTCGACAACTGCCCACGTTGGAGACGGCATTGAGACGAAGTTTGATTAGCGTAACTTGCCCCATTATCGCCCCTCTTTTTTTTAAATCAAGTGTTTTTTGATCGAATGTGGTTGCGAAATGGAAAAATGAGGTAAAACTGGCGATTTTTATCAACCGACTTCTTGGGCTGTCCTGAGGTAGATCTTGGAGGAATAGTCGTCAATACTCTCTTTTTTTTGCGGGATATGGTTGAGTCGACCGCATTATCTATTATACTTTACCGAATGGAATGCTCCTGCGACGCCAACGCTCAGAAGGGGCAATATGCGAGTTGAGGCTCCTTGAATGTGGAAAAGAACCTTATTTGTGCGGATGCAGACGGATAGTTGACTGTTTATTATTTGCTATGCGACCGCCATAGGAAACGTATGACGCATATCGGACGTCGGGATTCCTTCCTCTACTACGGAGGCTACTTAATGAAAAATAACGACCAAACCTCTCTTGACGAAACGAATGAAACCGAGCGAGAACTCTTGCCCGAGCGCGGCGCCGAAGTCGACGGTCCAACGTCGCTAAATACCGCGTCAACGACGATCCTTACTGATTACGACTACTACCTGCTAGGGGAAGGTCGGCACTGGAAAAGTTATGATAAACTGGGCGCGCACCTCGTGGAATTAAACGGCCAGCGCGGCGTCAATTTTGTCGTTTGGGCGCCGAATGCGTCAAGCGTTTCAGTTATTGGCGATTTCAACGACTGGGATAGTCGTCAGAATCCGATGTGGAAGCGATATCCATCAGGTCTATGGGAGACGTTTGTTCCAGGGGTTCAAGAGGGCGCGCTCTATAAGTACCGTATTGAGACGGAAAGCGGCGTTACAGAACGATCCGACCCCGTAGGTTTTCGCGCCGAAATCGCGCCGCGCACGGCGTCGGTCGTTGCAAATCTTGACCGCTATCGGTGGCAAGATCAGGATTGGATGAAGGCTCGCGCAGACAATGACCTTTCATGGTTAAGCTCGCCTGTTTCTATTTATGAAGTTCACCTTGGCAGTTGGGCGCGTTCGGAAACCTTTCCCAATAAGTTGCCCAATTATCGTGAGATTGCTAAACCTCTAATCGACTACGTTAAGAAATTGGGATATACCCATATCGAGTTTTTGCCCCTTTCGGAGCATCCATTGCTTGCTAGTTGGGGCTACCAAGTAATCGGCATGTACTCGGTTACTAGTCGATATGGAACGCCTGACGACTTCATGTATTTGGTCGATCAGTGCCACCAAAACGGCATTGGCGTCATTGTCGACTGGGTGCCGGCTCACTTCCCAAAAGACTCTCATGGGCTACGTCGGTTTGACGGTACGGCTCTCTACGAGTATGAAGATCCTCGTTTGGGCGAGCATCGTGATTGGGGAACGCTCATCTTTAATTACGGTCGCAATGAAGTTCGCAATTACCTCATATCGAACGCGCTTTTTTGGTTCGACAAATACCACATAGACGGATTGCGCGTCGACGCCGTCGCCTCGATGCTTTATCTTGATTATAGTCGCAAGCCTGGCGAGTGGGCGCCTAATAAATATGGCGGACGTGAAAATTTGGACGCGATAGAGTTCCTTAAAGAGCTCAACTTCGTCGCGCATGGGCAGTATAAGGGCGTCTTGACGATAGCGGAAGAGTCGACGTCTTGGCCGGGCGTTTCTCGGCCCGTATGCGACGGTGGACTTGGTTTTTCGATGAAATGGAACATGGGTTGGATGAACGACGTTTTGAGGTACTGTCGTGAAGATCCGATCTACCGGAAATACCACCACGACCAAATGACCTTCAGCATAATGTACGCCTTCTCAGAAAACTTCGTTCTTCCGATTTCTCACGACGAGGTCGTTCATGGAAAAGGTACGGTAATAGGTAACGCGCCCGGCGATCTATGGCAAAAGTTTGCCTTAGCGCGGTTGCTCTACAGTTATATGTGGGCGCATCCTGGTAAGAAACTCCTTTTCATGGGGTGCGAATTCGGGCAGTGGAAAGAATGGAATTTCGACGAGAGCCTCGACTGGTCGTTGTTGAAGTACGACGACACGCACGGTGGGCTTCAACGGTGCATTGCGGACTTGAATAAGCTTTACGTTCATGAAAAGGCGCTGCACGAGCGTGATTTTGAATCGAGCGGTTTTGAGTGGATTAATTGTTCCTCTTGGGAAGAGAGCACGTTTTCGTTTATTCGTAAGGCGTCGGATTCGAGCGACCATATTCTCGTCGTAGCGAATTTTACTCCGGTTCCTCGCCGTAAACGAGTGGGTACGCCGGAGGCGGTCGATTATGAAGAGATCTTTTGCTCCGACGCTCCGTACTATGGCGGTAGCGGGGTAGGTAATGGTCTTGTCAAAAATAGCGACGTTCCCTGCGACGGGCGCGAAAATTCTATAGAGGTTCTGGCTCCTCCGTTAGGCGCCTCCTTCTTTAAACCAGTTCGTTCTTCCACCGCCTCTTTGGCAAAAGAGCGCTAGAAGTAGACATGTTCTGAGCCCCTTGATTCAGCGAGCGTATTGTGTGGTATTTGTCTTTTGGCATGCCGAGATCGCACACCGTGCGTTAGGGGGCTCGACGTCAAATCGTTTTTTGTGATAATTAGACCCAGTTGCGTTGCGCTTGCGCGTCGCCGTCTTCGGGAATGGCGCCTGGTGCGCCTGGTTACCAGAGTAGAGGAGGGAATCCGTTGAGATTCGCCGTTATTAGCGATATTCATAACAACCTCGAAGCGTTCAAGACAGCCTTGGTTGACATTGAAAGACAGAATGTTGACAAGATATACTGTCTGGGCGATTTGTTGGGGTATGGTCCAAATCCTATCGAATGCGTCGATCGAATGTTGCGTCTTCGTAAAGAGGGCATACTGAAAGTTTGTCTACTCGGCAACCATGATCAGGCGATCATATTTGATCCGGAAGGATTCAACATGATCGCAGAAGCCGCTGTGTTTTGGTCTCGCGAACGGTTGGAGGCTGAAAGAGGACCAAAGGCTATGGCGCGTTTGGATTTTATTGGCGAACTTCCAAGAATCTTTCGCCAGGAACCTTTTCTTTTTGTCCATGGATCGCCTCGAAATCCGCTGAGCGAATACGTTTTTCCGGAAGACAAGGACGACAAGGAAAAAATGGCGAAGTTGTTTTCCTTGGTCCCGCAGTACTGCTTCATAGGACACACTCACGTTCCTGGGGTCTTTGTTGACAGGAGCGGTTCCACTGATTATCAATATTTGTCTTTCAAGGAAATCCAGGATAATTACGACTGCCGGTATCCTTTGGGCGAGCAAAAATTGATTGTCAACGTTGGATCGGTCGGACAACCTCGAGATAGCGATTCTCGATTGTGCTACGCAATTGTCCAATACGACGAGAATGAAACGAGCAATAATCACATTGAGTATCGACGCATCCGATATAACGTAGAAAAGACTATTGCCGACATTGAAGGAATTCCCGAGTTGAGTTGCTACGATTTTCTCATGCGCCGTCTAAGGGATGGAAAATGATCTTTTGTGTTTTTTGTTCGGACGTGTTGCTTTATCGTTTCCTTCGTCAATAGTGGATTTTGGCGCGCGCGACGCCCCGAAACTTACTGGTTTTTCCTCGTAGAGGCTTCAGCGAACTCAACCAAATCTTGCAATCAAATTCGATGACTGTTCCAAAACTCCCGCGTTTTCAACCACCCGAGATCCCTAATTCGATGAAGAAGGGGATGGCTCCTCAACAACCGCCAAAATCGAATTTCTTCTTCATCATGATGATGACTTTTTTGATTGTCTGGACGATCAAGGTCATGAATTCACGACCTGACGAACCAGTCGTCGCCACGGATGAGCGAGAGGAATCAGTCGCGGTCGCGCCTAAGCTTTCTGAACAAGAAAGAGCGTCTTTACCAGAAGAGTTCGTAGAGGCTGCTTCGCTGGAAGACTCGGAAGTCGGAACGAAATATGTAACGATTGGATCGCTCGACGTTGACAGTCCCTACAAGATGCTCGTAACCTTGACGAGTCGCGGCGCCGCCGTTGCGCGCGTGGAACTCAACGAAGAGACGTACGCCGACAACAGCGACCAGACTGGATATCTTGGGCAGATAGTAGTTGATGAAACTCGAGTTCGCGAAGAAACGGAATACGGCTTGCCAGGCGTTTGCGCACAGGTTGTTGGGTTGGGGTCCCCAGCGGAACGAGCGGGCCTTCATGCGGGCGACCGCATAGTCGGCTTTGTGAGCGCGAGCGGCGCTTCCGTTAAGATCGATAGTTTTGACGATTTGCGTAACGCACTCTTGTCAACGAGAGCCGGCGACAAGGTCAAGCTCGAGGTTTATGAGGCGGAGCGTCTTTCTTCCTCGGATGAATATCGCATGGCGATCTCTGCATTCGAAAACCTCCAACGCATAAGTCGTAGTTCTGAGAAAACGGAGTTGTCTTCCTCCCAAGTTGTCGCCGTCGACGATGATTCGCGTGAGGAACCAACAGTTCAAGAAGCTACAGACGTCGCTGTGAGCGAGGACGATGAACACGCAACTCGTGGAACGTCCGACGCCAACGAGGAATCGGAGTCAGGTAAGGTTCGAACGCTTCAGGAGATAATAGTCTCCTTTGGTTCTCCTCGGATTATAGAAGTTAGTCTGACGGCGCCGCCTCTCTCCGTTCTTAGGCCAAGCGGCATGACGCTTGACTATGATGATTACGAGAGCCTTGCCGGTCTTCAGGCGATTGATTATCAGAATGACGACGCATACGTTCTTATGAACTATGACTCCAAGGCGCCACACCAACGAAAAGCAAACAGTGATCCGGCTTCTTTCCTCATGACTCTGGCGTCAATCGACAGCGATTCTTTGACGACTTGGTCCCCGCCGCCCTGTGATGACAAACGCGTGAGCTCGTTGAACGCGGAGCGTTCGGCATTGCTAGACTCTGAATTGCCAGGCGTTGCACTAAGGGATAGCGATTGGCGGTATGACGGCAATGAATCGAGTGAGAATGTCGCCGTTTTTAAGAAAGTTCTGTTTGATCGTCGACTGGAATTGACCAAAAAGTACGAGTTGGTTCAAAATGGAACTTCGCCCAAAGAGGGTAATTCTGCGGATTCCTTTGTTAAAAATGGTCGCGCCTACCATCTTAACCTGACCCTTGAAATTAAGAATTTTGACGCTTCTTCATCGCGGCGGATTGCCTATTTGCTCGAGGGTCCTACGGGGTTGCCCCTCGAAGGCGCGTGGTTTTCTAGCGGACGTAAGACCGGACCGGGGTGGGGGTCCTATGGTTTGCGCGACTTGGTTGTTTCTGCGAATGAAGGAAAGAATTTCAACGTAATCAAGTGTTGGGATATTGCGCAAGATAAGACGCGCCCAAGCGACTCTGTTAAGCTCGACTTTCTTGGGGTCGACGGTCAGTATTTCCAGTGTACGGCGCTACCTGATAATAGAGCCGACGGCGTTCGCTTTACCTATGCGCCTATTCGCGTAGGTTCTCGCTTCACCCAGCATTTAAATTTCACAGACGTTTCTTTTCGTGTAAAGAGCGACGAACAAGCGCTTGCTCCTTACGGTCAGCAAGGCGATTCTTTTCGACAGGAATTTACGGTTTTTGTCGGTCCCAAGCAACGGGACGTTATGGCCGATTACGGTCTGAGCAAGACGATTGTTTACGGATGGTTTTGGTTTGTTTCGATTCCTCTCCTTTGGATTCTTCATTTCTTCCATGACTATCT
>JAEEGL012916598.1_pt1 | contig 16703 bp, 16 predicted proteins | sample 9134231 | NCBI WGS metagenome assembly JAEEGL01 (sample SAMN16246548, study PRJNA631951) | gut metagenome | biome: gut microbiome; feature: rumen; material: fiber-attached | host: Bos | place: Iran: Karaj | collected 2018-10 | reverse complement strand
GCCGCTGCTTGGCCGCTCTCCTCCGTGATAAAGTTTACCAAAGGTTATCTTAAAACAGAACTAGAAAATGCTTTGCGAAGATCGTTTCCGGCAAACATATGGCCGTGAGCCGGATGGCCGCTCTTTCTGCCCTTATCGGATTTGTCCGATCGGCGCCCACTCGGACCACAACTTGGGCAAGATTACTGGCCTGGCCATCGATAAAGGGATTCACATCGCCTATTCCGCTAAGAGGAACGGCGTTGTGGAAATGTCCTCCCTGCAGTTCCCGAAGCGGGCACAGTGGCATATCGCCTCGGTCCCGTCCAAGCAGGGCGACTGGGCTGACTACCTTCGGGGTGCCACCATCTCCCTGGGGCGGAGGTACAAGTTGGAAACGGGCATCTGCGGTGTCATCGAAGGGACGCTGCCCATCGGCGGTTTGTCTTCCAGCGCGGCGGTCATCCTCTCCTTCCTGCTGGCGCTCTGCCGTGTGAACGGCATTACGCCCGGCAAGCAGGAACTTATTGATTTTGCCTATGATGCGGAATTGAACTATGTTGGCCTGAGCGTGGGTAAATTGGATCAGAGCTGTGAAGTGCTCGGCAAAAAGAACCATCTGCTTTATCTGGACACGAAGGACGGGCGATACGAGCTGATTCCGCAGTCTCCGGCAATGAAACCTTACAAGATCGCCGTCTTCTTTTCCGGTCTGGAACACAGTCTGGCCGGGTCGAAGTACAATATGCGCGTGGATGAACTCCGGGCCGGCGTCTATGCCCTCCAGGCCCTGGCCGGGATGGAATACGGGAAGTTCGGCGAGGCGATGGCCAGGAACGTGCCGCGTTCGGTGTATGAGCAGTACAAAGACTCTCTTCCGGTTCCCTGGGCGCGTCGCTGCGAGCATTGGTACACCGAGTTCGAACGCGTGGAGAAAGGTGCGGAGGCCTGGCGGCGGGGTGACATCGAGACTTACGGACGGCTCTCGTTCGAGTCCGGCTGGAGCAGTATCCACAACTGGGAGTCCGGCGCGCCCGAACAGATCCGCCTCTATGAGATTATGACTCAGACGGACGGCATTTATGGCGGCCGTTTCAGTGGCGCGGGCTTCAAGGGTTGCTGTATCGCGCTCATCGATCCCGCTTACGAAGAATCTATTTGCCGCAGCGTAGGCGAGGCCTATCTGAAGAGTTTCCCTTATCTGGAAGGAAAGTATGAGGCTTTTATCTGCGATAGCGCTGACGGAGTGTCATTATGAAATGCCTGATTCTGGCTGCGGGTTACGCCACGCGCCTGTATCCCCTCACTGAGAACTTTCCGAAACCTCTGTTGGAGGTTGCTGGAAAGCCGATCCTGGACTGGCTGATCGACGATATGGAGCGCGACGGCCGGATTGATGGATACATCGTAGTGACGAACCATAAGTTTGCCGCCATCTTCGAATCCTGGGCGGTCGGTCACCGCGCCGTCACCATTCTGGATGACGGTACCACCAGCAACGACACCCGCCTGGGTGCCGTAAAGGATATTCAGTTCGCTATTGAGCGTTGCTGTCTTGACGAGGATCTGCTGGTAATGGCCGGAGATAACTTGCTGGATTTCAGCCTGTCGGGCTTTGTCCAATTTGCCTTGGACAGGAAGGCTTCCTGTGTGATGCGCTACTATGAAGCGGAAGATGCGCGCTTGCGCAAGTCCGGCGTCGCGGAAGTCGGGTCCGGCGGCCGCCTCCTGACGATGACCGAGAAGCCGGAGCACCCGGTTTCTCATTGGTGTGTTCCGGCTTTTTATTGCCTTGCCGCTGCCGACGTCCACCAGGTACGGTGCGCTATCGAAGGCGGCTGTGGCACCGACGCCCCCGGCAGTTTCATCGCCTGGCTTTGCCGCCGGACGCAGATGTACGCCTGGGAAATGCCCGGCCATCGCTACGACATCGGCACCCTGGCAGGGTACGAAGAGATCAAAAGGACATACAGGGGCCTGTAATCAATCGCTTTTTTTCTTTAGCCCGTTTGCCTTTTCTGCAAACGGGAAAAGGGATTAACAGATTGTTCTCCAAACCATAACCTTGCTTATAGATTGTAGGTAAAAGGCTGTTTTGCCTTTTCTTTATAACGGGGACCTATTTGGTATGTCGCGGAAAAAGATTATATTTGTACAATTTTAGGAGCCTCTGGACAGAGGACCTGAAAAAAAGGATTTGCAGAACCGGCTCTTGGATAGGAGCGCGACTGCCGAACGGGGTCAGATTCCCGTCAAATCCGACTTTTACCCGACACTCCGCCTCCGGAGGGTCGGGGAGTAGGAGAAATGCCCTCCATTGTGTCTTTCCATCTGATCGAACCCTCTCCCGAAGGTTTCCACTGGTACGCCTTGAAGGTGTTTTACAACCGGGTGGTCTATCTGAAATCCCTCATCGACCACGAGGGAATGGAGACTTATGTCCCGCTTCAGACCGTGGAACAGTTTGAAAGCGGACGCCTGGTGTACGTCGAAAAGCAGTTGATCCCGTCGCTGCTCTTCGTCCGTTGCCAGGAGGACTGGCTCGTGAAGTTCAAGAATACGCACAACGAGGATTTTATGTTTTACACCAGCGCGGAGAGCCGGAAGCCCGGCACCATCCGCGATGAAGAGATGCGATCCTTCATCCTGGTGACCTCGGCCGGAGCGGGCCGGAACGTGAAGTATTTCGGGGCTGACGCTCCGGAATACCGGACCGGCGACCGGGTCCGCGTCATCGACGGCATCTACAAAGGAGCCGAGGGGTACATCAAGCGTATCAAGAAGGACCGCAAGCTCGTGGTCTCCGTGACCGGCGTAGCCGTGGTCGCGGTCAGTTACATCCATCCCAGTTTTCTGGAAAAGATCAACTAGATCATGACAGAAAAGTATCGTCACATTTTCAGCCCGTACCGGGTTTGCCCGCTCGGGGCCCACGTCGATCACCAGCACGGCTTGGTGACGGGTTTTGCCATCGACAAGGGCGTGGACCTGGTCTATCGTCCGACGGAAGACGGAAACGTGCATCTGCGCAGCGAGACCTTCCCGGGCGAGGTGGACTTTTCGGTCTTGACCCCAGCACTGGTCAAACAGGGCCACTGGGGTGACTACGCCCGCGGGGCCAAGTATGCTCTGCAGAAGCGTTTCAAGCTGCGCCGGGGCATCGAAGGCGTCATCAAAGGGTCCCTGCCGGTCGGCGGGCTTTCCAGTTCCGCCGCGGTGCTGATCGCCTACGTGATGGCCTATGCCGAAGCGAACGACATCCCCCTCACGCCTTTCGAGACGATGAAGATCGCCTCCGAGGCGGAGCGGGAGTACATCGGGCTCAACAACGGCCTGTTGGACCAGGCCTGCATCGCCTTGGGCCGCAAGGACCATCTGTTGATGCTCGACTGCGACAGCAATGATTACCGGTTGATCCCGAAGAATCCGGCGATGCCGCCGTTCGAACTGGGCATTTTCTTCAGCGGGCTCACGCGCAACCTGATGAGCAGCGACTACAACCTCCGCGTGACGGAATGCAAGACGGCCGCGTGGATCATCCAGGCCTACGAGGGTATTCCCCTGAAGGTCCACGACAAAACCTTCCTGCGCGACACGACGGGCACGATGTTCCGCAAGTACAAGGATCGGATGCCGGAGCGTTTTGCCCGGCGTGCTGAGCATTTCTTCAGTGAATATTACCGTGTCCGTCAGGGCGTGACCGCCTGGGAGTCCGGCAACCTCGAATGGTTCGGGAAACTGTCTTTCGAGAGTTGCGAGAGCAGCATCCACAATTACGAATGCGGCTCGCCGGAACTGATCGCCATCTATGAGGCGATGCGCAATACGCCGGGCGTCTATGGCGGCCGTTTCAGCGGTGCGGGCTTCAAGGGCGCGTGCATCGCTTTGGTCGATCCGTCGAAGAAAGAAGAAATCGAACGCTCCGTCACGGAGCAGTATCTCGCGAAGTTCCCGCAGTACAAGGACACGTTCAAGTGTTATTTCTGCAAGTCCGACGACGGGGCGAGGTTTATTTGAAACAGGATTCATGTCGGAAAGACCGACCCGGGACGGATGCATTTCCGGGCGCGATATACAGTCACGAATCGTAGCAAATAAAGAGAATTGAAAATGAAAGCGATTATTTTAGCAGGAGGGTTCGGAACCAGATTGAGCGAAGCCACGCAAATGCTGCCTAAACCTATGGTGGAAATCGGCGGCATGCCGATTCTGTGGCACATAATGAAAACATATGGCTATTACGGAATTAACGATTTTGTTATCTGTGCCGGCTATAAGCAGCATGTGATCAAGGAGTGGTTCGCAGACTATTTCCTGCATACGTCAGATATCACTTTTGATTTCACCAAAGGCAATGAGATCATCGTTCACCAGCAGACTGTAGAACCTTGGCGGGTTACGGTGGTAGATACCGGTTTACACACACAAACCGGCGGACGGATCAAAAGGGTACAGAAATATATCGGAGACGAAAGGTTTTTACTCACCTACGGGGACGGAGTTTCGGACATTAATGTTCAGGATACGATAGACAGACACATCGCCAGTGGTGCGGGAATCTCGATGACCGTATATAAGCCGGCCGGGAAATTCGGATCTGTTGAGATATCGCCTGAGACGGGTATCATTACGTCATTCCAAGAAAAACCTGCTGGTGACGGCAGTTGGGTGAATGCCGGATATTTCGTATGCGAACCGGAGGTATTCAATTACATTCCGGAAGGGGACGATACGGTTATTTTTGAGCGTGCCCCGCTGGAAAGACTTGCCAGGGATGGCAAAATGATGTCTTATAAGCATCGCGGCTTTTGGAAACCGATGGATACCCTGCGTGACAATCAGGTACTGAACAAGATGTGGGATGAAGGAAACGCCCCGTGGAAAGTTTGGAAATAAACGAATGTAATAAATCGAAAAAGTTATGGCTGATCAGAAAGAATTGAGAAAACAGATAGGAAGCCTTGTGGCAGAGTATTATACCGCACGCTTTGCACACAAGGAGTTTGTTCCCGGTAAGAGCAAGGTGAATTACGCAGGGCGCGTCTTTGACGAAGAAGAGCTTCGGAATGCGGTGGATGCGTCTCTGGATTTCTGGCTGACGGAAGGCCGTTTCTCCGAGGACTTTTCCAGCAAGATTTCTGAATTCCTGGGGATCGAGCACGTACTCCTTACGAATTCGGGCTCTTCTGCAAATTTGTTGGCTTTTTCGGCGCTGACCGCTGAAAAACTGGGTGACCGCCGGTTGAAACCTGGTGACGAGGTCATCTCCGTGGCGGCAGGATTCCCTGCCACGGTAACCCCTATTATCCAGAATGGTCTGGTGCCGGTTTTCGTGGATCTCAGCATTCCGACCTACAACATAGATGTCGAGATGCTCCGGAAAGCCATAACCCCGAAAGTGAGGTGTATCTTCCTCGCCCATACGCTGGGTAATCCGTTCGATATCGATGCGATCATGGAACTGGCCAGGGAGCACGACCTCTGGGTAATCGAGGACAATTGCGATGCCTTTGGCTCCGAATACAAAGGAAAGAAGACGGGTACGTTCGGTCACCTTTCAACCATCTCTTTCTATCCTGCCCATCATATCACGACCGGAGAAGGCGGCGCCATCTGTACCAATGACCCGCAGTTGGCCCGTATTGTCCGAGCCTTCCGCGACTGGGGCCGTGACTGTTACTGCGCCGGCGGCGACAACAATACCTGCGGCAAGCGGTTTTCCCAGCAATTCGGGACGCTCCCCTTCGGCTTCGATCACAAGTATGTTTATTCGGAGATTGGCTACAACCTCAAGATGACGGATATCCAGGCTGCAATCGGTGCCGCCCAGATTGACAAACTGCCCGACTTCTGCGAAAGCCGCAAGGCTCATTTCAGGGAGTGGAAGCGCATCTTCGGCAAGTATCCCGGATTCTTCATTACCCCGGAGCCGACTGATGGAGCAGAGCCCGCGTGGTTTGCTTTTATCGTTACCTTGAAAGAGGGGTGCCCTTTCAAGCGTGACGACCTGACCAAGTATCTCAACCAAAACCTTATCGAAACACGCAATCTCTTCGCTGGCAACATGACCAAGCAGCCGGCTTATATCGGGAAGAATTGGCGGATCGCGGACCATTTGGACAAGACCGATTACATCATGAATAACACGTTCTTCCTCGGTACTTATCCGGGACTTACGGACGAAATGTTCAAGTATGTGGAGGAAAAACTGGACGAATTTGTAAAGCAGTATTGATATGCTGGCGAAGAAGTATCTTTCTGAGGTCGTTTCCATCAAGAACCCGTTCAAGGGCATCTATACCGTCGAGTTCAAATCCTTGGACCGTCCTTTCAAGTATGCCCCGGGCCAGTTTCTCCATATAGCCTTGGATGAAGACTATGATGGGATTGGCCAATGGCCGGAATCCCGCTGCTTCTCGATGCAGAGCGATCCCGCGGAAGAGGTGATCCGCATCACGTATGCCGTCAAGGGATCTTTTACCCAGGAAATGGAGCGGAGCTTGAAGGTGGGCCGGGAGGTCTGGCTTAAACTTCCTTTCGGAGAACTCTTCTCCCAGCCTCACAGCAAGACCGGGACGGTATTCATCGCCGGTGGTACCGGTGTGACGCCTTTCCTTTCTCTTTTTACGCACGAGTCTTTCCGAGAGTATGTGAGCCCCAGGATTTATTTGGGCTACAAGAATGAAGACTACTTTATTTACCAGGAAGAACTCGCGGCCATCAAAAATGACGATGCTCAGATTACCGTCTTTTATGAAAACCGGGACGGCGTCATCGACATCGCCAAGATTTATGAGCAGAACGGCAACGAAGTCAATTATTTCATCTCCGGGCCTCCGGTGATGATCAAGATTTTCAAGAACAAACTCATTTCCTTCGGGGTGCCGGCTGAGAACGTTCTGTCAGATGATTGGGAGTAATGAAAGATAGTTTCAACGGTTTTTACAAAGGGAAAAGAGTCCTGGTTACCGGTCATACCGGTTTCAAGGGAAGCTGGCTCAGCATCTGGCTGAACGAATTGGGCGCGGATGTGGTCGGAGTGAGTTTGGATCCATACTCGGAACGGGACAACTATGTTCTCAGTGGCATAGGGAAACGGATCAAGGCAGATATTCGGGCAGACATCCGGGACGGAGAAAAGATGAAAGCTATCTTCGCCGAGTATCGTCCCGAGATTGTTTTTCATCTGGCGGCGCAACCGCTGGTCCGCTTGAGTTACGAGATTCCGGTCGAGACCTATCAGACGAACGTGATGGGAACGGTCAATGTGATGGAGGCCATTCGTGCTACCGACAGCGTGCGGGTTGCAGTACTGATCACGACCGATAAGTGTTACGACAACAAAGAGCAATTGCGCGGATACAAGGAGGAGGACCCTTTTGGAGGTTATGACCCATACTCTTCCAGCAAAGGCGCCTGCGAAATAGCCATCCAGTCCTGGCGGCGCAGTTTTTTCAACCCCGCTGACTACGGAAAAAAACACCATGTCAGCCTTGCAAGCGTCCGCGCCGGAAACGTAATCGGTGGCGGAGACTGGGCCAAGGACCGGATCATTCCGGACTGTATCCGTGCCTTGGAGGCCGGAAAACCGATCGAGATCCGAAACCCGAAAGCCGTGCGTCCCTGGGAACATGTCCTGGAGCCGCTGAGCGGTTATATGGAACTGGCGCGAAGAATGTGGGATCATCCGACCGAGTACTGCGAGGGCTGGAATTTCGGACCTGAGTCCGAGTCGATTTCCACGGTTTGGGAAGTAGCTTCGGAATTGATCGGGCTTTTTGGTTTCGGAGAACTTGTCGATAAGTCCGATCCCGATGCCGTCCATGAAGCCAGGCTTCTGATGCTTGACATTACCAAGGCAAAGACACGTCTTGGCTGGCACCCGACATTGGATACCAGTCAGACGATCGCATTGGTGGCGGACTGGTATAAGCGATACAAGAGCGAAGATGTGTATTCTCTGTGCTGCGGGGAAATCGAACAATTCTTGAATGTATGAAAGAAAGGTTGTACTTGATAGGCGGAAGCGGATTCATCGGGAAAAACCTAGTAAGATGTCTTCACGGTAAGTACGCAATTTCTGTATATGATAAATTCATAGACAAAGCGTTTTTTGAGGGCTATCCTGATGTTGAAACATGCCTTATCGAACTTGATAAGGACCGGATTCCGGACGAGGCCGCAACGCCAGAGTTTATAATCAACCTTGCCTCGATCGTGACTGCTGAAAGAGATTTGTCTCTGTTTGACGGTATGATCGCTTCCAACTTGAAGGTGCTGCTCAATTTATTCGAGCGTTTCAGGGGGTGTGAGGGGATAAAGTTGTTTATCCAGTTTGGCAGTTCGGAAGAATATGGCAATGAAGGATCTCCCTTTGATGAATCGATGCGGGAGGAACCCAATTCCCCATATGCTTTGGTCAAGCAGTTGACCACGAATACAGCCATGATGCTTCACCGAAATTATGGTTTCCCGATTTCGGTCGTGCGGCCAGGCAATTTGTTCGGACCGATGCAGGGAAAGTCGAAATTTATCCCGTATGTGATAGCGCAGCTGAAGGAAAACGCTCCGTTGAACGTGACGCCCTGTGAGCAGAAGCGCGATTTTATCCATGCAGATGATTTCGCCTGGGTTATCGGACAGCTTTTGGTACATTCCTCCAAGGCCATTGGAGAAATAATCAATGTCAGCGGAGGGGAGAGCGTTTCCCTGAAGGCGATCATCGAACATTGCAAAGAAGCTATCGGCTCGGCGTCCACGGTCAATTATGGTGCAATTCCTTACCGGGAAAATGAGATGATGGATCTTCGCTGTTCCGTATCGAAATTGGAGTCAATTATCGGACAGCCGGTGAAATTCGATGTTCTGGACAGGTTAAATGATTTGATATGAAATATTTGGTAACGGGCGGTTGCGGTTTTATCGGAAGCAACCTCGCGGCAGAAGTCCTGCGAAAAGGAGAAGAATTATTCGTATTTGACAATCTATATCGCCATGGGAGTGCAGATAATCTGCGGTGGCTTCGTTCAAAGGGCGAGTTCAAGTATTATCCCTATGATATCCGAAACGCCAATGACGTAGAGACGGTGATCAAGGAGGTTAAACCCGATTATATTTTTCATCTTTCCGGACAAGTTGCCATGACAACGTCCATCGCGAATCCGCGTATGGACTTTGAAGTGAACACGCTCGGTATGTTCAACCTGTTGGATGCCGTCCGAAAATACTCCCCGGATTCTGTCGTCCTTTTCTCTTCGACGAACAAGGTCTACGGTGATTTTGAGTATCTGCATTTCCGGGAAGAAGAGACGAGATATGTTTGTGAAGAGTATCCGGATGGATTCCCGGAAAGCATTACGCTGGATTTTCATTCCCCCTACGGGTGCTCCAAGGGTGCGGCGGACCAGTATATGCTGGATTTCCACCGGATCTTCGGACTTAAAACGGTCGTCTTCCGCCACTCATCCATGTTCGGTATCAACCAGCATGCAACTTTTGACCAGGGCTGGATCGGCTGGTTCTGCCAGCAGGCGCTTGAAATCAAGAATAACCCGGGACGGGAGCCGTTCACCATTTCGGGCACCGGAAAGCAGGTCCGGGACGTGTTGTTCAACGATGATGTCGTGAGCCTTTATTTCAAGGCGAAGGATACGGAAGCCGCGTACGGACAGGTTTTCAATATCGGCGGAGGAATCGAAAACAGCCTTTCTTTGCTGGAATTGTTCCGGATGCTGGAAGAAATGCTGGGAATCCGGATGAAATACAGGCAATTGCCATGGCGCGAAAGCGACCAGAAAGTATTTGTTGCAGACATCAGAAAAGCCAAGGAACTGTTGGGATGGGTCCCGTCCGTAGATAAGCGTTACGGGATTGAGAAGATGGTAGCCTGGTTGGAAACGCTGCAATAGTTTTATGGCGAGCGAGCTGAGAAAAAAAATGATTAACGGCTTCGCGTGGTCGGCCGTTGAGAAGTATTCCAGCTACCTGGTCAGTCTGGTCATATCCATGATCCTGTCCAGGATTTTGGCGCCCAGCCAGTTCGGCCTGGTGGCGATCGTGTCCGTCTTGATCAACTTTTTCCGCTTGTTCTGTTCAATGGGTGTCGCTCCTGCCATCATTCAGAGAAACGATCTGACGGACAAGGACTATGACATATTCTTTACTCTATCCTTAATATTAGGTATATTCCTTGCCTCTGTATTTTTTTCATCAGCAAAGCTGGTCGCACGTTTTTATGATAATCCGGAACTGATCAGAATTGTCCGGATCCTTTCCGTGAACCTGTTTTTTGCTGCTGCCAACATGGTTCCCAATGCACTGATGTGCAGGAACCTCAAGTTTAAACAGATGGCAAAGAGGACATTGTCCATCCAAATCAGTACGGGTATCATCTCTATCATCGCTGCCCTGAAAGGGGCTGGTGTGTATTCCTTGTTGATCTCGCCGGTCATTACTTCTATCGCTGTTTTTTCTTATAACTTCCATCTTTTCCCGCGGCGGGTCACCTCCAAGATTCAGCTGAGTCCTGTAAAGAAAATATTCTCTTATTCTGCATACCAATTCGGCTTTGAATTCATAAACTATTTCTCCCGTAACCTTGATAAATTAATCATCGGCAAAGCAATGTCTGCCGCGGAGTTGGGCTATTACGAGAAATCATACAGACTGATGCAGATGCCGATGCAGACAATCACCCACGTTTTCAATCCTGTCTTACAGCCGGTGCTGAAGGACTTCCAGAACGAAAAACAGGTGCTGGCGCGTAAGTACAATGAAATTATCAGGTTGTTGAGTGCGATCAGTTTCCCGGTGGGCGGCATTTGCTGCATCTGCGGGAAGGAGATCATACTTTTATTTTTTGGCAGCCAATGGCAGCCTGCCGTGGCTCCCTTTTCAATCCTGGCACTATCGCTTCCAATTCAGATTGTCCTGGCAACGAACGGAGCGATCTTCCAGTCGGCCAATGCGACGAAACATCAGTTCTTCGCGGGGATCCGGGGAACGTTGCTTACCGTTTCGGGTTTCTGTATCGGCGCTTTCTGTTTCAAGAAACTGGAAGCTGTCGCATGGGGGTGGACGATAGCCTTGTTGTTGAATTTCTTCAACTTCTATATCGACCTCTACTATTTTGTCCTCAAGAGTTCCCTCTTGCCGGTCCTGAAGTCATTGATTTGGCCATTAGTCAATTTGGTGGGCATTTTGGCAATCGGGTTGCTGCCCGTTCAGCTGCCTCTGCTCCCTTCGTTGTTGCTCAAAGTGTTTTTGTCCGCCGTTCTTTCTTTTATCGTGATCCAGTTTACGGGACGGATTGACATCATCGGTTATCTGAAAAAGCTTATTAATAAAAAGAGAAGAAATGTCTAAATTGCTGAATGGGATAAAAAAAGTCTTCAGGATTGAAGGCTTTATCAATGAGAAGGTAGATCTTGCAAAAAAAGAAATACTGTATGTCAACCGAAAAGAGTATCTGACACATATGGCATCGTCCAGCAATGAGCCCGGGGTGTCAGATCAAAAATTTGGTTCCGAGGAAGTTGTCTTTTCGATGGCATCTCACGGCTTGAGGATTTATGAGGCGTATTTGGCAATCGAGTCCATCATGCAACAGAGCATGAAGCCGAACAGGTTCTTCCTGTGTCTGGCTAAAGAAGAGGAAGGGAAACCTCTTCCGATGCTTATCCAGAAGCAGCAGCGCCGGGGTTTGGAGGTGAAATATGTTGAAGATATCTGGTCCTTCAAGAAAATCGTACCGGCTCTTTGTGAATGTCCCGACGCCATCATAATTACCGGTGACGATGACTGTTTGTACAACGTCGACTTCATCGAGAACCTGATGCGCTCGCATGCTACGGACCCGAAGGCCATTTTTGGAAATCGGATCCATGAGATTACTTTCAATGAAGACGGGTCCTTGAAGAGTTATAACGATTGGAATCAGCATGTCGGAAATACGGACCGTGCCTCGAACCGCTTTTTGATAACGTCCGTCGGCGGCGTCCTGTATCCTCCGCATTCTCTTTACAAGGATGCAACCCGGTCGGATATATTCATGGATATCGCGAAGTACAATGACGATGTCTGGTGTTTTGCCATGGCTTTGCTGCAGGGAACCCCGATACGGAGAGCCCGCACGCATTCCGAGTGGGGGGAGGATTATTATTCTCTGGAGGAAGTGCAGAAATATGGATTGAAGATTGACAACACGAACCGGACCAACTGTCGTAATGATCAGATTATCAAGGCCGTCTTCGACAAGTATGATATCTATAAATATCTGAAATAATGATTGAATTTTCAATTATTATTCCGCACTACAATATCCCCGATCTGCTGATGAGGTGTTTGCAATCGATACCTGTCAGAGAGGATATTCAAGTGATTGTCGTCGATGACTGTAGCAAAGACGCCGATCAGTATGTGCAAAGATATCCGGCTCTGTCCAGACCCTATCTGGAGTTTTATTCGACTTCGAGGGGAGGGAGTGCCGGCAGGGCGCGGAACGTGGGTCTGGATCATGCGGAGGGGAAGTGGCTGTTGTTTGCCGACGCCGATGATTTTTTTGTCGAAAATCTTGGCGAGATTCTGGATTCCAACAAAGATTCTACGGCTGATGTCATCTTTTTCAGGAAGCTGAGCGTAACGTCGGATGATATTACGAAAGCAGCGACACGCAGCGGATGGAGCGATCAGATCATCGACACTTATTTCCGTACTCATAATGATTTGGAGATCAGAAGAAGTTATGCCGCCCCATGGGGGAAGATGATCCGCCGGAATCTGGTCGTTGACAATAACATCCGTTTTGACGAAACCCGCTATTCCAATGATTTCTACTTTTCTGCTTTTGTCGGCTGCGTGGCACGGGAGATTGCCGTCATGGACTACCCCATATATGTGGTAACGGTAAGGGAAGGATCGTTGGCAAGCGGCGGCCTGGACAAACCGAATGAATTGAAGGAACGGTCGGATGTCGCTTTTCGGGTGCAGGAACTGTTGCAACGTCATGGTTATCCCGTCGATCTGGAATTGCTCGCGTCTTATTCCTATCGGATCTATAAAACCGAAGAATCACTCGTCGGGGCGTATCTTGACCGGGTGAGTACCTTGAAGATCTCGAACTGGATGGTTTTCAAGGAAATCTTGCACTTGTTAAAGGAGAGGCAGAGCCCCAGAAAAATGTTATGGATGTGGGCCGGCTTGAAAAAGAGGTCCATTAAGCGGTGTCTGCGAATTCATTGATTTTTGACATGAACGGTACAAAGAGTATTGCCATCTGCTGTATTACTTACAAGCGCTCCCGCTCCTTGATGCGCTTGCTGGAATCGTTGAACAATGCAGTATATGATGAGAGTACGACGCTATTCATCAGCGTAGATAAAAGTGATTCCGACGAAGTTGAACTACTGGCCGATTCTTTTCGATGGCTCCATGGCCCAAAACGTGTAATCAGGCACGAAACCAATCTCGGCCTGCGGAAGCATATTTTGTCGTGCGGCGACCTGCTGAATGAGTTCGATGGGTTGATTGTCCTGGAAGATGACATTACCGTTTCGCCAGGCTTTTTCATGTACGCAAAGCAGTGCGTAGAAAAGTATTCTGACGTGGAAGACTGTGCGGGAATCAGCCTTTATAATTTCCCAATCTGCTATCACAATTCATTACCCTTTACACCGATCCGGACCGAAAGCGACGTTTATATGATGGAATGTGCCCAGTCGTGGGGACAGGTGTGGATGAAAAAGCAGTGGTTTGAGTTCAAGGAGTGGTATGAATCAAACAATGAAGAGTTTGGAGAATTGCCGCATTTGCCCAAGTCGATATGCCTGTGGCCAAAAACTTCTTGGCTGAAATATCACACCCGCTACTGTATCGAGAAAGGCAAGTATTTTATTTATCCATATGTGTCTTTGAGCACCAACAACGGGGATTCGGGCACACACAATAAGACCAACTCTACGCTTTTTCAGGCACCGCTTCTGGAAGGCGTAAAAACATATGATCTGAACCCGACCGTAAGATATGACGGGTTTTTTGAGAATATGCACTTGGCGGAATGCCTTGGCGTGGATCAAGATGATCTGTGCGTAGACCTATACGGGACGAAACAGAATAGGGAGAAGAAGCGTTATTGGCTTACGACGAGTCAGGAGAATTATGGAATCAAGAAGAGTTTCGCGCTCGACTTGAAACCCTGGGACGCCAATATCCTGCATGGCAGAGAAGGCTCTCAGATATTCTTATATGATACGGATATCGAGTGTAAGAACAAATTCGACCGTCCTGTGAATAAGAATCGGTATCTGTTTTCGTTGCGAGACAATAGTGTCCGGATGTTGTTGAAGGAGTTGTTGTCAAGCAGGTTTTTGGGGCGATAGGCCATATGATGAAGATCATGGCGTTGTTTAAGAGAATGGCAGGCAACATCCTTTTCCGCCTTCATTGGCGGAAGAAGGGAAGTGTCCTATGCCACCGTACGGCAACCGTGAGCAAGAATTCTCGTTTTGAGGGTGCCAACAAGGTATACCCGTATGCGGTTTTTGAAGGATCGATGGGCTATGGCACATATATAGGCCCTCATAGTGAGATTCAGGCGGACATTGGGCGTTTTACTTCCATATCCAGCCATGTCAGGACCAATGCCGGCATACACCCGATGAGCGAACCTTTCGTGACGACTTCACCGATGTTTTACTCCGTCCGGAAACAGGCGGGGCAGACATTCGCGAACAAGATGATGTTCGATGAATTCAAGGAGCCGGCCAAGATTGGAAACGACGTCTGGATCGGTGAGAATGTCTTTTTTGTCGGGGGAGTGACGATTGGTGATGGGGCCGTAGTGCTGGCCGGAGCTGTCGTGACAAAGGATGTTCCGCCTTATGCTGTGGTGGGCGGCGTCCCGGCTAAGGTGTTGAAATATCGTTACGATGAAGAAACCATCCGATTCTTGCTGGATATAAAATGGTGGGATATGGACAAAGATTTTCTGCGGGAGCATTGGGAGCTCCTCTGCGATGTTGACAAACTGAAGGATTATTTAGCTAATAAAATATAAATGTCAAGAATAGCTTTGATCACCGGCGTAACCGGCCAGGACGGATCCTACCTGTCCGAATTCTTGCTTGAAAAAGGATATGACGTACACGGTATCATCCGCCGTTCGTCCGTCGATTTCCGCGAGCGCATCGCACATTTGGAAGGGAAGCCTCGTTTCCACCTGCATTATGCAGACATGGGCGACTCGATGTCGCTCGTCAAGGTGGTGGACAAGGTTCGGCCGGACGAGATATACAACCTCGCAGCGCAGAGCCACGTGCAGGTGAGTTTCGACTCGCCGGAATTCACGGCGGACGTGGACGCGACGGGCGTACTGCGCGTGCTGGAGGCCGTGCGGGCCTGCCATCTGGAGAAGACCTGCCGCATCTATCAGGCCTCGACCAGCGAACTGTACGGAAAGGTGGAAGAGGTTCCACAGAACGAGAATACGCCTTTCCACCCCTACAGCCCCTATGCCGTGGCGAAGCTCTACGGTTTCTGGATCGTGAAAGAGTATCGCGAGGCGTACGATATGTACTGCTGCTCGGGTATCCTGTTCAACCACGAGAGCGAGCGCCGCGGCGAGACCTTCGTCACGCGCAAGATCACGCTGGCAGCCGCCCGCATCGCCCAGGGGCACCAGGATAAGCTTTACCTGGGTAACCTCAGTTCGCTGCGCGACTGGGGCTATGCCAAGGATTACGTGGAGTGCATGTGGCTGATCCTGCAGCAGGAGAAGCCGGAGGACTTCGTCATCGCGACGGGCGTGCAGCATTCCGTGCGGGAGTTCTGTTATCTTGCTTTCAAGGAGGCCGGCATCGAGTTGAAGTTCGAGGGCGAAGGTGCCGATGAGAAGGGTGTCTGCGTGGCCGGCCCGGACCGGCTGGTGGGCAAGGTCCTCGTGGAGGTGAGCCCGGACTTCTACCGTCCGACGGACGTGGTGAACCTGTGGGGCGATCCGACGAAGGCGAAGGCAAAGCTGGGATGGAACCCTTCCAAAACGTCGTTCGAACAACTTGTGAAGATTATGGTGGAGCACGATATGGCAAAGGTGGCCGCCGAGGGCGCCGCCGCGAAAGTGCGTACCAACCTGGCGGAGTATCTGGAAAAAGGTATTGTGAAATGATGGAAAAGAACAGCAAGATCTATGTGGCGGGCCACCGGGGCATGGTGGGATCTGCTATAGTAAGAGAGTTGCAAAGACAAGGTTACAACAACCTGGTACTGCGGACACATATAGAGTTGGATTTGACGAGACAGGCCGACGTCGAGGAGTTCTTCGCGGCAGAAAAGCCCGAGTATGTATTCCTTGCGGCGGCGAAGGTCGGCGGCATCGTCGCGAACCAGAGCGCGCTGGCGGACTTCATGTATGAGAACATGATTCTCGAAATGAACGTCATCCACGCGGCCTGGAAGAATGGCTGCAAGAAACTGGAATTCCTGGGCTCGAGTTGCATCTATCCCCGCATGGCACCCCAGCCGATGCCGGAGAGTTGCCTGCTGACGGGTTCGCTTGAGAAGACGAACGAGGCGTATGCTTTGGCGAAGATTTCCGGGCTCAAGTATTGCGAGTTCCTGAACAAGCAGTACGGCACGGACTACATCAGCGTGATGCCCACCAACCTGTACGGGCCGAACGACAACTACCACCCGGAGCACAGCCACGTGCTCCCGGCGCTGATCCGCCGCTT
>JAEEGL013868535.1_pt1 | contig 16704 bp, 14 predicted proteins | sample 9134231 | NCBI WGS metagenome assembly JAEEGL01 (sample SAMN16246548, study PRJNA631951) | gut metagenome | biome: gut microbiome; feature: rumen; material: fiber-attached | host: Bos | place: Iran: Karaj | collected 2018-10 | reverse complement strand
TCTTAGATGAAATTACAGAAACACGCACTTGCTGCGGGTTTCGTGAGAACATGATTCAATTGGCAAACAAGCCCTTCGACGTAAGTCGACTATAATTGGCTTGTTTGCAGACATCTTGAATCTTTGGTTCAAGATGTCATATTTTATCAATTAGGGATTTGAAGCCGTACTTCGTAAATTCTTTTAGGGCTTTGTCTCTGTCAAAATTGATCCTGAAATCTTCAAGAGACTTTTCTATCGGATAATCTCTGCGGATCTCAGCAAGATCTTTTGACAAAAATGCCATATCCCTGTATTCCACGAGAGCCTTCATGGGGCTTCGGGTTATTCCGAGATCCTCTTTCCAGCTTGCGGCCAGGTTTTTAAGCTCTTTATCACCGTCACATCCGTCAATTGCCTCGTAAATCCCCTCTATGGTGCGGTATTTGGCAAGAAGTGGAATGGCTGCGCTGCTGACACCCTTAACTCCGGGGATGTTGTCGCTGGTATCGCCCTGGATGCCCTTAAGGTCAGGAATCTGAACAGGTTCGACGCCGTATTCCTTTAAGCACAGCAACGGAGTTACTTCAAAGGCCTTATCCGGAAGATTTACAAGCTTCTTGTTCCAGCCAAACTCTGAGCCATATTTTGCCTGGAGTTCATCGGCTGTCTCCTGTTTGGTCTGGATGAGCCAAACTCTTGTGTAGTCGCTGACCAGCTGAAGATAGTCGTGGTCCTTGGTTATGATATATGACGGGATATCTTTTTCAAACTGGCTGACAACACTGCCTACAATGTCGTCGGCTTCATAATGGTCGTCATACATGACAACAAATCCCAGCTCATTTAACATGTCCTCCATGTTTTGGAACTGTTCCTTCAAGGGCTCGGGAGTATCACCGCGATTTCCCTTGTAATCTGCATATTTTTCGCGTCTGAAGGTATCCCTGGTGGTATCAAATGCGAACATCATGTGGGTGGGCTTCTGCTCATCCATGATCTTCAGGATGGTACGCATCATGCCGTACATGGCATTTGTGTACTGCCCCTTGTCGTTGTGCATTATCTGGGAAAAGAGCTTTTCCTTTTTCTCAGGATCCTTTTCAAACAGCAGCGCCTTTGGAAGATTGCCGTAATAATTGGTCACCAGCATTGAACTTCCATCTATGAGAATGAATTTTTCGTTGTTTCCTGTCATATAAATGCCCCAAACCTTAGTTTTTTACCATATGATTATATCATATAGAGGCAAAATTTACTGTTTATACCTGCATTATTTTAATTCAACAATACGCAAGAATACGTCAATATGGTATGATATTTGTAGAATTGCGAAATGTCGATAGTCATTAATCGGTTTGTATTTCATATTCAGGTGTCAAAAGTTGGGGGACATATAATGGCATTGGATCTGTCGCGGCTTACTCGAGCCGTAAACAAGTATCTCAATTCAATATCTGATATAAGTGCTGCATCTAAGAAAGCATCGGAGGAAATTGCAGAGAAAACCAGATTTGCTTCGGAACTTAAGGATGCTATTGCGCAAAATATTCAGTCCAAGACAAGGGATGTGGCACAGGTGCCGGATATCGCAGAGCAGGTTCAGGCAGCTGTAAAACAGGCTACAAGCGGTATAGAAAGCGAGATCCAGCAGATAAACGGAAGCTTTGAGGCTATAAGAGAAGCCGGGATGGCTTCAGTGGAGAAGTCGTCAGGATCAAAGGGATCAGGCGGTGAGACATCCAATCACGATGCCTATTCCGGGGCTCTTAGCACAGAGGCACTTCAGGAACTTTCAAAATCCCAGTATTTTTCAGCAAATCTTTTGCAGGGGTCACTCTTTGATGCCCTGGAAGCGAATGAGGAGGGGGCAGCAGGCACTACTTCTTCCAATTCATCAAATGCCGCTAAATCCGCATTTGATACATTATCATTATCTGATCTGAATATGGATTCTCTCTTAAAAAGTGCAGGGCTGACCACCGGAGCAACCAATCTGGCTTCAACGCTTCTGTCCGATGCAGTGGAAGCTGAGGCAGCAGGAACTACAGGCACAGCCAAAGCGGCAGAGAATTCATCCAGCGATCTGGCGAAGGCTTTGATCAAGGCATATTCGAGTAGCGCTGCATCTTCGGTGGCAACAAGTATATTTGGAGACTTTACGCTATGAACAGGCTATTGTTGATCTATGCTGCTGTGATCTTTATAGCAGGAGTGGTATTTTTCACCATCGGTGAACTTAATAAGAACAGTGAAGAAGAGGCAGAGTCCTTCAAGTGGATGAGGGTATTTGCCATTATCGGTATCATACTCGCAGTTGTCTGTGTGATTGCAGCATTGAACATAGGATAAATGAAGCTGACGTTTCTTTTGTGTTTTTGGTTTCGGGAGATAATAATATGAGTGAAACAGCGATCAATAATTTAGATGCAAAAGATTATTCCGAAAACAAGCTGATAAGGATTGCCATAGCTCTTTCAGCAGAAAAAGACACCTCTAAGGTGCTGGACATGATCCTTCAGGTTGCCATGCAGATAAGTATGTGCGATGCAGGTACTGTCTATGTCGTTGAGGACGATCACCTCAATTTCCATAATTCATATACATATGCAAAAGGCTTTTCTGATGAGGGCAACGCAAAGAAAAACACCATGCCTCCCGTGCCGCTTAGCAGGGACTACGTGAGTGCCTGTGCGGTTCTCGACAGAAAGAAGATAAACGTTGAAGATGTGTACACCTCAACGGAGTACAATTTCTCCGGAGCCATGAAGTATGACAAAATCAGCGGTTATCGCACAAAGTCCATGCTGGTAATCCCCATGGAGGATGACCGCGGAGATATCATTGGAGTGCTGCAGCTCATAAATGCGCAGAATGAGAAGGGAGAGGTTATTTCTTTTCATCCGGAAAAAGAGGATATCATATCAGCCCTGGCCTCACTTGGAGCCGTAATCCTCACCAACAGGATGCTTTCGCAGCAGATCCTTGAAACATTGCATTCCTTTGTGAAGGTAATGGTAGAGGCGATAGAAACTCGTAGCGCATACAATGCCAATCACACAAAAAACATGGTAAAGTATGCCGGGAAATTCCTTGACTATATCGGGGAAAAGCATGACAGTCGCCCCATTACCGATGAGGAGAGGGACGCATACCTGATGAGTGTGTGGCTTCATGATATCGGAAAGCTTGTTATTCCGCTTGAGATCATGGACAAACCCTCAAGGCTCGGGGATCTGGAAAAAGAGATCGAGAGCAAGGTTAAGATCGCCTGCCTTCGGGAGGAGATAGCGGGGCTCAAAGGAGAGAAATCCAAGGAAGAAGCGGATGAAAACATCCGCGCTATCAAGGAGGCATGGCAGCTTATCCAGGATTCAAATTATAAGGGGTTCCTGCCGGATGATGTCCTTGAGAAGCTAAGAGAAGCAGCAGATATCAAATGTATGGACTACGAAGGGAACGAGCTGTCTCTTTTGAATGAAAAAGAGAAGGAAGCTATCACCATACGCAAAGGTACTCTCACGGATGAGGAGAGAACTCAGATGCAGAACCACGTTGTTTACACCGATAAGATGCTTCGGAAGATGACCTTTAAGGGTCTTTATACCAACGTTCCCGACTGGGCGGGAGGGCACCACGAGCTGCTTGACGGATCAGGTTATCCAAAGCACCTCAAGGCTGAAGATATTCCGAAGGAGGTAAGACTTCTTACGATCATAGATGTTTACGATGCTCTTACGGCGGAGGACAGACCTTATAAACCGCCGATGCCAACGGAAAAGGCCTTTGGTATTTTGGACAGCATGGCAGAGGAAGGAAAGATAGATAAGGACATTCTTCAGCAATTTAAAGACAGTAAAGCCTGGGTAAAAGGCAACAGCCAAAATAATTCATGAAGGGGATATGAGCCGTGGTAAAGAAAAAATACCAAAAGGTACTGATAATACTTGCAATAGCTTTCTTATATTCACTTGTGGCGTATCTGGGTCTTTTTAACAGAATAGACAAGTGGATACAGGATTCTGTTTTCCAGCAGCCAAGAGCGGTTACGGGAGATGTGGTGGTAATCGGTATTGACGATGATTCCCTGGAGCGTCTTGGTGCATATAACAACTGGGACCGCAACAATATGGCGCAGGCTCTTAGAGCTTTGGCTTCAGATCCCGAGAACATGCCCGCTGTAGTTGCTATAGATACTCTGTACACATCAAATACCACAGAGGATGCCGATAAAAATCTTGTGGAGGCAGCAAAGGCTCTTCCTAAGGTTATCACAGGTGTGGCTGGCTTGTTTGGAAGCGAATATATTGAGGGTGAAGACGGTAAATTCAGTCTTGCGGAGCACAGAGTACTTGCCTATGATGAGCCCTATGATGACCTTAAGGCTGTAACCACCCAGGGACATATCAATGCCATGTATGACATGGACGGAATCCTGAGACACGCCCTTCTTTACTTCGATGTCACCGATAAAAACGGGGAGACCTTCAGGGTTTATTCCATGGCTTATGAATCAGCAAGAGCCTTTCTGGAGCAGCAGGGACAGACCATAGTTCCGCCCAGAACAGACAAAAGAGGTCACTTCTATCTGACCTATTCCGCACTTCCCGGAACCTATAATGACGGCTACAACATAGCTGATCTTATAGACGGACTTATACCTTCTGATTACTACGCAGGTAAGATTGTGCTTATAGGTCCTTATTCCATGGGGCTTCAGGACGAATATTTCACCTCCATCGACAGAGCAAAGAAGATGTATGGTGTGGAGTTTCAGGCAAATACCATTGAAGCTTTTTTGAGACAGGACTACAAGTCGGAGATGTCAAATCTTCTTCAGGCTATCCTTGTATTCGCTATTTGTGCAATTCTTTTGACTCTTTTCCTGAAGCTGAAGCTTACACCTGCGTTCTTCATAATGGTGGCGCTGGGGGCTGCGACATTCTTCGGTGAATACCTTCTCTTTGAGAACGGACTTATAACCCATGCCGTGTGGCTGCCCTTCGGAATTGTGCTGATGTTCATTGTTGCCATCGCGATCCACTATGTGAGATCGGCTATCGAGAAGCTGCAGATCACCAGGACCTTTGAGAGATATGTGGCACCTGAAATCGTAGGAGAGATCCTTAAGGAGGGTGTGGAGAACCTCTCCCTTGGAGGAAAGACATGCGACATAGCGGTACTGTTCGTTGATGTCAGAGGATTTACCACTATGTCCGAGAGACTTACTCCGGAAATGGTAGTATTTATCCTGAACAAGTATCTCACCATGGCAAGCGACTGCGTGGAGCGAAACCATGGTACTTTGGATAAGTTTGTGGGCGATGCCATGATGGCATTCTGGGGAGCACCTATTCCTCAGGAGGATGCAGTTTATAACGCTGTAAAGACGGCTATGGAGATCATTGAGGGCGCTAAGAGGGTATCTGACGATCTTAAGGCTGAGATCGGAGAGGAGCTCAGGGTAGGTGTCGGAGTCAACTATGGACCTGCGGTCGTAGGTAACATGGGAGCTGAGAAGCACATGGATTACACTGCTATCGGCGACACGGTAAATACCGCTGCGAGACTGGAGGCTAACGCTCCGGGAGGAACGCTGTATATTAGCCGTTCTGTAGCAGACCAGCTCGGAGACAAAATCAAATATACCTCACTGGGAGGCACCATCAAGCTCAAAGGAAAAGCTGAAGGTTTTGAAGTATTAAAGGTAGAGGAGCTGTTATAGAGCAAAGAAAAAAATGCAGATATCACTTTATCGTGGTATCTGCATTTTATAAGTTTAGGTAACTGATCGAAGCTTATTACAGATCGAAACTTCCTGTAACGTCGTTATTAACAACATAGTAAGCTTTTCCCTCTTCAGGTTTTACGTAGATATCAAGGTTCTTGATATCCTTTCCGCCGTATACCTTCTTAGCTGTGGAAACAAGCTGATCTTCTGTGTAAGCCTTGTCGCCAAACTGAAGCTCGATTTTTGTAGTAACCTTTGCTGCCATTGTCAATTCCTCCCCTTTCGGAATAATATCGCATGCATAGCACGCATTACTTAGCTATTGCATAACATTATATTACATTTTTTTTATCTGTGGCAATTTTTTTTCTTCATTTTTTGATACAATAGACTAGGAAAAAAGGAAAGGCAGATCAAAGCCATGGGAAATAATGATAAACAGTTTTCTCTTACTGTCCTTGGGACCAGAGGGTCCATGGCTGTTTCAGGGGATGATACAGCTAAATACGGACATGCCACTTCATGCTATCTGGTGGAGACGGAAACAGAGGCAATCATTCTTGATGCCGGAAATGGAATCCTGAATGTACCGGACACCGGAGATAAAAAAATCTCTCTGCTTATTTCGCATACGCACATCGATCATGTGCTTGGACTTCCAATGTTTTTGGGAAAGAGCAGGGGGAAAGAAATCTCTGTATACGGAGCTTCACGAGAGGGGCTTTCAATAGAAAAGCAGCTGGAGATATATTTAAGCAGACCTCTCTGGCCGATCACAATGGATTATTATCCTGTGAAACTTGAGTTCTGCGAAATATCGGATGAAGATAATTTCTGCCTTGGAGATGTAGAAGTGACAACTGCAAAGTCCAACCATCCGGGAGGGTCTACGATTTTCTCGCTGAAGTACAACGAAAAGCGGATAGTTTATGCTACGGACTTTGAGCATGACGAGGAAGAAGGCGGAGCTTTTTCACAGCTTATCGCATTTTCGGAAGGGGCAGATCTCATGCTCTATGATGCTCAGTATACTCCGGAGCAGTACGTAAGGTGCAAAGGATTTGGTCATTCTTCCTACGACAAGGCGCTAGAGCTCTATGAGAAGGCCCATATAAAGGAAATGATGCTTATCCATCACTCACCCTTTAACACAGATGAGATGATGGATTCCATAGAAAAAGAAATAATAAATACCTCTGAAGCAGCAAAAGCGGGACTCATTCGCTTGGCAAAAGAAGGAGATATCTGGACGGCGTAAAAGGAGGGCAAACAATGAAAATACAACCCAACCGTATGGACCGTGGTTTTTATATGTATCAGCAGGAATTTGAGTCAAAGGCGCTGGAGGTTATGCGCTCCGGATGGTATATTCTTGGGAAGGAAGTAGAGGCTTTTGAACAGGAATTTGCCGGGTATACCGGAGGAAAGTACAGCGTCGGACTGGCTTCCGGCCTGGATGCTCTCTGGATTGCATTCAGACTCCTTGGAATCGGCAAGGGGGATGAGGTCATTGTTCAAGGCAACACTTATATTGCCTCTGTCATGGGCATTACAATAAATGGGGCAACTCCTATTTTTGCAGAGCCCGATGAACACTTTGGGATGGATCCACAGAAGATTGAGTCCCTTATTACAGTAAGAACCAAGGCTGTTCTTGTGACGCATCTCTATGGTATGGCTTCAAGAATGGATGAGATCGTGGCAATCTGCAAGAAGCATGATCTTAAGCTGGTGGAGGATTGTGCCCAGTCCCATGGGGCATGCTTTAAAGGCAAAATGACCGGAACATTTGGAGATGTGGGATGCTTTTCTTTTTACCCGTCCAAGAATATCGGGGCATTTGGAGATGCCGGAGCAGTAGTTGTAAATGATGAAGCTCTGGCAAAAGAGTTTAAGATATTTAGAAATTATGGAAGTGAAAAGCGCTATTATAACAAAGTGGTAGGCGCAAATTCCAGACTGGATGAGCTGCAGGCAGGACTTCTTCGGGTTCGCATCTCTCATATAGAGGAGCTTACTAAGGAGAGGATCCGTATAGCGGACAGATATACTGCGGAACTGGATAATCCCGCTATAAAGCTTCCCACAGTGGCACAGGGAGCTTCATCTGTGTGGCATCAGTATGTCATTCGCTGCGAGGAGCGGGATAAGCTCATAGAGTACCTGAATGAGAAGGAGATAGGAACCATCATCCATTATCCGATCCCTCCTCATCTGGCAGAGGCTTATAAATACCTTGGACACAAACCCGGAGATCTTCCGATTACAGAGCATCTGGCAAAGACCGTTCTTTCCATTCCGATGTATAATGGAATGACTGAAGAGGAACAGGCTTACGTGATCGAAGCAATCAACGGCTTTAAGCCATGATTCTAATAATAACACTTGTTACAGAAAGGCTATAAATGAGCAAATTATCAATTGTGGTGCCGGTGTATTATAACTCCGACACCCTTGAACTTTTATATGACGATATGAAGGAAAAGATCCTTGGAAAGCTTGGTGACTACGAGATCGTATTTGTAGATGACGGATCCGGGGACAATTCATGGGAGATAATGAATGGCATTAAGGCCAAGGACCCCAACGTGGTCTGCGTAAAGCTCTCCAGAAACTTTGGCGAGCACGCTGCTATTCTGGCGGGACTTTCTGTTTGCACCGGAGACTGCGCAGTTACAAAGCAGGCGGATCTTCAGGAGGATTCCACCCTTATACTGGAAATGTATGAGAGCTGGAAGCGCGGAAACAAGGTCGTTCTGGCAATTCGTGAGTCCAGAGATGAAGGCGCCTTAAAAAAGTTTTTTGCGGGCTGCTACTACTGGCTTGTAAAAAAGACCATCAACAAGGATATGCCTCAGGGAGGCTGCGATTGCTACCTTGTTGACAGGAAGGTTATCGAAGTCCTTCAGATGATGGATGAAAAGAATTCCTCCCTTACCCTTCAGGTTATGTGGGTAGGCTTTAAGACTGAAAAGATTTATTTCCACAGAAAGGACAGAGAGGTTGGAAAATCCCGCTGGACTTTGGGCAAGAAGGTAAAACTGGTTGTGGATTCCATGATGAGCTTTACTTATTTTCCTATCAGATTTATCGCTACTGTCGGATTTTTATTCTCACTCTTTTCGCTTGTGGGTATTATAATGGTCATTCATGAGAAGCTGACTGTCGGAACACCGATCCTTGGTTATGCTTCTTTGATGTGCGTTGTTCTCTTGGGCTTTGGGCTTGTGTTTATCATGCTGGCAATTCTGGGAGAATATATTTGGCGAGCCCTTGAAGAAGCCAGAAACCGCCCGCCGTTTATCATCGACCGGGTGGAGAAATAGCCTTTAGACTAAGATAGAATGGAGTTTTGCTGTGCTTTTTAACAGTTTGGATTTTTTGTTGTTTTTTCCAATGGCATTTATTGTGTTTTTGATCCTTCCCGCAAGATTTAGGCAGATTTGGCTGCTTATTTGCAGCTATTTCTTTTATATGTGCTGGAATCCCTGGTGTATTGTTCTTATTTTCTTTTCTACTGTTGTCACATTCATCAGCGGAATTGCCCTGGATCGGCCGGTGGATGATGGTAAGAGGCGTCTTATAGTGGCAGGCTGCCTTATTTCAAACCTGGCTATCCTGTTTTTCTTCAAGTATTTCAACTTCGCTTTAAATACAGTGAATGCTATTGCAGGGCACAAATATGAACCATTGGATATCATATTGCCGGTCGGAATCTCTTTTTATACATTTCAGGCGCTGGGATATACCATCGACTGTTACAGGAGAACAGTAAAGCCTGAAAAGAACTTTATTCGATACGCACTGTTTGTTTCTTTTTTTCCACAGCTTGTTGCTGGCCCGATTGAAAGAAGCGGCAGATTATTGGGGCAGATAAAGAATATAGAAAGCTCATCTAGAAGGGACTACCTGGATTTTAAGAGGCTTCAGAATGGTTTTATTCTCATGGCATGGGGAATGTTCCTGAAACTTGTGATAGCGGACAGGGTTTCCATACTGGTTGACAATGTATATTCCAATGTGAATTTGTATGGGACTATCGGACTGACCCTTGCCGTGCTGGGGTTTGGACTCCAGATATATTGTGATTTTTCAAGCTATTCCACAATTGCCATAGGTGCAGCTAAAATCTTCAACATTTCTCTTATGGAAAACTTTGATGCGCCGTATTTTGCGACCTCCATCACTGATTTTTGGAGAAAATGGCATATTTCACTTTCTTCATGGTTCAGAGATTATTTGTATATTCCTTTAGGCGGAAGCAGAAAAGGCAAGGGCAGAAAGCTTATAAACCAATTGATCGTATTTACCTGCAGTGGTCTTTGGCATGGTGCAAACTGGACTTTCGTGTTTTGGGGTACTATCCATGGCTTAGCCATTGTTGTTGAAAACCTTCTAAGGCCGATACTCCATAAAGTTGAAGAGCATTTTGAAGTCAATAAGTCCACTTCCGGATTTATGCTGGTAAGAGCTTTTTTTGTAACTGTCTTTGTGGATCTGGCATGGGTCTTCTTCAGGGCAGACAGCTTTGGTCAGGCTTTTACTTTTTTGAGGAGGCTGTTTACCAAAAGAGATTTCTGGCATCTTTTTGATGGCTCGATTTTCAACTATGGACTTGATGTAAATGAAATGTGGATTTTGGCGTTTGCTGTAGCGCTTTTGGCCATTGTGGATTTTATAAGAGCCAGAAAGAGAGTCACGATTGATCAGTGGCTTATGGGAGAATTTGCCGGATTCAGGATCGCGTTTTTGATAGTTGTCATAATGGCTGCGGTTGTTTTTGGACAGTATGGTCCGGGCTTTGACTCTAAGCAGTTTATATATTTTCAATTTTAGGTTGTGTGATTTATGAGGAAGTATAAAAATATCTGCGAGCTGGTAGTTTTTGTAATACTGCTGACTCTATGCTTTAATTCTTTTTATAATGCAGTAAGAGTGAAGGACCGTGCTAATGGAGGAGGACTGGAGTCCTACTATGATCTAAAGGTTCCGGTTGATGTGGCGGTATTTGGCAGCTCTCACGCAGGTTGTACCGTAAATAATGCTATCATGTGGCGTGATTATGGTATATCGAGCTATACCCTGTGGTCAGCCAGTCAGGCTGTAGACGGCACATATCTTTTTATGAAGGAAGCATTCAAGACCCACAAACCGAAAGTGGCGTTGGTTGAGACTCTGAATGTGGTTTTACCGCCTGATAATGAAAGGTCCATATATTTATCAGCACTGGCGGTTAAATACTCACCGGATTATATCCGTTTTTCTTTGAAAAAGGCAAAAGAGTTTGGTTACAGCAGAAGCTATGTGGAAGAATTACTGGCAAGGTTTCCTTTTGTTCACAGCAGGTACAAGGAGCTTGAAAAAGCAGACTTTTTTCCTGAGCGTTCATATAACAGAGGGTATCAGGGAAGCGATGAGACAAATCCAAGTGAGCCTCCGCAGCTGACCACAGAACGATATTTAATATCTACGGAAAGCATGTACTATATCGAGAAAATGGTTGAACTATGCAGGGAAAATGACGTTGAGCTGGTATTTTTCCATGCGCCTTATGTTATGACAGACGAGAATTCTTATCAGCAGATGCTTCAGAATGATCTGGCAGAGTATTGTAAGCAGGAGAATGTTCCTTTTCTGGATTATTATAGAGATCATGAGCAGTGCAATATAGATTTTTCCTGCGATCTTAGAGAGGGTGATCATTTGAACGACTCCGGGGCTGCTAAGGTTACCAATGCATTGGCTGCGTACCTTGAGGAGAACTATGATATGCCTGACAGACGCTCGGAATCAGGCTTCGGTGACTGGGATACCCATGCGAGGTTTGTGGATGACAGGCAGCTTGGATATGAACTCAAAAGACATGAGGATATCAATGACTACCTTACTGTGCTTGGAGAGAATAAAGATAAGTATCATATTGTAGTGTCTTTGGAAGGCAGCTACAGAGCAATCGAAGGCTACCATGAACCGCTTATGTTGGAATGCCTTGGCATAAGTACGGAGACTTCTGACGAAGCTGTATATGTGGTTAAAAACTCTGAAATAGCCTGGAGTTCAGGTGACAGCAAAAACTATCAGTACAGCGAGGAGCTTGGACCCTGCGCAGATCTTAACATCTACAGAGGCGAAGGTGATTTTGCACCACATATCCTGGTAAACGGAATTGACGTGAGCAGGGAAATAAACGGTATCAGCATATCCGTGTATGATAAAGAGTGCGCGTACCTGATTGACGATGTTTATGCGGATGTATTTCAGGGGAGTAATGTGATCAGAGTACAGCATGATGATTAATAATATTGGGATTTGATCAATGGAAGATAAGAAAACGTATAATTCATTACTGGCTATATACCGCATTGCCGCGATAATAATGGTGTTGTCTGTACATGTGAGGGGATACCTTAGTGGAACACCTCAGGTGATTGACAAATTGTTAGGAGTTGGGGCATATGGAGTAGCCTTATACTTTATGTTAAGCGGGTATTTTACTTATCCATCAATTAAGAAGTCCGGTGAAATACCAAGATATTATGCAAAAAGGGCAGTCAGGATACTTCCGATGTACTATATATCATTACTGCTGACTTTTATTGTGGGTGCTGTCTGGTTAAAAATATATCCCATTACCTGGGAATGGATTTACCATGTGTTTTTTCTAAATATGTTTGTTCCGGGAAAAGAATGGATGTGGTGGAACAGCGTCAATTATTTCTGGACAATGCCGGCGTTTGCAGCATGGTACATTATTTCACCGCTTTTTTACAAAAAAGTTGATACTATAAGAAGAATGGCAGTACTGACGCTTATTTCAGCAGCTGCTGCGCCATACATTAAAAAGGCGATGTATCTGGTGGCGCCGGAACAATTTGTTAACTGGAACTTCTTTTGCCTGATATACGTATTCTTTTTAGGAGTCCTGGCATATCTTGTTGTAACTGACAAAAAGATCAAGGAAGGAATTATTTATGGTGTTCTGATAGGCTTGGCTGGAGTGGCGGCAGGAAATAGAAGCGGATTTTTTATCTTTGGAATGCTTTTTTATTGTCTGATAATCTGCATGTCCATAAGACCTCTGAAACTGAGCGGTAAGCTTAGCGGTTGTATTAATGCTTTTTCCTCGATAACATATTCTATTTACCTGACGCACTGGTTTGTGATTCAGATCCTGGGAAACTACTTAAGCAAAAAATTAATTGGGTGGCTGCATATTTACTGTTTTTGGGTATTTGTATTATTGTGGGTGGATGCGCATATATATGTATTGAGAAACCCATTGGAAGAAGACTTAATGGCCATAAGAATGTATAATGCAAATAAGTACTCGTGGATTATAAAAGAGGGCAGATAAATGCATTTAGATGATAGTACAAAGTATAAGATATTAGAGTTCAAGGAATTCGGAGATGAAAAGGGAAACCTTGTGGTAGCAGAAGGGTCGGGCTTTGATGTACCCTTTGACATAAGGCGTGTTTTTTATATTTATGGTTCTGATCCGGATATCAAAAGGGGCAACCATGCTAACAGATATACGAAGTTTGTCCTTATAAACGTCAGTGGCAGCAGTAAGGTTCTGGTTGATGACGGAAAAGAGAAGAAGGTAATTGTCCTTGATAAACCCAGGATGGGGCTCTACTTAGGACCGCTGGTCTGGAAGGAAATGTATGATTTTTCTCCGGACTCAGTGCTTCTTGTGCTTGCCTCAGAGCACTATATTGAGAGTGAATACATCAGAAATTATGAGGAGTTCATAAGGGAAGTTAATGAGTTAAAGATCTAAAAATCTGAAAACCCTAACCTTTTATCTAAGCATTGCGGTATTATTCTGGATGAATTAGAGGCTATTTAAATGAAAAAAGGATTAACAATTCTAACCAAAGCGATTCTGCTGGTGATTGCTTTGACAATAATTAATTGTATTTTACTGGTTTTGGCGTTTTGTCTGCCTACAGGTCCCATGAGGAGACATGTGGCTGAAAGTCATTACCTGATTGAGGGAGAAGATCCATACCTTGAGTGGATATGGGGATATGCTAATACCAGGGTGGATTTTTGGTCTGAGTTTTCAGAGTATGGAATGGCTATCAATGAAGACTCCGAGGGAAGTGCCTTTGAGCAGGCAATGATGATGAGATTTATCGATACCAACGGCATGGAGAGAGATGCTTCTGTAGACAGCTATGCCTATGACCCATCAGCTTATTTTGAACAAAACATTTATCCAAGATATTGGAATGGAATTGTGATTTTTTATAAGCTGCTGTTGCTTTTCTTTAATATCTCAAATATCAGAATGCTGAACATGTTTTTGCAGATAAGTCTTTTGGCGTTTATTGTTTATCTTATGACTAAAAAAGGATATGATAGGCATATTATACCGTTTATTACGGCGATTTTGTTTATCAATCCGGTAACGATGCTGTTATCTCTTAAGTTTTCGTCAGAATATGTTCCAATGCTGCTTAGCATAATTCTGATTCTGACCATTGGTGACAGAATAGACAGGATTCAGGGAGGATGGTATTATTTCTTTGCGCTGACCGGGTCTGTGATCAGCTTTTTGTGCATGCTTTCTTTCCCGGGAATCGGTTTGGGAATACCGCTGGTATTCTATTTGTGGCACACTAAGGAAGCAAATATGGTCAGGAACATAGTGGTTAACTCAATTTCCTGGGGAATTGGTTATGCGATAACATGGGTTATGAAATGGGTTATCTGTACACTATTTACTGATTACAATCTGATTGAGGATGTTATCAGCCGTATCGGACTGTATGAGAAAGAGGCATCTGATGCTACGCTGATGGAAAGACTTAGTGTTAATTTGTGGCCCTATCTGACCAGTGTTCATGCTGTGTTGTTTTTAGCAGCAGTAATTTTTATCCTTCTGGGTACAATATATTCTTTAAAGAAAAACAGTTCTTCTGTGGTACAGATGAATTACAATAGCACATCCTCACCAAAAGTGCTTGACAGATTGGCAGGATATTTCCTTGTGCTACTCATTCCTTTTGCTTTTATAATTGGGCTGGGCAATGGATACGCTTATTTCCATTATTATATGGCACACCGTCATTTTGCGATTGCTGTGATGGCTCTATTGTGCATGATCGAAGTAAGTATGGATATTATTTTTTCTAAAAGCAGGAAAAGCTGAGCGGATAAGTTGATTGAATAATAACAAGTGATATAGGAAAGTGGATTTTATCTTGAACGACAATAGTACAGGGCGAATAACGGTATCGGAAATAGCATATCTGGTGTATTTTTGTGTGATGCTCTCTGCAAAGGCAATTGGGCTTTATGAAGGGCAGTTTCTTTATAATGCATTTCTGATTGTCGGTGCAGTGATGTTCGCGCTGAAAATGGTACTGACGAAGTACTCGCTTTTGGAGTATTTCGCTGCTTTTTTATTGCTTGCCCTGGGAGCGGTAGTTTATTTAAAATCCGGAGAGAAGTCTCTTTTGATATTTATTACCATGATGCTGGGAATGAAGGGAGTATCGGAGAGAAGAGTCTTTAAGTTTGGTGCATATATCTGGGTGACCGCGTTTGTGGCAATGTATGTTTTGTCTGTAATAGGTGTAATTCCTGAGACTGCGTACATTCTGGACAGAGCCGATTGGCCGCCGATTTTTCGTCATACGCTGGGTTATCCTCATCCCAACACTCTGCATGTGACATACTTTGTATTGTGTATTTTTGTTCTGTATTCCTGTAAGAATCTCTCCAGAAAGTGGAACGTGGCAATAGCTGCTTTACTTATGATCGGCAACTGCTACGTGTTCATGTATTCTTTAAGTCGTAATGGATTCTTTGTAGCAACGTTGTATCTGCTTATACACTTTTTCTTTTTGTATAAGAGTGATTTTGGAAGGGTAACCAATGTACTGCTAAGGTTGATATTTCCTATCTGTGCGACATCTATGCTAATTCTTCCAATCGTAATAAATGGAGACAGATTTGAATTTCTTAACACCAAGCTGGCCGGGAGACTGGAGTATTCCAGATATTTCCTTACCTATAAGCCGCTTGAACTCTTTGGAATCAGAGAAATCCCGGTTCCAAGACCCGGATATTATATTGACTCGTCATATGTATATCTTATATTCAGGCTGGGAATTGTGGCCTATATTTTGTATTTTGTCGCAGTCAATCTGCTTATCAACAAGCTTCTTAAGGAGAAGAAATATGCCGAATTATCAGTTGTCCTGGCGCTGAGTATTGGTGGAATTATAGAGACCTATTTGTTTAATCAGTCTTACAAGAATTATATTTTTGTTTTTCTGGGAGTAGAGCTATATAAAATACTTTGTCAATCTTCTAAAAAGATTCCGGGATTTATTAGTGAAGAGAAGATTGGCTTAACTATTGGAGAAAGGACTATTGGAAGGTCAAAGGATGAAGGAAAATCTAAGCGCCGTTTTCCAATAAATATTCTTGTTTTTGCAGCTTTTTTAGCTGTTTTGACAGGAGTTTTGACAAGTATTGTATATGTTTGTGTTACTAAAACCCCTTCGGTTATCTATGTTCCTATTAACGAGGTCACCACAGGTGACTGGGAGCTGGTATATTTAAGCGACTCTGATGTCAAGGAGATCAAAGCAAGGGGAGACATGATAAGGGGATATGTGGATGAAAAGACCCCGCTCTTTGTCATGGAAGGCTATGGAATTGCTAAAACTGAATATATAAGGAATATTTTCAGCTATGGTCTTTGGGGTGGAAGTGTTGCAGCAATTGCATTTCTTTTTATCTGGACAACCAGAAACGGAGTAAGGCTTCTGCTGCGAAACAGAGTCATTGGAGGAGATTATAAGGAAAATGTACTTCTTGTTCATAACTACTACAGAATCCCAGGAGGCGAGGACGTGGTGGTGGCCAATGAGAAGGCTCTTTTGGAAGCACATGGGCATAAGGTCGTCTTATATTCAAGAAATAATGATGAGGTTCAGGACGGAAGTCTGATTAAAAAGATTGGTCTGGTATTT
>JAEEGL013683931.1_pt1 | contig 16704 bp, 16 predicted proteins | sample 9134231 | NCBI WGS metagenome assembly JAEEGL01 (sample SAMN16246548, study PRJNA631951) | gut metagenome | biome: gut microbiome; feature: rumen; material: fiber-attached | host: Bos | place: Iran: Karaj | collected 2018-10 | reverse complement strand
TAGGGATTATGATGGAAGATAGGATGCTTCAGGACGAAAGGGAGGAATTTCCATGAGTACAGATAAGGTAAAAGTGATAGAGATAAAAAAGAGTGTTTTTGAGGATAATGACCGCGAGGCCGATCGCCTGCGTGAGGAGTTAAAGAGCAAGGGAATATTTTTGCTGAACCTGATGAGCTCACCGGGAGCAGGCAAGACGACAACATTGGCCGCGACTGTGGATAAGCTGAAGGATAAGTACCGGATCGGCGTGATGGAAGCGGATATTGATTCGGATGTGGACGCGGTAAAAATAGCCGCGTGCGGCGTGGAGTCCATCCAGTTGCACACCGGAGGAATGTGTCATCTGGATGCCGGTATGACGAGACAGGGAGTCGAGGAACTGACGGATAAGCAGATCAATCTCGCCATCCTGGAGAATGTCGGAAACCTGGTTTGCCCGGCCGAGTTTGACACGGGCGCCGTGAAAAATGTGATGATCCTGTCCGTGCCGGAGGGGGATGACAAACCACTGAAGTATCCGCTGATGTTTTCAATATGTGATGTGGTCCTGATCAACAAGACCGACGTGATGCCTTATTTTGACTTTGATATAGACAAGTGCCGGGAGTATATCGCGAAGCGCAATCCCGATGCGATCGTCATACCGATCTGTGCGAAGACCGGAGAGGGGATCGACACCTGGTGTGAGTGGCTCGCTAAGCAGACCGATGCCTGGTTGGAGGCGTAAATATATCATATAAAGTCAAGCGGATGAAGGTGTCCTATCCCTCATCCGCCTGTTGTTTTGTTATCGAGTATTGGTATCAAAGATGTGACCGGTCAGAAGTTCCGACCGTTCCATCCCCAGTCGCTGACCTCGCGATAGGTAACATAGACGCGATCGCCGGGGATGCCAAGCTCCTCCTCGAGGATGCGGCATACCTCACCGCTCATATTGGAATAGGCTTCCGGAGATGCCTTACCATAGAGGCTGATGGCGACATAGGCACCTTTTTCCACCTTGTTGCCGGCGAAGTACAGATCGTAGTTGTCGTCGAAGCCGACCATCAGAAAACTTTCCCCTTTGCCGAGAACGCTGATTGCCTGACCGAACTTGGCTTTGATCGCTTCCTTTTTTTCCGGCGATACACTGACTGAGATTTTCGAATCAATAAATGGCATGATAACCCTCCGTTCCGGAGCGCAGGTGAAGTCACGTGCGGCTCCCTAATAATAACTCTAAGTAAAACAATATATCAATGCGATCCGTCGCACGGATATATGTATTGTATCAGAAAAATAACAACCCGTCAATTACATAAAAAACATGAGGAAAAGCAGCGGGAGGATTTGGATATGAATATTGTTTTTGAAGAAAAAAAAGAATCCTTTTGGATTGATACGAAGGATACAACCTATGTGATCGGCCTGGCGGACGGTGCCTATGTGGGGCATGTGTATTACGGAAAAAAACTCCCCGCTACGGGACGTGACACCTTCGATACAGCCGGTGCTCTTCGAATCCTTGAGATGCCCTTTTCGCCGAAAGAAAAACCGGGTGAGAAGGTGAATTTTCTCGACGGTTTCCCGGCGGAATTTCCGTTTGGAGGTGTGGGAGACTACCGGGAAAGCGCTGTGGAGATCACGGGTAAAAACGGGTTTACGGCCTGTGAATTTTTATACGACTCCTATGAGGTCAGCAGGGAAAAGCCTAAGCTTGCCGGCCTTCCTCAGACCTTCGGGGAGGAGAGCCTGACACTGACTCTGTGCCTGAAGGACAAGGTGCTCGGTGCTACGCTGTACCTCAAGTACACGATATTTGAGGATTCGGATGCGATCGTGCGAAGCGCATGTCTTAAAAATGATTCCGACGAAGATATTTTTATCGACAAATTATACAGTGCCGGGCTGGATTTGGATGATGCGGATTATGAGATGCTGTCCTTCTACGGGTACTGGACGAAGGAGCGGTGTATCGAGCGAAAGCCGCTGCGGCATGGCCGCCAGAGCGTGAACTCGACGCGCGGGATCACCGGGCATCAGTCGCAGCCTTTTATCGCGCTGGTCAGCCCGGAGACGACACAGAAGCAGGGCGATGTCTACGCGATGCACCTGATCTATTCGGGCAATCACATCGCGCAGGCGGAACTGACAGCTTTCGATCAGGTGCGTCTGTCGATCGGGATCTCCTCTGAGAGATTTCGCTGGAAGTTGGCGCCGGGAGAGCAGTTTCAGACGCCGGAAGCGGTGGTACTCTACACCGGAGACGGGCTCGGTGGGATGACGAGAGAACTTCATGATCTCTATAAAAATCACCTGATACGGAGTCCCTATCTGCATCGCGAACGTCCCGTACTGATCAACAACTGGGAGGCAACCTACTTTGATTTCGATGAGGAAAAACTTCTTTCGATAGCCCGTGAGGCGAAGGACTGCGGGATTGAGATGCTGGTCATGGATGACGGGTGGTTCGGCCATCGTGACGCGGATGACTCGTCGCTTGGTGACTGGACGGTCTATGAGAAAAAACTGCCGCACGGTCTGAAGGGCCTGGCGGATAAGGTAAATGAGATCGGATTGAAATTCGGAATCTGGATGGAGCCGGAGATGATCTCACCGGATTCGGAGCTCTACAGAGAACATCCGGATTACGCGCTGGCGATACCGGGGCGTGCCCCGTCCTTAAGCCGCAATCAACTGGTGCTTGACCTGTCAAGACCGGAGGTGGTAGAGTGCGTGTGGAGGCAGATTGAGGCGGTGATCTCGTCCGCGAATATCGCATACGTCAAGTGGGATATGAACCGGCCGCTTGCGGATCTCGGAAGTATGGTGACACGCGCAGACAGGGCCGGGGAGATCGCACATCGGTATATGCTCGGTGTCTATGAACTGCAGGAGCGACTGGTTACGAGATTTCCGGAGTTATTGCTCGAAAACTGTGCCGGAGGCGGAAGCCGGTTTGATCCGGGGATGCTCTATTACTGCCCGCAGATCTGGTGCTCGGACGATACCGACGCGTTGGAGCGTCTGGCGATACAGGAAGGAACGGCGATGCTCTTTCCGCTTTCCACGATCGGAGCGCATGTCAGCATCTGCCCGAACCATATTACCGGTCGGACGACACCGTGGTGTATGCGTGGAAATGTCGCGCTCGCAGGGACCTTTGGCTACGAACTGGATATCACGAAACTTTCTTCCAAGGAGAAGGAAGAGATTCGAAGACAGATAAAAACATATCATGACTGTCAGGAATTGATCCGGGAGGGGGATTACTACCGGATCGCCTCAGAAACAGAGACCGGAACACACGACTGCGTCCAGGTTGTCAGCCGGGATAAAAAGGAGAGCCTTGTACTGTATGTACAGACGCGGGCGATCCCGAACGGACGAAGCAGACGTCTTAACTTACAGGGACTTGATCCCGATACTGTCTATGATGTAACGATAAGCATCGCCGGCCGAGAGTTCGGTGAGGAAGATGTGGAAAACACATCCGTTCACAGCGGAGGCGAACTGATGGAGATGGGCTTAAGCGTTCCCGCGATGGAGGGTGACGGCCGGCCGGTGCGGATAGTTATGCGAAAAAACTAAAAAAACAAGTGAATACCGGTTGCAATTATATGGGAAACGAAAAGGAGTAAAAAATGTCAGCAATTGTTCAGATCAAAAATATCACAAAAGAATTCAAGGTTTTGAATCGGCACGAAGGACTGAAAGGGAGCCTGCGAGACCTTTTTTCCAGAGATTACAAATACATCCGTGCCGTGGATAATATCACGATGGATATCGAGCAGGGAGAGATCGTGGGGTACCTCGGCCCCAACGGAGCCGGAAAGTCTACCACGATCAAGATGATGACCGGTGTGCTGGAGCCAACCTCCGGCGAGATCCTGATCAACGGCGTCATCCCCTACAAGAACCGTTCGAAAAACGCGCAGGAGATCGGTGTTGTATTCGGTCAGCGTACCCAGCTGTGGTGGGCGTTGCCATTGATAGAATCCTTCAAAATCCTCAAGGATATCTATCGCATCGGTGATAAGGAATATAACGATATGCTGGAGCTTTTCCAGTCGCTGGTCGATATCGAGCCGCTGCTTCACAAACCGGTGCGTCAGATGTCTCTCGGCCAGCGTACGCTCAGTGATATTCTGGCGTCCTTTTTGCACAATCCGAAGATTGTTTTTCTTGATGAGCCTACGATCGGACTGGACGTATCGATGAAGGCGAAGATCCGCGTTTTAATCCGGGCGCTCAATAAGGAGAAAAATACGACGGTCATCCTTACGACTCACGATATGGGTGATGTGGATGCGCTTTGTGAGCGTATCGTCATCATTGATAAGGGGAAGATGCTTTATGACAACGATATCGAGCATCTGAAGAGTTTCTTCGGCTCGTACCGTACGTTGAAGGTTCGTCTGGACGGTGAGCCGGAGGCGATGGCGGATGTGGTAAAGAAGACGATCCCCGACTTCCCGGTGTCCCATGATGATGAGTGGGTGTCGATCCTTGTGGATGAGGAGAAATCCAAAGTGATGGAGGTGCTCGGGCGTCTGCAGGATGCGCATAATGTGCGTGATATGCAGCTCGACGAGATTTCTACCGAGGAAGTGATCAAGAAGATTTATGATGGAGGAATAGACGGCGCTAAGAAGGAAGTGCCGGGAATGGAGGAATAGAGAAAAAATGAATATAAAAAAATATCTGACTCTCACCCGCGCCGGTATCCTGGAGGGACTGCAGTTCCGCCTTTCCGCGCTGGTCATGGTCGTAGGAAATCTATTGTATCTGATCGTTGTATACTTTCTTTGGAAGGCAATCTACGCTTCAGCGGGAACCGATGTTGTCAACGGCATGACTTTCTCCGATACGTTGATCTATCTGGTGCTTGCGACAGCGCTTTACGCCTTTATGGAGATGTATATCGTATGGATGATGGGGAGGGATATCCAGTCCGGCAAGATAGTTCTGGATCTTCTCAAACCGATGGAATACAGACGGTATATGTTTTGGTCGTATTCCGGCTCCTTTGTGATCAATTTCTTTTTGACGTTTTTACCGACATTTATAGTGGTCACGATCGTGACGGGCGGAGCGATCCATCTCGGATTAAATCTGTTGTTATTTGTCGTGTCCGTGGTGATGGCGGTATCGATCAATTACAGTTTTGATTTTCTGGTCGGAACGATCTGTTTGTATTCGGAATCAATCTGGGGAATCAATATTATGAAGCAGGTTATCGTGCTGTTATTATCCGGTGCAACGATACCTCTGGCTTTCTTCCCGGAGCCGCTGAAAACGATTGTATCCTACCTGCCGTTCCAGGCGGTGTACAACACACCGTTGTCACTTTTGCTGAATAAAAATCCGGATTGGCAGACGATACTGATATCACTCGGGACGCAGGCTGCCTGGGTTGTTGCAATGTATATTATAACCAAGATATTCTGGAAGATTTCAATCCGTCAGATTACGGTGAACGGGGGTTGATTATGGATAAAAAAACAAAGAAAAACGGTTTGCGTTTCTATTTTAGAATATACAGAAAAATACTTGCGCAGGATCTGAAAAGTAAGATGAGTTACAGGGCTGATTTTATCATCTCTACGATCGGAATGCTTTTTACGAATATTTCCGGTTTTATTACCTTCTGGATTCTGTTTCAGAATTTCCCGTCCATCAATGGATGGGGTTACTATGAGATGATGTTTTTGTATGGGTTCTCGCTGGTATCGCTGACTCCGGTACAGTGTCTTTTTGACAACAACTGGCAGTTGCGTATTCATGTGTATTCCGGCGACTTTATCAAATACTGCTTTCGACCGATCAATCTGTTTTTCTACTTTCAGTCGGAGGTTTTTGATATCAAGGGACTCGGACAGATGGCTTTTGGCATCGGTACACTTACCTACGCCTGGTGCCATATCGATGTACCCTTCTCAGCGTTGATGCTGTTAAAACTGATTGTCTTCATGATCACTGCGTCGCTGATCATGATCGCACTGCAGACAGCAGCGGCGGCAACGTGCTTCTGGATCCAGAATTCGTTCTATGTGCTGGATCTGGTATTCCGTTTCAAGGACTACGCGAAGTATCCGGTGACGATCTTCAGCCCGGTGTTCCGCTTTGTCTTTACATTTTTGATGCCGATCGCCTTTATCGCTTACTATCCGTCGCTTGTGATCCTGCGACCGGATGCGGTACCGATCTTGTCGTGGCTGTCGCCGATTGTGGGGATCGTGTTCTTCGTGATCAGCTATAAGATTTGGATGTACGGAGCGTTGAAATACAGCGGGACGGGATCGTGAATCCATGAGGACCCCCAAATACTTCTTGCGACGATTTGTCACTTGTGATAGAATAGTAAAGACGTTATGCTTTAGACAATGATATAGGAAAGGTAACAATTTATCATGACAAAGATTCTTTTTATCTGCCACGGTAATATCTGCCGATCCAGCTGCGCGGAGTATGTATTCCGCGATATCGTAAAAAGATCGGATATGGAGGATGACTTCTATGTGGAGTCCAAGGCGACTTCCTCCGAGGAACTCGGAAACGGAATGTATCCGCCGATGGCGAAGGTGCTGATCAGTCACGGAATCATCAGCAGTGGACACAGAGCAAGACGAATGAAGGAAGGCGATTACGACGATTTTGATCTGCTGATCGGTATGGACAGCGAGAACATGTACTATATGAATCGTATGTGGAAGGACGATTCGGAGAGGAAGCTTCACCTCTTACTTGATTATACGGATAACCCGCGTGAGGTGTCGGATCCCTGGTATACCAGAGATTTTGAGACGGCGTACCGGGATATCGTAGAGGGGTGTGAGGCACTTTTTCAACATCTGAACGAAGAAAATGCTAAGAAAGGCGGAAGAAGATGAAACTTTGGGGCGGAAGATTTACAAAGGAGACGGATGAACTGGTCAATCGGTTCAACGCTTCTATCGGGTTTGATCAGAGGTTTTACAAGCAGGATATCCTGGGCAGTATCGCGCATGTGACGATGCTGGAGAAGCAGGGAATCTTAACATGTGAGGAGAAGGACGCGATCGTGGCAGGACTGACCGGGATTCTCGAGGATATCGAGAGCGGTGCGCTTGCGATCGACGAGACGGCAGAGGATATTCACAGCTTTGTGGAGGGTACTCTGATCGAGCGGATCGGTGAGCCCGGTAAGAAACTTCACACCGGACGCAGCCGCAACGATCAGGTGGCATTGGATATGCGCCTGTACACCCGCGATGAGATCCTCGAGATGAATGATCTTGTGAAAGAACTGATGTTGGTGATCCACCGGATCATGAAGGAGAATATCGAGACCTATATGCCGGGATTTACGCACCTTCAGAAGGCGCAGCCGGTGACGCTGGCTCATCATATGGGCGCTTACTTTGAGATGTTCCGCCGTGACAGAGGCAGACTTCGGGATATTTTTGACAGGATGAATTACTGTCCGCTGGGAGCCGGCGCGCTTGCCGGGACCACATATCCGCTGGATCGTACGGACACGGCTTCGCTTCTGAAGTTTGACGGTCCGACGCTCAACAGCATGGACTCGGTATCCGACAGAGATTATCTGATCGAGCTTTTGTCGGCACTTTCCACGATCATGATGCATATGAGCCGTCTTTGCGAAGAGGTCATCCTGTGGAACAGCGATGAGTACAAGTTTGTCGAGATGGATGACACTTACTCGACCGGTTCCTCGATCATGCCGCAGAAAAAGAATCCGGATATCGCTGAGCTGATCCGCGGAAAGACGGGGCGTGTCTACGGCGCGCTGACCTCGATCCTGACGACGATGAAGGGACTGCCTTTGGCATATAACAAGGATATGCAGGAAGATAAGGAGATGACCTTTGACGCGATCGATACCGTAAAAGGGTGCCTGGCGCTTGGCACGGGCATGCTCGATACGATGAAGATCCATCCGGAAGCCATGGCGGAGAGCGCTAAGCACGGCTTCACCAACGCGACCGACGCGGCGGATTATCTGGTGAAAAACGGCGTGGCGTTCCGTGACGCGCATGGAATCATCGGTCAGCTTGTCCTGACCTGCATCGACAAGGGGATTTCCCTTGATGATCTCCCGCTTGAGGAGTATCAGAAGATATCACCGGTTTTCAAGGAGGATATCTACGAGGCGATCTCCATGAAGACATGTGTAGAACGTAGAAATACCATAGGTGCACCCGGCCCGACTTCGATGAAGGCCGTGATCGCGATGAATGAAGAATATCTCGAGGAGACCTGATGAATTCCCGGATGAAAAATCCGAAAAATGACTTGATTTATTTCTCATAAACGGTTAGAATGAGTATAAGCATGTAGATAGGAAAGGATGGAGATTCCTATGTCTTTATCGACGATGGTCGTGACAGATCTGACCGGTGTTGCCGCGACGGGCTCTGCTACCGTGCTTATGCCGGGCTCCGTTCTGTCGGATGATACGACGATTACTCCATTTAAAGAGGTTCTTTTGGAAGCGGCTTCAGCCAGACAGGCTCAGAAGTCTGTTTCTGCTACCAAAAATAAAAACGCAGTAAGCAGTACGAAGACCACGAAGACGGAGGAGGTCTCAGAAAATGTCGGCGCTTCGTCCGGTGGAACCACGAAGCTTGACAACATTTTTAAGAGAGCATCTGAAAAATACGGAATTTCTTATGATTTTCTGGTGGCGGTAGCGAAGGCGGAATCGGATTTCAATTTCAAGTGTGTATCCTCAGCCGGCGCGAGGGGAATCATGCAGCTGATGCCGGATGAGATCAAGGAATTCAAAGTATCGGATCCCTTTGATCCGGAGCAGAATATCATGGCGGCGGCGAAGCTTCTGGCCGCGCATCTGAAGAAGTTCAACGGTGACTTTACATTGGCGGCGGCGGCTTACAATGCCGGCAGCGGGGCCGTGAAGAAATATAACGGTGTGCCCCCGTACAAAGAGACACAGAACTATGTCAAGAAGATCGCGCAGTATATGAAGGAAGGTGTCAAGGTTCCGGATAAGGACGTCAAGGTGGCAAAGGATTATGCTGCATATGAGAACAGCAAGGCCTACAAGACCACCAAGACCAAGAACAGTACGACGACCTCCGATACGTCATCGACAGGGGCAGTATCCGGATTTGATCAGGGCGTGATGGCTACGGATGAGGATTGGGACAAAGTTCGTATTACGGTCGGAACCGGCGCAGACGCTGTGACGATGACATACGGGGCTTATCAGAAGTACAAGGAACTTGGATCGCTCGGTGTTGGTTGATCCTTCCCGGCGGGCGTTGCGGATATAGAGAACGGAGAGGGCGAGCTTATGAGTGAAGAAAATCAATTTGCACCGGACCCCTCGCTGGTAGTTTGTAGGGAGTGCTCCGGCGTGATGCAATATCGGGGTGGCGGTATTTATATATGTGAGCACTGCGGTCACGAAGAGATGGACGATTACGGAAAGGTGCGTGCATTTTTGGAAAAACGCGGACCGAGTAATGCGTTCGAGATTGCGGAAGGGACCGGACTTAGTCGTACGAAGGTAGTGAATCTTTTGAAGGACGGACGGCTTGAGATCTCCAGAAGTTCCTCGCAGACACTGTTTTGTGAACGATGCGGTATGCCGATTCGCTCCGGTGAGTACTGCTCGAAGTGTGAGAATGAAGTTAAGGGGTTGGAAGAGCGCAATCGAAAGAAAGGCATTTACAATGCGCTGTTAAAGGAATCGGATGACAAGATGCGTTTCCTCGGCAACAAGAAATAATAACGGTAACAAGAAATAATAACAAAGAATAATTCAGATCAGAAAATCCATCAATTCAGTAACGTTTTGAGCGCCTGTGAATACAGGACTTCACTATTTTCTTCCCAAGAATTACAAACACGGATGGCGTCCTCTTCGGAGGATACCTCGAGCGTGATCTCATACAGCACATGTGTACCGTCACGCAGAGAGCAGGTAGCCAGATACATGCCGTCATTTGTCAGGTGATAGTCACTGACCAGAGTTGTCTCATCTAACGTTTTCACGTGGTTATTCTTCAGGTATTCATCGATTTCCCTTCGAATATCCGGCGATAACCGGTTTTCAAAAAAGAGACGTGTCTTATCACCGGTTTCCGTCAACGTGATGTAGGAACGGTGGTAGGTGTTTTTCTCCTCAACCATTCCGGATTCGATCAACTCGCCGAGTGATGACTGCGCCTGAATGTAATCCGTATATCCAAGTGTCGTGATGACATCCAAAACAACACCCTGCGTCAGAGACAGAGACGCACGGTGCAGAATATACAGTATGATCAGTTTATAAAGATTTAACGGTTCTGAAGACATATCCCTATTGTAATCATTTTTGATTAAAAATACAAGAGAAAAATAAAAATACCCGGAGGTGGAAGATGGACACGAATGAAAAAGCACTGCAACTTCATGAGCAGTGGGGAGGAAAGATCAATACGGCGCCAAAGTGCGAGGTAAAGTCGAGTGAGGATCTGGCGCTTGCGTATACGCCCGGCGTGGCAGAGCCATGTAAGGTGATCGCCGAGGATAAGGAGGCGGCCTACAAGTACACCATCAAGGCCAATACGGTGGCCGTGGTATCAGACGGAAGCGCTGTACTCGGACTCGGAAATATCGGCCCGGAGGCAGCGATGCCGGTTATGGAAGGGAAAGCTGTTCTGTTCAAGGAATTCGGAGGGGTGAACGCCTTCCCGATCTGCCTGGATACACAGGATCCCGATGAGATCATCGAGACGGTCGTGCGTATCGCACCGGGATTTGGTGGGATCAACCTGGAGGATATATCCGCGCCGCGCTGCTTTAAGATCGAGCAGGAACTGAAAAAAAGACTGCATATCCCGGTGTTCCACGATGATCAGCACGGAACAGCGATCGTCGTACTGTCGGGAATCATCAATGCGTTGAAGATTGTGGATAAGAAGAAAGAGGATTGCCGTATCGTGGTGAACGGCTCGGGAGCGGCCGGTATCGCGATCAGTAAGCTCTTGCTTCGCTATGGTTTCAAGCATCTGATCCTGTGCGACAGCGCGGGGATCGTTCACAGGGATTCGGATCGCCTGAACGATGTAAAGAGAGAGATGCTCGAGGTGACGAATCTCGAGAATAAGAAAGGAAATCTTGCCGACGCGATGGTCGGTTCGGATATTTTTATCGGTGTATCGGCACCGGGTGTCGTAACAGAAGAGATGGTGAAGTCTATGAACCGGGACGCGATCCTTTTTGCGATGGCCAATCCCGTTCCGGAGATCATGCCGGATCTTGCCAAGAAGGCGGGAGCCAAGGTGATCGGAACCGGACGTTCGGACTTCCCGAATCAGGTGAACAATGTTCTGGCGTTCCCGGGGCTTTTCCGTGGAGCGCTTGAAGGACGCGCGGAACAGATTACGGAGGATATGAAGCTGGCAGCAGCGATCGCGATCGCATCCTTGATTTCCGATGAAGATCTGGATGCGGATCATATCATTCCGGAGGCGTTTGATCCGCGGGTGTCGGATGTTGTAAGTGAGGCGGTGAAGAAGTTAATCTGAGGCCGGGACAGCTGTGTCGGGGCGGGAGCCGTTCCGTCGAAGATAAAAAAGACGAAGAAGAAATCGAAGAAAAAGAAAAAGTAATGGGAGGGATGAAATGGATTTAGAAAAAAAGACTTTAGCGGAATTGAGAGAAATAGCTAAGGAGCGTGGAATAGAAAAATTCTCAAGCATGCGTAAGGCTGATCTTGTCAAAGCACTGACGGCCGCAGAAATGCCGAAGAAGGCGGTTTCTGCGAAACCGAAAGCCCCGGCACGCGCTAAGGTGGCAGCGGAGGCACCGGAAAAGCCGCAGGAGGCACCGGAAAGACCGAAGAGGCCGGTGGCACAGGGGAAGCCTGCGCCGTCGACGGAACGCTCGAAGCAGCAGACACCGGACAGACGTCAAAACTATTCGAACAATAAGCCCGGTGCGAATGTACGAAGCCGCTACCACGACGGCTCTGACGGTCTGATTTCCGTGATGCGTGACCGCCAGATCGAAGAGGTGCCGCCGACAGAACTGAAGGATATGGACAGCGGTATCACGAAAAACGGTATCCTTGAGATTATGGCGGAGGGGTATGGATTCATCCGCTGCGACAACTATCTGCCGGGTGAGGATGATGTCTACGTATCGCCGCAGTTTATCCGTCGTTTTGGGCTGCGTACCGGCGATATCATCACCGGAAATCTGCGCAAACGCACGCAGAATGAGAAGTTTTCCGCGCTTTTGTATATGAAAAAGGTCAACGATCTTTCGCCGAGTCATCTCTATGACAGGAAGAAGTTCGAGAACCTGACGCCGATCTTCCCAAATCAGCGGATCCGTCTGGAGACGCAGGGGGCCGGTGTGTCGATGCGGATGCTGGATCTGATCGCGCCGATCGGCAAGGGGCAGCGTGGAATGATCGTATCGCAGCCGAAAACCGGTAAAACCACGCTGATCAAGCAGGTGGCAAGAGCCGTGACAAGGAATCATCCTGATATGAAGATGATCATTCTTCTGATCGATGAGCGTCCGGAGGAAGTAACGGATATCAAGGAGTCTATCGAGGGGAATCAGGTAGAGGTCATCTACTCGACTTTCGATGAACTGCCGGAGAATCATAAACGTGTTTCGGAAATGGTGATCGAGCGCGCCAAGCGTCTGGTGGAGAGCGGTGAGGACGTGATGATCCTGCTGGATTCGATCACGAGACTGGCCAGAGCCTACAACCTGACCGTGACGCCGAGTGGACGTACGCTGTCCGGTGGTCTCGATCCGGCGGCTCTTCACATGCCGAAGCGATTTTTCGGTGCGGCCAGAAACATGAGAGAGGGCGGAAGCCTGACGATCCTGGCGACGGCCCTGGTGGATACGGGAAGTCGCATGGATGATGTGGTGTTCGAGGAGTTCAAGGGAACCGGTAATATGGAGCTGATGCTTGACCGTTCGCTCTCGGAGCGACGGATATTCCCGGCGATCGATATCACGAAATCCAGCACAAGGCGTGAGGATCTTCTACTCAGCAACGAGGAGCAGGAATGCGTCATCAAAGTGCGCCGGATTCTCGGCGGTATGCGCTCGGATCAGGCGATGGAGCAGGTGCTCGATATGTTCCGCCGAACCCGCGATAACAACGAATTCATGGAGATGGTCAAGAAAATCCGTGCATAAAAGCGCGAGTCTGGCCATAGGAGGTATCCGAAGCGTGTTTACACGCAGACGGATGCCTCCGTGGCCAGAAGAGCCGAACGCGAGAACGAGGATGCGCAGCATCCGAGTCTCCGCGTGCGGACTCGCGCTTTTTGAAAAAAACACTTGCATTTTTACTTAATGTATGTTAAAATAAGCAAGCGTTTTTGTGGAAATGCCTATGTTTATATAGTTTTACCGTTATATTTAGGAGGTGTATCATGAGAGAAGGAATTCATCCGGAGTACTACCAGGCAAAGGTAGTATGCAACTGCGGAAATGAATTTGTGACTGGCTCGACCAAGGAAGATATCCATGTCGAGGTATGTTCGAAGTGCCATCCGTTCTACACTGGCCAGCAGAAAGCGGCTCAGGCTCGTGGCGCGATCGAGAAGTTCAACCGCAGATACGGCTTACAGTAGTATTATATTTCGAAAAGACAGGAGTCCAAGTATACCTTGGGCTCTTTTGTTATCTGTTAATGGAGGAAATTATGGCGTATTCAGGAATCGGCGGACAGGCCGTGATCGAGGGCGTGATGATGAAAAACAAGGATCATTACGCCGTTGCGGTACGAAAGCCGGATGGGGAGATCGAGATCCAAAAGAAGGAAAGCAAGAGCCTCAGGGATCGTTACCCGTTCTTCAATATTCCGATCATTCGTGGTGTGGTGACCTTTATCGAGTCTTTTTCGCTGGGATCCGGGGTTTTGAACTATTCGGCCTCGTTCTATGAGGAGGAAGACGAGAAGAAAAAGAATATGACCGAGAAGCAGAGGAAGAGGGCTGAGAAAAAGGACAGCATCCTGACAGTGCTGATCATGATCCTCGCGATCATCCTGGCAATCGGAATTTTCGTTCTGGCACCGTTTGCCGCGGTCGAGGCGCTCTCCGAGTGGGTTCCTTCACCGGAGTTGAGGGGACTGATCGAAGGCGTAATACGAGTGCTTATTTTTATTCTGTACGTGAAGCTGATCACGCTGGTTAAGGATATCAAGAGGCTTTTTATGTATCACGGGGCCGAGCACAAGTCGATCAACTGCGTGGAGAACGGCGAGGATCTGACGGTCGAGAATGTCAGGAAGCAGTCGACAGAGCACAGACGGTGCGGAACAAGCTTTCTGCTGTTTGTCATGGTCGTTTCAATCCTGTTTTTCATGTTTATCGTGGTGGGAGAGATCTGGCTTAGGATGCTCTTACGTATTCTGTTGATCCCCGTGATCGCGGGGCTTTCGTATGAGTTGATCCGGTTCCTCGGAAGTCATGAGGGGAAGATCGTCTATGTGATCAGTCGCCCGGGGATGTGGTTGCAGCGCCTGACGACATCTGAGCCGGATGATGATATGATCGAGGTGGCGATCGCTTCGGTCAACGCCGTCTTTGACTGGCGTGAGTTCCAGGGCAAGACGCCGGTGGATGAGCTACCTATGGAGGAACCAACTGTGGATCCGGATATAGATGTGGTTCAGGACATAGATTACGAGAAGATGGCCGAGGAAGTGGAAGATGTCGAAGTCGAAGAGTTTTGATCAGGCCTTAAGAGAGGCCGGTCAGGCGCTTGAATCGGCCGGTGTACCGGAAGCGGAGCTGAATGCCCGGTATCTTCTGGAAGAGGTCACAGGGAAAAACAGATCCTGGTTTCTGCTACACGCTGAGGAGACCATGTCGGGGGAGGCGGCCATTAGATTCGCTGAATTGATAGAGCACAGAAAGAAGCGGGTTCCGCTTGAGTATCTGATCCACCGGGCGGAGTTCATGGGACTGACGTTTACTGTGGACGGCCGGGTTCTGATCCCGAGACAGGATACGGAGTGCCTGGTTGAGGAGGCTCTGAAGTATACGAAGGACGCGGATGTGCTGGATCTGTGCACCGGCTCGGGCTGTATCGCCGTGAGCCTTGCGGTACTCGGAGCACCGCGAAGTGTGACGGCCACCGATGAATCGACGGAAGCGCTGGCTGTGGCGAAGGAGAATGCCAAGGCGAACGGTGCCGGAGATAAGCATATCGCGATAGATTTCCTGCAGGGTGATCTGTGGGAAGCGCTCGGTGATTCCGTGATTGGTGGCTCTTCGGATGGAACTTCGTCAGTCGGTGATTCGCCGGCCGGCGAGCAGCACCGCTATGATCTGATCACCTGCAATCCGCCGTATATTCGCCGTGACGTGATCCCGACTCTGATGCCTGAAGTGCAGGAGTACGAGCCGGTCCTTGCGCTGGATGGCGGCGAGGACGGGCTGGATTATTACCGGAGACTGATGGCAGGTGTCGGAACATTTTTACGGGAAAACGGTCATATGATCTGTGAGATCGGCTACGATCAGGGCGAAGATGTGGCGGAGCTGATGCGTGAGGCCGGACTGGTCGATGTGATGGTAAAACAGGACCTGGCAGGACTTGACCGGATCGTGATAGGACGGAAGTGATCGGACAGTAGTTTGGCAGTGACAGGAAGAAACGGCCGGACAGAGAATGACGGAAAGGGTAACAAAATGTTTGAACATGTGAAGGATATCGAGCTGCGATACGACGAGGTGCTGAAGGAACTGGCATCTCCGGAGGTGATGAATGACGCCGAGGTCTATCGCAAGCGGATGCAGGAACAGGCGGAGCTGGAGCCGATCGTGACCAAGTATCGCGAATACTGCGCGGCGCAGACCGGCATCGAGGACAGCCTGGCCATGCTTGAGGAGGAGAGCGACGACGAGCTCCGTGAGATGGCCAAGGAAGAACTGGCGGACTGCCGGGCACGTCTGGAGGTTATCGAGAAGGAGATGCGGATTCTGCTTCTCCCGAGAGACCCGAATGATGATAAAAATGTCATCGTGGAGATACGGGCCGGTGCCGGCGGTGATGAGGCGGCGCTCTTCGCGGCAGATCTGTTTCGTATGTACGGGAAATACGCGGAGAGAGAGCATTGGCGTGTCGATACGATGAACTCCAATGAAAACGGAATCGGCGGCTTCAAGGAGATTGTTTTTATGATCAACGGAAACGGCGCGTATTCCAAGCTCAAGTATGAGAGCGGGGTTCACCGCGTCCAGCGTATCCCCGTGACGGAGTCCGGCGGGCGGATCCATACTTCGACGGCGACTGTCGCTATTATGCCGGAGGTCGAGGACGTCGAGGTGGAGATCGACATGAACGATTGCCGTTTTGATGTGTTCCGTGCTTCCGGAAACGGCGGACAGTGCGTCAATACGACGGATTCGGCGGTGCGTCTGACACATGTACCGACCGGAATCGTGGTGTCCTGCCAGGACGAGAAATCCCAGCTGAAGAATAAAGACAAGGCGTTGAAGGTGCTCCGGGCCAGACTCTACGAACTCGAGCAGGAGAAGGCGCACAGCGCGGAGGCGGAGGAGAGACGATCACAGATCGGAACGGGAGACCGCTCGGAGAAGATACGAACCTACAACTTCCCGCAGGGGCGCGTAACCGACCATCGGATCAAGTTGACATTGCATCGACTGGATGCCGTGATGGACGGAGATCTGGACGAAGTGATCGACAGCCTGATTGCGGCCG
>JAEEGL011514503.1_pt1 | contig 16704 bp, 13 predicted proteins | sample 9134231 | NCBI WGS metagenome assembly JAEEGL01 (sample SAMN16246548, study PRJNA631951) | gut metagenome | biome: gut microbiome; feature: rumen; material: fiber-attached | host: Bos | place: Iran: Karaj | collected 2018-10 | reverse complement strand
CACCTTGGTATCTGTGGTGAGCATGGTGGAGACCCAGCTTCTATCGCACTCTGCTACAAGCTTGGTTTGAACTATGTATCTTGTTCACCATTCAGAGTTCCATTGGCAAGACTTGCCGGAGCTCAGGCAGTAATCAAGGCTAAGAATAACTAATTTTAGTTAATCTGAAATAAAAAGGTGTTTCCGAAAGGAAACACCTTTTTTTATGTCATGGAACTCTATCGCTCGATAAATCTCGCTCTGTGCCATTATATCGATGAACCTAAAACAATGCTGTCGCATTGTTTTTTAACGGTTCTTCGATTTTAGGCATGTACCACTTGCTCGTCTTGCTGGTGCTACTGAAGTTGCCACTTTTCGAGGCCTTGGAGTGCATCCGTGAGCTCGGGGTCGTCAATCAGATTATTTAGTGTGTTCAAAAGATTGTAATGTGTTACCCAATATTCCGGGAACCAGCCGTAGCCTTCGCCGTGGAAGTCGGGGTGGTTGAAGGCATCTGTGAAATTTCTGCCGGTAGGAAGTGTTAGCCAGGCATTTGAATTAGGCAGAATAAAAGTACCCGGATCAATATAGAAAATTGCACCACGTGTATTTTCACCTATGTGATGAATCTTTATATCAGTTCCCTGTGCAAGTGTGTTCAAAATTGCGATGGAATATTCAGAGCATGAAGCAGAATATTTATCTGTAAGAACATATATATTTCCTGAAAAATCTGGAGGAGGTAATTCTGTAAGCTTAGATTCTGCCATCTTAGATTTAATTGGCTTACTGCTAGGTGCAAATAATTCTCCTAAAGATGCAAAGAAAATCTGTCTTCCAAAAGCTTTATCAACTTTTTTGTAATAACGAGTAAAGTTTGTTTCCTGTTCCTTTGCTTTTTTACGGAACTTAAGAGCCTTTATTCGATTCGGAATACCTTTGAAATAATAATACAAATATGATTTTCCATATTGAGGGCACATAAAAATATGTTCGCCTTCATCAGTTAATTTAGCGATATACGAAACTAAATCATCAGACATAGTTTCATGATTGTTATAAAAGAGGTAAGAGTAAAGCATTGCTCCACGATAAAGCTGTCCGCCGCCATTACTTCTTAAATCAATTATTATTTGTTTTTTACCTTTTGATTTGTCACGGGCGTTATTACACAGAGTCTGGAATTCATCTTCATTAATAACTGTACTGCTGGAATTAAACACAAAGTTTACAAGAGATATATAAAGGGTATCTTTGGTCTCTCTCATCCCCTGCATTTTACCAGCCTGGTCAAGATAATTGTTAGAAATTACCGGAGCAACTACACTTTTACCATCAATCATTATGTGAATATTGTTTACGTTCTGGCGAGTGAGGATTCCTATTCTGTAGATTTTTTCTGATCCATCAAACCATTCATAAAGCATTGATTCTGGACCAGTAAAAATCTGACCGGGTTGAATATCAGCTGGAACATATTTTCCTAATTTTTTAACAAGCTTCTCTGGAAGATTTTCCCGTTCGTTTTTTACTACCACATATTTGATGCCTGAATCAGTTTGCTTTGGCTTAACATAAATATCTGAAAAATAAAGCGAGTTAGGAATCTTTGACTGACCGCAAACACTAAAGTGATTATCATCAATACAGTGATGCTCAAGGACTCTTTTTATAATGGAAGAACGCACCAGGCCTGAATCATAAGTTTTGCCGAGCTTGTTTTTATCGCAATCTTTTTTGATATCAGCTATCATTTCATCAATATCAAAGCCTGCTTCTACAAGTTCCGGGTAACCACAATAACTGAGAGTCAGATAATATTTCAGATAGTCTAAATCTTCTGTGAGTTCTTTTTCAGTTATGACTTTTTTATTTTTGGATTTCTTTACAAGGCGCTTCGAAGGTATAGGGCTTGTTAGATTTCCAATTAATGCTGTAAGAAAAATAAAAACAATCAGGCCGCATGGGATTATCCAAAAGAGATGTCGTTTTTTCATAGCTCAAATACCTTATTATAATTCTTTTATTGCTTCTGGAAGATAATTAACAACAAAGGATTCAAAATCCGGATATGTATCGCGATTATCGTTGTAATAATTAATTATTGATAAAAGTTTATCTGGATTTGGTATCAGGTAAGATGTTGTAAGCGAGTTGTAAAGTGAAGTTCGTATTTCTTCATCATTCTGAATATCTTCATAATTAAAGAGACATGCCACAGAAAGACAGGTTGCAACAACACTTTTTATATTCTGGTCTGTAATTTTGTCTGTAATCTGATTTTGTGTATAAATTGTTTCCACAATTCTTTTTCCTTCTGCAGAAAATAAATCCCAGTGCTTTCTGATAGTATGGTAGGTATATCCTGCTGAAAGATTCATTGCGCTGTAAATGGAAGCCCAGTTTTGATCTCGATGCCAATAAGCTGGACAAATAATTTCTAAAACAGTTTTATCATCTTTATAAATTGGAGAAGGCAGAATATAGTCACCACCAGAAATAGTTGTACTATGGAATTCATAAACTGGAGTCTTATCTTTAGAAAAATAGAAATCAGAAATCCAGTCTGTCACCTTTTTGTTGAAATCATAATAGTCCTGAACATTGATAGCCTGATTTTTGAGTTTAGCTTCATATAGAACCCAGATTCGAGCAAAATTTCCTTTTACTGCAAAATCATTAAATTGTGCTACAAAGTTTTTGAGATTTATGCCCTTCCAGAAAACCATCATTTCTTCCGGGAGCTCTTTAGGCTTTATAGTAAGCTGTGTCATATCATCAGAAATATAGCGGGTGATTTTTAAAATTTCAGAGGTACCATCTTTATAGTTTTTGCAATGAGATTTAAGTTCCTTTATTATAGGATGGTCTTTTTGTTTTTCAAATAACTTGTCCACTCCATCAACATATTGAGAATAGTCTTGTGAATAAGCATTGTTACTGAAAGGAACAACTTCTGCCAGTCGTAGTGCAATCATAAGCAACTCTAGCTTTGGTTCTACTTTGATGGTGACATTTTCATTTTGATAGACGATAGGCTTGATATTTACAGGTGTAAGCTCAGCTTTCTTTGAGCACGATGTAAAAAGCGTGATAACTGCGAGAGCGGTGTAAAGTAGTTTTTTCATTTTTTTCTCCTAAGTTTTTCTTTAATTATATAATAATAGTCAAGAATATGTGGGCAAATTTGTACGTTTATGTAAAATTTGTGACAGATGTCACATTGAATTTAGAGCGTTTTCGGGGTATATTTTGCCTATGAGTAAACATAACATGCAGCTCCTGCAGGAGCTTTCTTTGAAAAATGGTCCGCTTTGTGTTGGATTGGATACTGATCCTTCTTATATTCCTGAAAATATTGTGGCTAAGTATGAGTCACCGGCTCAGGCTGTACTCGCTTACAATAAAGCAATTATTGACCGTGTTGTTGCAGACAAATCTGCCTGCTGTTTTAAGGTACAGATTGCCTATTATGAAGCTATGGGCCTTGAAGGTATGAAGGTGTATGCAGAAACTTTGAAGTATGTACGTGCCAGCGGCCTTATTGCCATTTCGGACATAAAGCGTGGAGACATCGGAGCTACTTCGGATGCTTATGCTAAGGCGCATTTTAGCGGCGATTTTGAAACAGATATTATTACAATCAATCCATATATGGGCTTTGATACATTAAAGCCATTTACAAAATACAGTACACCGGAGCTTGGTGGAAAAGGTGCCTTTGTTTTGCTTTGTACAAGTAATCCTGGTATGGTTGATATTGAACATCAGGAACTTGCTGAAGGCGGATTATTGCTAGAGCGTGTTGGTGCCGAAATTGAGCGTATTGGTGAAGAATGGCGTTATTCTTGCGCAGATTATAATGACCAGACCTGTGGTATTTTTGGTGCTGTAGTTGGTGCTACACAGGAAGCTGATGCACGCTGGCTGCGTGATAAATATAAAGATACCTTCTTTTTAATTCCTGGTTACGGAGCACAGGGTGGGGCAGCAAGAATAGCTGCTACTTTGCTTGATAAGGCAGGCGGTACAGTAAACTCAAGCCGCGGTATTTTGTGTGCATGGAAAAAGGATGAAAAGATTGCAGGTGCACGCGATGCAGGCAATTTGACACTCGATGATATTGCATCAGCTGCAGCGCGGGCAAGTCTCTTTAGCAAAAACGATTTGCTTAGTGCAAAGGCAAGTTTGTAGAAATCTACAATTTATTCCGGATTATAAACTAATTCATAACCGGAATAAATTGTAAGAAAACCTACTCGGTCACCAACCTCTAAAATCTTATAAATCTTACTAAGTTTATTGCGCAGAGCACCTTCACTTCCGTGAATACTCTGCGCAATTTCTTTATATTTTTTGTTATCAAGAACCTGTTGTAGTAGATACATATCGCTGCGGTCGAGTCCTTTGAATAAAGCGATGTTTAAGATTTTATCTTTTGTAGCCTGCTTGGAACCGGTTTGTTTCGAATATTCTGTAAAAAAGAATAATGAAATAAGAGTGATAAATGAAATTGCAATTTTCGTAATCAGATTCTCACCAAAGTCGTTATCATAAAATACAGGAAGTATCAGGCATATAACATAAATTGCAGCAAAAAATGAAATCTTCAGTTTCTTATTTTTCAAAAAGAAACCACGTATTGCAAAAGTTGCAATGCCTAAAGTAAACATTGGAATTCCCATATAAGGAACTTGGTTAGTACTTAAAAGACTATCAATTGAATAGAAAAAAGCAATTAAACCAATCAGAATAAATTTTTGCGGCTTAAAAATTAAAAACACAAATATATTTATAAAAATGAGATTATTGATAATTACGTAGATATATCTGATGAACTGACCTTTTGTTAAAACTGCGTATTCAGGATAATTTATAATTATATCAAAAATACGCATTCCTGTTCTAAAAGTCAGAAGAACAGCTGCCATAATTGAAAATATAGAAACTCCTTTTATAAATTTTTTTGTGTAAATAATTGTCATGGATATTACCAAATACCTCCACCAAATTCTGGCAGGATAATAATAAATGGATTAAAATCAACAAAAACTTTTTTGCCGAGTTTGTTTTTAAGGGTTTTATAATTCCAGTTTCCTGAGACAAAAGGATTATAGTTACCATTTTCTGCATCAAATTTTTCTGATCTGTGATATCCCTCAATCATAATGTAAGCAAGGGTATTCATTCCGCATTCAATGATTTTTTTATCACCACCGCGGAAATGAGAAATTGGTTCAAGGCGTTCAAACAGATCAATATCATCCAGTGGATTACATGCATAATACTTTTGGAACCCTTTTTTTTCATTCATATATAATGAAAGATGGGCAAGTGCAGTAACTTCAGGACGATAGCAGCCTGCAACAAATGGAATAGCAGCAATTATTTTTGCTGTTGAACTTTCAGCAAAGTTTTCTGCTTCTTCATCTGTAAGTCGATAGATTGTTTTGATTTCAGAAACAAAATAATCCCATTCCGGAACGTTAAGTTCCTCAATTTGAAAGGCACAATTAGTCATTTTTTAACTCCTAACTTTATGTTCAACCAAAATTATACTATGACATCAGTCATTTTTAAAGGAAAAAATCACAAAAATTATGACATCCGTCATTTATCAGTAAAAAAGCCTATGACATCCGTCATAAAACGGATTTTGCGGGGTTGTGTTTTGGGAAATGTGGTTTATAGTGAAAATATGAAGGTTTCAAACTGTTACAAGAGAACAAAAGATTAAATTAATGGTTTTGAAATTTCAAAAAAGTTAAGAGAAACAAGTGGTAAAGAAAATGAAAACAAACATTTTAGAAAAAAAATTATTTATTTCAAAACGAATCCTCTTATTTAAATCAAAGAAAAATGGATATTTATTATTTTGCGGAAATTCTAATAGTTTTTATCAATTGGAAGATGAAAATGTTCCGTATGTTAAAAAAATGATAGAAGAAAAAGATGATACATGTTTACCAGAAGAAATTAGACAAGAGTTTATAAAGAGTGGAGTTTTGCTTAATGAGAATGATGATTCCTTTTTTGAAAGAATGAAATTTATTTCATATAGAATTAGATTCTCAAGATCACAGCTATTTCTTACCATTGCTCCAACAATGGCGTGTAATTTTAAATGTGTTTATTGTTATGAAGGTGATCGGGCAAAGGATGTTGGTAGTAATAATGTAACAATGTCTGAAAAAACCATAAATCAACTTGTAGAATTTATCCGTAAAAGCGGGGCTAAAAAACTCAGAGTTGAGTGGTATGGTGGAGAACCTTTATGTGCCTGGGAAAAAATTAAAGACTTTAATAAAAAGATTGAGGCTTTAAATCTTGAAAAATATGAACAGCAAATTGTTACAAATGGTTCTTTGATAGATAAAGAAAAAATTAAATATTTTGCTGAACACCATTTTAAGAATATTCAAATAACTTTGGATGGAAAAGAAGAAACTCATAACAAAAATCGTCCTATGAAAAATGGAAATAACTCCTACAAAGCAGTTATTAACGCCTTGGATTTAATATTTAAGTATTATAAAAGAACAAATACAAAGCTTTCTGTTAGTGTTCGTGTAAATATAAGTAAAGAGAATTCAGATGAATATTATCAATTATTCAAGAAACTTAACGATGAATATGAAAACTTATTTTATGTTTATCCAGCTTTTGTAAGAAAAAATAGTAATGAAGATAAACATGCTTCATCTTGCTTGAATTTTAGTGATGAAGCGGAATTTATTTTAAAACTGGCAAAAGAAAAAAGAATAGGTACTTATAATTTATTTCCAAAATCCAACAAGCTTGTAAGTTGTGGAGTAAATCTTATTAATAATTATGTTGTAAATACTAATGGTGATTTATATAAGTGTTGGGAAGATATAGGAGAAAAAAAGTATTGTGTGGGAAATATATTTGAAGGTACAAAAGATGAAAACAATAATAACTATGTTTATGTAATGAAATCTTCAGGATTTGAAAATAAAAAATGTAAGAATTGTTTGTTTTTATATTCTTGTCTTGGAGGTTGCCCAAGATTTAGATTAAATAATTTGAATGCAAAGGAAGAAATAAATTCTGTGTGTACAAACATAAAAAATAATCCAGAAGAGTTCTTGGAAACTTATTTTGAGCTAAAAAATAATAATTAATATGTACAGTTTTAAGTTTTAAAACTGCATATATAAATGTACAGTAGGGTTAGATACTGGACAAAACATAATAGCAAAGTATTACACTAACCATAATACTAAGTTATTAAAAAAAATTAAAACTAGGAGAAAAAAATGAAAAAGATTGAAGAATTCAGCGTAATGGAATCTTTTGGTATGGATGAAATTACAGTTGATGACATGTTTGATGTTGATGCTACTTGTTTTATTGACAATTCTTGTAATTGTAAAACTAATACAGGAAACAATGGCGATTCAAGTTCAAACTCTGGCCATGGAAGTGGAAGTGGAAACGGAAACGGAAACGGAAATGGTAACAAAGGTTGCTAAAACTAAAAAGTAATAATTAAGTTGCTTTTCCCGTGAAAAAATTTTTCTTTTTTCACGGGTTTTAAATACTAATAGATAATTTTATGAAATTTAGAAGAAAATATACTAAAAAAGAGAATATAAAAAATATAATTATTCCATATGATTTGGAAAGTCTCTCAAAATATGATGAACTTGAAGAAATCAGTTATGAGCAGATGAAAAATGATCTGGAAGAATTCTGTTATATTTTGGAAAACTGTTATGCAGGGCTTGATGCTGCAAAATCCAAAGGCTTAAATATTGAAACTGAAAAGAATGATATTTTTACATTGCTTAAGCAAAATAAAACTATAAAAATCTCTGATTTTGCTGAAATTATTTATCAAAGATTTTCTCCATATATTTTAGATACACATTTTAGTATTGAATCCTCTAATAAGAAACATTCATTTTATTACAGATTCTTTACACCATACCGACTTTATTTTTCTGATTTGTATGTTATAAAACACGATAATATTTTTTATGTATATGAAAGCGCGGACGAGGCTATAAAAATTGGTAGCATTATTCAACTCAAAAACATAGATGAATATCTTTATGAATATCCGGCAAAAGGTAAAAATATATATCGCTTAGCACTTTTTTCAGATAAAGATGAATCGAAAATTAGTATAAAGATAGATAACAAAGAGTTGAATCTTCCACTTTATAGGGAACCATCAAATGATGAAGCTTTTTCATATTACATAAAATATTATAACAATGTAGCTTATATAAGATACAATCGCTGCTGTTTTGACAATGATGAAGAAAAAGAACAATTACAAAAATTTTCTAATTCAGCAGATGAATGTAGAAATAAAGATGTAATTATTCTGGATGTAAGAGGAAATCATGGTGGGGCAGATGGTTATTCTTTACAGTTTTTTTCTGATTTGTATTTTAACAATAAGAAAAAATCAGAAAAATTTATAAGAAAATATAGAAGTTCTGAAAAATGGATTTATTCTGTGTCCTCTGTAAAATCAGCTATATATTCATTTAAAAAGTATTGTGATATTTCACTGCCTGAAGTAAAAAAAGCATTGGATAAATTCACAAAATTAGAATTAAAATTATCCAAAAAATCACAAAAAATTATAGAAACCAGTGCAAAATCAAATTATAAATTTAATAAATCTTCATACAATGGGAAAATTATAATCCTTACAGACAAGGGAGTCGCTTCTTCCGGGGAATCGGTTCTTGAACAGGCTTATCTTTTCTTTAAAGAAAAAAATCAGGTAATTCAGATTGGAACAAATACTGCCGGTTGTGCTTCTTTCGGAAATCTCACATTTTATCATCTTTCAAATAGTGGATTACAGGTTACATGTGGATTTAGCGATTTTACAAAAAAAGTGAATAAATCAAATCAATTCAACGGTGAAGGAAAAGGGTTTTATCCGAATTACTGGTGCATGGTAAATGATTTTGGAAAAACAATTGCAGCAGTTTTGAATCAGACTGACGATGAGGGATTTTTAAGCTTTATAAATGATTTACTGTTGCAATGAAACAATTGGGATACTATATGGAGGTGAGCATATGTTATAGAGGATAAAGGCTCGGTTCATAATTCATAAAAAAAAATTAAATGATCCATAATATGAAATGGTTCAACAGATTTGGAGGAAAAAAATGAAAAAAATTGAAAGTTTTGATTTGATTGATTCTTTTGGATTAAGCGGATTAACAGTTGAAGATTTATATAATATTGATGGTGCATGTCAGTTATATGATACACCAGCAACAGGACCTTCTCCTGCACCAATAGCTGGTCCACAACCAGGTCGTGGAAAATCAGGGTGTTAAAGTAATTACTGATCATATTAAACTATCTGATAGAAAGTAACTTACTTTTTATCAGATAGAATAAAAATAGCAGGATAGAAGAAATGAAATTTAAGAATCGTTTTTATTTGTTTGAAACAGAAAAGAATAATTATTTATATGATAATTTTACAAAAGAAATTTACAATGTAGAAAAAGAAGTTTCTGAAAATATAAAAAAAATACTTGAAAATGATATTAATGAATATAATATATTGGATTTTCCAGAAACATGTCGTCAAGATATACAAAATCTTTTTAACGCAAACGAAATCTCAATTCCTACCGAACGTGAAAAAAAATGTTTTATAACAATAAATGTTTCAAATAAATGTAACTTGAATTGTATTTATTGTTACAGAAAACATGAAAATAAAAGTCATCTTACAAAAGAAAATCTTTTGGAAATTGTAGAATTTGCTACTACAAAATATATGCCGGAAGCCACAGAATATATTTTTAGTTTTGGATTTACATCAGAACCTTTATTGGATTCTCAATTGATTAAAGACTTTGATGAAATAATAGCAGATCATGAAGGTTTTTTACTTAAGCAAGAGGATTTTATTAGAATTTCTGAAAAAGAACTGTTCGAAAAAATTCCAGTTGAAATTCAGGAAAAATATAAGATAGAAATAAGTGATAAAACTGAAAATATTGAAAAATCGTATTTAAATCTTTTAAATCAAATTCTTAAAAATGAATCACTTTGGGATTACTGGCAGGTAGAAAAGGATGAATATGTAAAATCAATGATTTTATTCTCCAATAAACTTTCTAAACAAAAAAGTGCAATGGCAAACAGAATTCTAATTAATGAGAAATTCCATGGATTGATACAAGAACCAAATGTAAAATTTTATACTTTATTCTTCTATTCAAACGGCACTCTATTAAATCAGGAAAATATTGATTTAATAAAAAGCATGTATAAGACTGATTTTTGGATTAGTCTTGATGGACCTGAATACATAAATGATTATTCAAGAACTTATGCAAATGGAAAGTCATCTTTTAATGATGTTATAAGAGGAATTGAATTATTACAGAAGAATAACATTAAAGTAAATATTAATAGTGTTATTACACCAAAACATATAAACCTCTTAGAGATAGTTGATTTCTTTAAAAACTTAAAAGTAAATTCTTTGAATTTTCAACTAGTCCGTAGTGAAAACTTGAAATTCACTGAAGAAACACTGTATGAATATTTAACAAATTTTGACAAACTTTTGGAAAGAGTAATTGAAGGAATAAAAAATAAAGATTATTTCTATATCAATTTCTTAAAAGAACATTTTTTCTTTAAGGTACTTGGAAACTATTATGCAAAAACATTTATTACTAAAAGGTGTGAATGGGGCGAAAAACTTTCAATTAATGCGGAAGGTGAATTATATCATTGTGATTCTACAGTTGGGCTGGAACCAAGAATAGGAACCTTTAAAGATAGTATTACTTATGCAGATATCGAAGATAATAAAACTGTAGATAAAAAAGAAAGCTGTAAAAATTGTTTTGCAAAAAACTTATGTGGTGGTACTTGTTATTATTATACCCTGCTTACAGGAAAAGAAATAAATGAAATAGAATGTATTTACCGAAAGGAAATAATAAAGAAGGCTTTAAAGTTTTATGCAACTTTGATGGAAATGCATGAGCTGAAATCTGTTATGAATATTCTTACAGGTAAAGCAGAGGTGAATAATTTTATTACTGAGAATAAGAATCTTCCAATTAATAAAGATTTTGTTTTGGAGCAACGTAAGTTTAATAAGCTTGATGGTTGGTTTAGCAGAATCTCAAGAGCCATATTTGATAGTATCCTAAGTTTACAAGATAAAAATGATATCCTAGGAAATTGTTTTGAAATTGGAGTTTGGAAGGGTAAATCAGCAATCGAGATTGCAAAATTCCTACGAGAAAATGAAAGGTTATTACTGATAGATCCATTATTAGATAAGAACAAAGAAGAAATTTTTAATAACTTAAAAGATATCACTGGTAAAGATAAGAAATGTTTACAGATTTATTCTGGTTATTCAGAAGAATTTGATTATTATTCTGAAGCGAGAGAATATTTGAAGAAAACACGTTTTATTCATATTGATGGTTGTCATGTAGGAGAGAATGTTTACAATGATTTAGTATTAGCAGAAAAATTGCTTTCTAAAAATGGTGTTATTGTTATAGATGATTTCTTTAATGATGAATACCCACAGATTACAGAAGCAACCTATAAATATCTTTTTAATAATGAATATTCATTAAGACTTTTTTTGGCAGGTGCGAATAAAGCATATTTGTGTCGTCCAAATAGTTATACTTTTTATAATAATTTCTGTATGGAATCACTGCAGAAGGAACTTTTAGTAAGAGGCTTTGCAATGAAGATAATGAAGACATCACCAATAGGTGATTGCTTTACAATTTCATTCGAGGCTTTTGATTCAAAATCAGATTTACCGAATGGTTTTCAAGGATTTGATTGGGCTCCAGATAAAATTGAGTATATTAAATATAAAAAATAAATGGGTTTTATGAAATATATACAACAACTTGATGAGTCTGACTGTGGATGTGCTTGCCTTTCAATGATAGCAAGCTATTTTAAGTGTCAGGTTAGCATAAAAAAAATTCGAGAAGTTTCTGGAACAGATAAAAACGGTACTAATTTAAATGGTATGATTATTGCCGCAAAAGCTCTTTCTTTTAATGTTCGTGCATTGAAAGGTGAACGAAAACATATAAATTCTGACTTACCAGTACCATTTATTGCGCATGAAAAAATAACAGAAGGTGGAAATGAATGGTATCATTATATTGTTGTACGTAAAATAACTAAGAAACGTGTTTATATTTATGATCCAGATATATATAGAAACAAATGTTCATTAACAATAGATGATTTCTGTAAAGAATGGACCGGTTATTGTCTTTTTCTTTATCCATCTTCAGATTTTAAAATTACAAAGGAAGAAAAAAGAAATCCTCTGGTTCGTTTTCTTCCAATATTGAAACCTCATGTAGGCTTATTGTCAGTTGTTAGTATTGTTTCTTTTCTTTTGATTTTATTTGGAATTATTTCATCATTTTATTTTCAATATGTAATAGATGAAGTTATTTATTCAAATAGCATAACGACTCTTACTGTGCTTTCTGTAGGAATTTTAGTTTTATCTCTTTTCAGGAGTTTTTTAGCTGCAATAAGAAGTTATATGTTAAATGTATTTTCTACAAAGGTTGATTTTCATTTAATATTTTCTTACTTCAGTCATGTAATGAAATTACCAGTTGCGTTTTTTGATACTAGAAGAACGGGTGAAATTTTATCAAGAATGCGTGATGCGCAAAAAATTCGCACAACATTAACTGATGCTGCTATCACTGTAATTATGGATTCTTTAATGGTATTTGTAGTAGGAGCAATACTTTTTATAAAAAATAAAATGCTTTTTGCAATAGCAGTAAGTATGGTTCCAATTTCTTCAATTATTATTTGGATTACGGCAAAACCTTTTGCAAAACAATATAGAAAATATACCATAGAGAATGCAAATGTTGATTCATATTTAGTTGAAACTATGAATGGTGGAACAACAATAAAAGCTCTAAATGCCAGCGAATTTGCTTTTGCTGAATATGAAAAATTACAGACGAAATCGGTTTGGACTTTTTTTAAATTAAATGTTTGGCAAACTGTTAGAAATATTTTTACAGATTTCTTTGGGGAAAGCGGATCAAATATTATATTTTGGGTAGGTAGTTATTTAATTTTAAAAGACAAAATGAGTTTAGGTGAACTTTTCTCATTTAATGCACTCCTAGGATATTTTCTGGGACCTTTATACCGTTTAGTTTATCTTCAACCAAAAGTTCAAGAAGCTCTTGTATCTGCAGATAGAATTATGGAAATTCTGGAATTAGATGAGGAATTTGAGGAAGATACTGAAAAATCAAAAATATGTAGATATATTAAGCCTGAAAAGATTGAAGGTGAAATTCTAATAAAGAATGTAGATTTTACTTATGGTACTCGTAGACAAGTCTTATTTGATATTAATGTTTCTATAAATAAAGGAGATTGGGTTGCATTTGTTGGGGAAAGTGGAAGTGGAAAATCAACTTTAGTTAAATTATTACTTAAATTTTATAAGCCGCAGAAAGGTGATATCTTTCTTGATAATAACAATCTTGAAGATTTAGACACTTTTTATTTACGAAGCAAAATAGGATATGTTCCACAAGATATATTTTTGTTTTCTGGAACAATAGCAGATAATATTTCACTTCATAAATCTGATGCTACTATTGAAGATATAATTGAAGCTTGTAAGAAAGCTGGTGCTCATGAATTTATAAGCAAACTTCCAGGACGATACAATACAAGATTAGCAGAAAGAGGGGCGTCCTTAAGTGGTGGAGAAAGACAACGTATAGCTTTGGCTAGAGCTTTATTGGGGAAACCCGAGTTACTAATTTTTGATGAAGCTACTAGTAGTTTGGATAATATTAGTGAAAGAAGTATTCATGAAACCTTAAAAAATCTAAGAAAAGAAAAAGTGACAACAATATTAATAGCACATAGACTTACTACTGTCATTAATTGCGATAAGATTTTTGTTATGGAACATGGAAGAATTATAGAAGAAGGCACTCATGAACAGTTAAAAGTTAATAATGGGCTATATCAAAGACTTTGGGAGAGTTCAAATTGATGGATGAATATGTTACTACATTGAAATTTGATGATTTCAAATACAGTAGAGAATTTTTTGATTTAAGAATTTCAAAGAAATACTATAGCTTTGTATTTCTTGTGCTCATTTTAGTTGTAGTTTCTTTTATTTGGATGGCTATTTCCAATTTTGATATAGTTGTAAAGGGTAATGCGGTATTACGACCGAAAAATGATGTTTCTATAATAAAAATTCGTAATAATGGAATAGTTAGTGAAAAAAAATTTGTTAATGGGTCTATTGTAAAAACAGGGGACCTGCTTTTTTCTCTTGATTCAGATGTTATTATGTCAGAAATCGATAATACAAAACTTCAAATATCACAAAATGAAAACAAGATAGAAATTCTTGAGAAATTAAAGAGTATTATTGAATGTAAAGAAATTCCAAATGAAATTGATGAAGCCAGCATTCGGGCAAATATATATTTTTCCGAGAAAAACCAAAAGGAATTATATTTTGAAAAAGCAGATATGTTATATAAAAATGAGTTATCCTTACCTGAAGGTATGACATACAGCCAGAAGATTTTTGAATTAAAAAATGAGAGAGATATAGCAAAAGCCGATTTAGATAAGTTTACAGCTGATTTTATGTATTCAATATTATTAGAAAATTATAATTTACAAAATGAAAAGGTAACTTTGGCCCAGAAATTAAAAGAACTGCAAGAACAGTTATCTCAATGTGAAATTATTGCAACTAAAGATGGAATTGTCGAAGAATTAACTACTTTTGGAGTTGGGGATTTACTATGTGCTGGAGAAAACATAATTAGAATTGTACCATTGAATTCCGATAACCTGAAAGCCCTTGTTACTATAAAAGAAAATGATGTTTCAGATATAAAAATTGGTCAAGAAGTAAAACTTAAACTATATGCATTCAATGAACATGAATATGGTCAGATAAAAGGTTATGTTTCCAGGATTGGGGCAGATACTATATATGAAAATAATTCTCCTTATTATCAGATAGATATTGAAATTAAAGAGAATACTATTAAAAGCAAGAAAGGAACAATAAGTTATCTTAGATCAGGTATGACAGGCATTGCCCGTATAAAAGTAAAACAAAAGAAATTAATGAGTTATGTGTTAGAAAAAATAAATTTATTGGATTAAAAATCGGTGACATTTGTCACATATAGTCAAAAAAGCCTGTGACATCTGTCACAATTCGTCATTTTGGTAATTGATTTTATTTTTATTTGCTATATTATATCGTCAAATGAAAAAAAGTTTAATTAAAAAAAGTGTTATTGTAAAAAGTGTACTTTTATCAATTCTGGCATGTGTTTCTGCCTGTATTTTAGCATGCCAGAGTTCTAAAAGTATTCTTCAGCAAACTATCGAACAGAAAAGTGTCTCAAAAAGAAAATTGGTTTTCTTTGATGTAAAAGAATACGATGAAGAAGGAAAACTGATTTTCGAAAAATGGAACAACGGCTATACCTGTAAATATCTATATGATGAAAATAATAATCTTACAGGTACTGAACAAAATAACGGCATTACCACATTGATTTTAGATGTTGATGAAAACAATAAAATCGAACTCTGGTCTGATGGCCGAACAAAACGATACATCTACGAAAATGGCCGACTCGTTAAAGAATTCTTTTCAGATAAAGATTATACTGAGTATTATTATGATGAAAACGGTTTTGAAACCACATATAAATCATCATCCGGTTTAGTCAGCTGGAATGAATATAATGAAGCAGGTCTTTTGATCTACAGAAAAAACAACAAAGCCGACCGCTACTTTTTTGATTACGAATTCTGGGAAAACGGCAACGTCAAAAAGCGAAAGAATTATAAAGAGAAAAGATAAACTGATTAATCCTTATGTTCCACAACTTCCGGCTCATAAATTAATTTATATCCGGAGTAAATTGTTAAAAAGCCAGTTCGGTCTCCAACTTCCAGAATCTTATAAATTCGACTGAGTTTGTTACGCAGGGCACCTTCACTTCCATGAAGTTTGCTGGCAATTTCTTTGTATTTCATCTGGCTCATGACATCCTGCAAAAGATACAGATCACTTCGTTCGAGGCCAGGGTATTGTGCAAGGTTTAAGATTTTTTCTTTAGAACCTTCTCTAAGTCCTTTTTGTTTTGCAAACTGATAAAAGAAGAAAAGGCAAATGAGAAAAGCAAACATAGAACCAAATTTCTCGGTTGTAAAATCAATGATATTTATATCATCATGAAAAAATGCAATAAAATATTCGTAAAGATAGATAATTGCAAGAATAATAAAAAAGCGTTTTTTTGAAAGGATATGATTCGTTCGAACAAGAAAAGTTCCAGTGGCAATGCCTAACATTAAAAGGCTCATATATGAATATGGATAAAATGATGCTACAACTAGAGATTGCAATATGCTGCCTATTCCAATTAAAAAGAATTTCTGAGGGTAAAATATTAAAACGGCGGCAAATGTAATTGTTGTAAGGTTAATAGACACTTCAATTATAAAGATAATAGTATTAATAATATGCATGCCTTTTCCATAAACTGTATTGTAATAATTGAATACGTTTTTAGATGTTGTAAAAATCAATAAAAGAAATGTGATTAATGCAATAGTACGAACACCTCTAAGAATAACATTCGAATAAAGTTT
>JAEEGL010746576.1_pt1 | contig 16704 bp, 11 predicted proteins | sample 9134231 | NCBI WGS metagenome assembly JAEEGL01 (sample SAMN16246548, study PRJNA631951) | gut metagenome | biome: gut microbiome; feature: rumen; material: fiber-attached | host: Bos | place: Iran: Karaj | collected 2018-10 | reverse complement strand
GTAAAGACAACAATCGAACGAGAGGTAGACCATGCCTTTGTAGGAACAGTAGCCGAGGCATTACTTAAGGGCGGAGAATACGTTGCAACTCTTGATGAAGAAGGCGATATTACTGGACAGGGAATTGCTAAACTTGAAAGACTTGACTCTGATTTAAATGGTATTATTGCTATTCTGGATTCATATATTGCACTGATGGATTCAACTGAAAGTATTTCAGAAGCTGGTGGTGCGATAACAGATAGTGCCAATTCTATAACAAAGCTTGCTGAGCAAATGGCGGATAATGCCCAAAAGGAAGCGACTTTAGGAAAACAGGATCTTCAAAAGGTTACAAATTTAGCCAACGAAAAGCTAAAAGAAGCGGATTCAACTCTTAACACAGTAGATGGCGTAATGAAGGTCATTGGCGATAAGGCTAATGGCGTAACCATACAAAATCCAGGTTCAATAGATGATTTGGTAAAAACAGTAAATGATTTTACTGCTAAATGGGGTACAAAGGATACAGTTGGTACATATTACTACATGCTTTCTAATGTAAACCTGCCAAATGAAGATATTAACAATGCAATTCACAATTTAGCAGATAATCTGGATATAAAGATTAAGGAAATTAATGAGGATGTTAGAATTCTTCAGCAAGCCTCAGAGCAGGGTGAAGAGGTCTTCAACAACGCTAAAACAAAGCTTATTAATGATGTTGTAATTTGTATTAATGGAACAAAAAGTGTTAGAGACAATTATTTCAACACAGTTGCACCATTAGGACAAAATGCCATGAACTCAGCGGCAAAATCAGTTGCAGAGATTGAAAAGCTATTAAATTACAACGCAACCAGTATTGATCTTGTAGTCGATAGCCTGGATAGCTATTCAACAATTGTTGACCAGTCTAAGGATTCATTAGTGAAATCCCGCAACGAGGCAGTCGACATGGAGCGTCAGCTTTCTGCTCTTATTGCAGATATTAAGGGTGTTGGAGACAATGAGGCATATCAGAAGTTTGTTACTCTCCTACAAACAGACCCTGATTTGCTATCTGAATTTATCAGTAGTCCAGTTGAAGTATCGGATGAATATATTTATCCAGTAGATAATAATGGTTCAATGACTGCCCCATTCTATATCGTTCTTTCAATTTGGGTAGGTGCACTTATTATGTCTACTATCCTGAAAACACCGGTAAAGGATACTACTGGCATGAGAAATTTAAAGAACTGGCAGTGTTTCTTTGGTAGATATTTTGTGACTTTTGTCATTGGCCAAATTCAGACAATCATCACTGTAATGGGTGCATTCTTGTTTGTTGGAATTCAGTGTGAGCATCCATTTTACTTTTGGTTGGCTTGTGCTTGGACATCACTGATATATTCACTACTCTTATACTCTTTCACCTATTCCTTTGGAAATTTAGGTGAGGCATTATCAGTAATACTTATGGTTATCCAGGTAGCTGGTGCAGGTGGAACCTTCCCTATAGAGGTTTTACCAAAAGTATTCCAGGTACTTTATAAGTTCATGCCATTTAAGTATTCAATGAATGCATTAAGAGAATGTATAGCTGGATTCTATCAGGATACATATAGAAATTGTATGCTAACACTTGTAATTTACGGACTTATAGCTATATTTGTGGGAGTAGCTTTATACTATCCATTTAAATTAATTAATGAAAAAATTGAGAACAGTAAGGAAAATTCTGGCATTCTCATTTAAAATAAAGGCAGGGCAACCTGCCTTTTTGTTGTATAAGGGATTGGAGGTTTTTATGCGAGACATTGAATGGGTTAAAGAATCAGTTTTCTATCACATCTATCCGCTTGGCGCATTTGGCTGTCCAAGGGAAAATCAGGGAGAAAAAACCAAAGGCCATAGAATACTCAAGCTTATAGATATGATACCTCACCTAAAGAACATAGGCATAAATGCACTATATTTGGGGCCTATTATGGAGTCAAGCACCCATGGTTATGACACTGTAGATTACTACAAAATAGATAGCCGCCTTGGTGATAATGATGATTTTAAAAAGGTGGTAAAAGCCTGTCATGACAATGATATAAAGGTTGTGTGTGATGGTGTATTCAACCATGTAGGCCGTGGCCATATAGCTTTTATGGATGTTTTAAAGAACCGTGAAAATTCACCTTATAAGGATTGGATTGCAGGATTAAATTTCGGTGGAAACAATTGGCATAATGATGGATTGTCCTATGAATGTTGGGCCAACGCTGAAGAGTTGGTAAAAGTTAATCATTGGTGTGAAGCTGTGGATAACCACATATTAGATGCTGTAGGAATGTGGATAGATGAATTTGATATAGATGGTCTTCGTCTGGATGCGGCAGATTGCATTGAAAGAGGCTTTTTCAAACGACTTAAAGCATACACTGAGCAGAAAAAATCAACCTTCTGGCTCATGGGCGAAATAATTCATGGAGATTACAATATCTATGTAAATGATGAAATGCTTGATGCAGTTACTAATTACGAGTGTTGGAAGGGGATTTATTCAAGTCACAACGACCATAATTACTTTGAAATAAATTACGCCATGAAGCGTCAATGGGGCCAAGGTGGCATTTACAGTGGAAAATATTTATATAACTTTGTTGATAATCATGATGTAAATAGGATTGCAACATTGTTAAATGACAAGGAAAATATATATCCAACCTACACTCTTCTATTCACAATGCCAGGAATCCCATCAATCTATTACGGAAGTGAGTTTGCCATTGAGGGAAATAAAAATTCTGGAGATGGTGATTATGCTTTAAGGCCAGAGATTGATGTTAACAAAATGGAAAATCCAGATTTAGTTGACCATATCAAAACTCTTTCTGAAATAAGAAAAACATCGAATCCGCTAAAGATGGGATTCTATGATGAGGTTCAGGTAAGAAATGAAACCTTAGTTTTTGCCAGAGTCTATAATGATGAATACGTTATAGTAGCATTAAATAATACAGCTGATAAGAAGAATTTAAGCTTTGACTACCGTGGTGAACACTATGATATAGAATTAGAGCCACACGGCAGTAAAATCATTAAATAATCAGTTATCAGCTAAATAAGCATACATACAATGATCGAGGCGTTCTCCGTTGATTATAATTTTATCATGGAGAATGCCTTCGTATTTGAAGCCAAGTTTTTCAACCATATGAATAGATGGATTGTTGTCTGGTAAAATTAAAGCCTCAAAACGATGAATGCCTAACTCTCCTGCTATAACAGGTATGGTGGCTCGTATTGCTTCGCTACAGTAGCCCATATTCATATGATTTCTATCCATTTTGTAACCAATTGTACAGCTTTCGTAGATTGGGCGAACGATATTTCTGTAGCTTACTGTACCAATGATTTCGGTTGGATTATTTTTATCAAATATCCAGTATCGAACCATAACAAGCTTAAGAATGTTTTTGTGTTCAAAATCCAAAATTTTCTTTTGATGCGACAATGTATAGAAGTCATCTCCTATCACAGGCTCATATTTTTCAAAGATATCTCGATTTCGCTGGTAAAAGCTTAGCACCATATGGGCAGCTTCAGGTCCAAGAATTTTTAATACTAGTCGATCTGTTTGAATTTCGAATTTCATCATAATCCCCCTAATTTACATAGAATTTAATCAACACCTCTAATATTTGTGTTAGGGATGTATGGCTTAATGATATCAACAAATTCTTCTAATGTCTCAAGGCTGTGACTTGAAAAAATAGGATTAATAACTTGCTCACTTTCTTTATAGCTTTGAAGATAATAGGCACTGGCGCCCTCCAGCCACTGGGCTATTGAAAGCATGTCTTCTTTTGTGTGGCATTCTTTCATGATTGTAGTGCGAAATTCATAAGAAACCAGGCCCTCTTTTAGTAGGTTCACAGAATCTGCTATAGGAGTTATATCAAAATTGGCCATGCAGGCAATATCATTATATTTTTCCTTGCAGTTTTTTATATCCATCGCGATATAGTCAACAAGCTTATTTTTAATAAGATATTCAAGCATTTGAGGATTAGTTCCGTTTGAATCTAGCTTAACTAATAATCCTAAGTCTTTAATTTGCTTGATAAAATCAGGCAAATCCTTATGTAAAGTAGGCTCGCCCCCAGTAATGCAAACACCGTCCAATACCTTTTTCTTGGCGATGAGATGCTCGAAGAGCTCTTCTTCGCTAAAAGAAAAAGCATTGGCTGGCGGAAAAACAAGGTCTTTATTGTGACAAAAAGGGCATCTAAAGTTACATCCTCCAGTAAAAATCGTGGAGGCAACCTTACCAGGATAATCTAATAGAGTTGTTTTTTGTAAACCTAGTACAAGCATAAGCCTTTCTTTCCTTTTGTATGTAAAAGTGATATAAATAAAATAGCAAAAAAATGGGAAATAATACATATTTCCATATAAAAGTATAGCAAAGTAGGAGGTGAAAATCTATGTTATCCAAAGAGGAGCGCCAAGAGAAACGAGAAGCAAAGCTTATCGAAAAAGAAGAAAGGCGCAATCTCAAGATTTATGAGAAATACATGGAGCAGGCCTTAAAAGAAGCAAAACGCGCCTATGATATAAATGAAGTACCTATCGGTTGTGTAATTGTTCAGGATGATAAAATCATCGCAAGAGGTTATAATCGTAGAAATACTGATAAAAGCGTATTAGCACATGCAGAAATCGCAGCCATTTCTGAGGCATGCAAGAAAACAGGTGACTGGAGATTAGAGGATTGTACATTATATGTAACACTTGAGCCATGTCAGATGTGTGCAGGTGCCATAGTTCAAGCAAGAATTCCAAAGGTTGTTGTAGGAGCAATGAATCCAAAGGCTGGATGCGCAGGCTCTATCATCAACATTCTTCAGATGCAACAGTTCAATCATCAGTGCGAGGTTGAACGAGGAATTATGGAAGACAGATGTAAAGAAATGATGACAAAGTTCTTCGAAGAGCTGAGAGAACAGAAAAATCAGGTAATGTAATAACAGTAGCTTATTGACAAAGGAGTCCTTGTTATCATAAAATAAGGACTCCGAGCAATATATGATATCATTTGGCGGTCGCTTTGTAGGATGCTGATCTTTGGGTCCTGCGTAATGGACACCTACGAATCGTGTCAGGGTAGGAATGCAGCAGCACTAAGTAGGACCGTTCATCTGACGCGGGGTCGCCTGGAGGGAGTCCCACAGAGCGGCTACCAAATGATATCTAAGTGTAGCTCGGTATTTTTATATGTAAATAAAAAGGGATTAGAGTATGGGAGCACAAGACAGAACAGAACGAGTATTGAGAGATATGCATGTATTATTTTCTAAGGCGCAGCCTTATGAAGGTAGTGCAAAAAATGTTATCGTGGACAAAAATGCCATGATGGACCTTTTAAAAGAATTAAATGAGTGCATGTATGACATGATGGAGGAGCACGAACTCACAGTTAAAAGCCGAGACAAGGCAAATCGTGAGATGCAAAAGCAGGGTGATGATATTGTATTTGAGGCCACAAGAAAGGCTGAGGATATCTATGCGGCATCTCTCATGTACACTGATAATGCGTTGGATTCAATACAGGATATTATTAAAGAGTCCCAGGAATCTATCACAAAGATATACGAAGAAGCTACTAAAAAGATAAAAGAAGAGACAAAGCTAGTAAAAACAAATCAGTTAGAGCTAAAGAGTCATCTTAATGATTTGATAGATACACAGAAGTATTTACGATTAATTGATGAAGAAAACATGCGAATCCGTAAGGAAAAAGCAGAGGGAACTACAGAGGAATTTGATGATGCACCTAAATATGCAGCACCAGAAATCCGAATTGATAAAGATTATTTTGCAAAGGCTGGTATAGCAATTGATGATGATTTGGAACAGCCAGCAGATGGAATAAATGAAGAAAGCACTATATCCTCAGAGGACTTAGATGCTGAATACTTTAAATGGCAGGAGGAAGAGGAATCTTCAGAAGGAAAGAAGGCGGCAAAAAAAGGTCTATCAGGACTTTTTGGATTAAAACACTAAAAGGAGAATAAAGGATGAAGCTTTACAACAATGGAGTGTACCTAGTAGGCGGTAGTCAGATTGTGGAGGATGGCCCAGAGGCAATCACACGAATCAAGGCTACAACAGGAAAAGACGTAACTAAAGATTTGGCGCACAAGGAAACGATGGCGTATGGTATTTTAGCTAATCACAATGTTTCCGGTAACATGGATCACCTACAGATTAAGTTTGATAAGTTGATTAGTCATGATATCACATACGTAGGTATTATTCAGACTGCAAGGGCTTCAGGCCTTGAAAAATTTCCTATTCCATATTGTCTAACTAATTGCCATAACTCATTATGCGCAGTTGGTGGAACAATTAACGAAGATGACCACATGTTTGGACTTACATGTGCTAAGAAATACGGTGGAATTTATGTACCACCACATCAGGCTGTCATTCATCAGTTCGCACGTGAAATGATGGCAGGCTCAGGCAAGATGCTTCTTGGTTCTGATTCCCACACAAGATACGGTGCCCTTGGTACTATGGCCATGGGAGAAGGTGGACCAGAGCTTGTTAAGCAGCTTTTGAATCAGACTTATGATATCAGTATGCCAGGCGTTATTGCAGTTTATATGACCGGTACACCAAGAAAGGGTGTAGGTCCTCAGGATGTTGCCCTTGCTATTATCGGCGAAGTATTTGATAAAGGCTATGTAAAGAATAAGGTCATGGAATTTGTTGGACCAGGTGTAGCTAATCTATCTATGGACTTCAGAATTGGCGTAGATGTAATGACTACAGAAACAACATGTCTAAGCTCAATTTGGACAACAGATAACAAGACTGAAGAATTCTACGAGATTCACGGCCGTAAGGAAGAATACAAAAAGTTAGAGCCAGGTGAAGTAGCATATTACGACGGAATGATTGAAATCAATCTTGATGAAATCAAGCCTATGATTGCTATGCCATTCCACCCAAGCAATACATATACAATCGAAGAATTAAATGCGAATCTTATGGATATCCTTGATGATTGTGAAAAGAGAGCCAAGGTTTCTCTTGATGGACAGGTTGAATTCTCATTAAAGGATAAAGTAAGAAACGGCAAATTATACGTAGATCAGGGTATTATCGCAGGCTGTGCAGGCGGAGGATTTGAGAATATCTGTGACGCTGCAGATATTTTAAGAGGCTCAAGCATCGGCCCAGACGAATTTACATTATCAGTTTACCCAGCATCTACTCCTATATACATGGAATTAGTTAAAAATGGCGCTGTAGCAGACCTTATGGAGACAGGTGCCATCGTTAAAACTGCATTCTGTGGCCCATGCTTTGGTGCTGGAGACACACCATCAAACAATGGATTTTCAATCCGTCATTCTACTAGAAACTTCCCTAACAGAGAGGGTTCTAAGCTTCAGAATGGCCAGATTGCATCAGTTGCACTTATGGATGCTCGTTCTATTGCAGCAACAGCAGCAAATAAGGGCTATCTTACAGCAGCAACAGATATTGATGTTGATTTCAGCAAGCCTAAATATCATTTCGATGGCAGAATTTATGCAAACCGTGTATTTGATTCTAAGGGAGTTGCAGAGCCTGATACAGAGATTCATTTTGGTCCAAATATCAAGGATTGGCCTAAGATGAGCCCACTACCAGAGAATTTATTCCTTCAGGTAGTATCTGAAATTCACGACCCAGTAACAACAACAGATGAGTTAATTCCATCAGGGGAAACATCATCATATCGTTCTAACCCACTTGGCCTTGCAGAATTTACATTATCTCGTAAGGACCCTGAATACGTAGGTCGAGCAAAGAACATTCAGAAAGCTCAAAAAGCCTTAGAGGCAGGAGAATGTGCAGGTGATGCTGTACCTGAGCTTAAGAAGATTGTTCATAAGGTAAAGGAAACATATCCAGATGTAAACCATGATAATTTTGGTGTTGGAAGCACAATCTTTGCAGTGAAGCCAGGTGATGGTTCTGCAAGAGAGCAGGCTGCATCATGCCAGAAGGTATTAGGTGGCTGGGCAAATATTGCTAACGAATATGCAACCAAGAGATATCGTTCAAACCTTATAAATTGGGGAATGCTCCCATTTGTTATTCCTGAGGGAGAGCTTCCTTTCAAAAACCTGGATTATTTATTTATTCCTGGAATTAAGGATGCAGTTGTTAACAAGGCTGACACAATAAAGGCGTATGTTGTAAGAGAAGAAGGGTTACAGGAGTTTACCATGACCCTTGGAGAGCTTACAGATGACGAGCGAGAGATTATACTAAAGGGATGTCTGATTAACTACAACAGAAGATAATCCCAAGGAGGAGAATATGCCAGAAGAAATCGAAAAAAATGAGCAAAAAGCCTTTAGAAGAAAACTTTGGAGCTATGTTATAGCAGCCTGTGTAGTTATTATGTTTTACTTTTTGCTTAGAAATGGCAGAAGTGTATCTGCGGCATTAAATCATGTTATTGCGGTCATTCAGCCAATCATAATAGGTTTTATAATGGCATTTTTGATGAACCCTATAATGGAATTTATCGAAAAAAGACTGAAAAGGCTATTTTTAAGATTTTGCAAATCTGAGGAAGTGGCAAATAAAGGAAATAGAACCTTATCATCAATCCTCGCGCTAATTGTGTTTGTAGGATTAGTGGCCTTTATTATAGGTTCTATTGTGCCAAATCTGATAAACACAATTATATACCTGGCAAATCATATCGAAGAACAAATAGCAGAGGTTCTAGATTGGTGTAATGTAATCACAAAGGGACATTACGAAGATGTCCTTATGAAGGCAAAAGACAATAAAATCGGTGATATGGTTAATCAAGGACTTGATTTAGTTGACAAATACATCGACTACGACCAGTCTGATATGATGTCCATGGTTACAAGTAGCGTTTTGTCGGTAGGCAAATTTTTCGTTAATATCATCATTGGTATGTTTGTATCCGTATATGTTTTGATATCAAAAGAGACATTTAAGGCCCAGGCGAAAAAGCTTGTATGCGGTATATTCAAACCTAAATATTCAAACATAATCCTAGAAATCAGTAGAAAATCAGGAGAAATCTTCTACGGATTTATCATTGGAAAAATAATTGACTCCATTATCATTGGAGCAATATGCTACATAGCATGTTTGATGATGACAATGCCATATCCAGTGCTTGTTTCAGTTATAGTTGGCGTAACAAATATTATTCCAGTTTTCGGCCCATATATCGGAGCGGTTCCAACTGTAATAATTATTTTCTTAACAGAACCAATGAAGGGTATATATTTCTTGATATTTATCCTCATCCTACAGCAGATTGATGGAAACCTGATTGGTCCAAAGATTCTTGGAGATTCAACAGGAATCTCATCATTTTGGGTAGTATTTGCAGTAGTTGTAGGTGCTGGTTTCTTCGGAATAGGTGGTATGATTGTGGCAGTTCCTATAGTTGCTATTATTTACTACATAATCAGTCGACTATCGGATTACTTGGTAGAAAAACGAAATTTACCAACTACAACATCTGAATATATTTTGATGGATTATATAGATTTGGAAAACAATACTCTAGTAAAACATCCACCAAAGGCAGAAAAAAAGAAATCAAAGAAGCATTTGATTCATAAGAACATATTGAAAAAATAATTTTCAAAAAACCAGGATTTTTTCTCCTGGTTTTTTGATTTTACAACTAACGTATGTTAGAATTTTCTATAACTATAAGTATGTAATTTTGGAGAATAATTCTGTGGAAAAAATGGAGTATCGTACTAGAATCGAAGAGATGAAAAATCTCGTATCAAAAAATAAATTCGCTGATGCCCTAAACGTAGCTGAAAGCATCAATTGGCGAAAAATACATAATATCAACGACTTAATAGCAGGAAGTGAATCATACGAAGCTGCTGGAAAAGTTGAGGAAGCCAGAGATTTACTTCTGCTTGCTCATGAGCGCTCACCTATAGGTAGGATGATTTTATACAAGCTATGTATGATTTCTATCAAACTCAAGGAAATAGACGAGGCTCAGGAATATTATAACGAATTCGTTCAAATAGCACCTCACGACAGTCTAAAATACATTCTCAAATACAACATCAATGTTGCAAAGGGAGCAGATACTGCCACTCTTATCAAAATCCTTGAACAGCTTAAGGATAGCGATTTTATAGAGGAGTGGGCTTACGAGCTTGCCTATCTTTACCACAAGACAAATCAGGCAGACAAATGTATTAGTCTATGTGACGAAATCATTCTTTGGTTTGGCGACGGACCGGTAGTAGAAAGAGCATTAGAGCTTAAAATGCTTTATCAGCCTCTTGATAAGTCTCAAGAGGATAAATATCGTTCTTTGCGTCAAAAGAAGGATGGAATCACGGAAATCACACCAAAAACAGTTGCCGATTCTAGCAGCTTAGTTCCTAATGTGAAGGCTATACCTCTTCCAGATGGTCCAGAGCGTTTCGACACAATTAATCTTCAGGCTGAAATAAAGAAAAGTATAGACGAGATTATGAAAGCAACAGATGCCGGGGAAGTTACAGAAAACATGGATACAATCAAGAACCTAGTAGAGGAAATACCTTACCTAAAGGTATCAGACGATGAAGAACCAGAGGTTGAGGAAAAGGATACATTCTCTGTAAATGATACATTCCAGCAGTACCTTGAAGAAGGATATGATGGACAGATTAGCCTTAAGCTTGCTGATGAAAGCAAGGAAACAGAGCAACAGGTTGAAGGACAAATGACAATAGAAGACGTTTTAGCTGAATGGGAAAAGACAAAGCGCGCAGCAGAAGCCGCTATGGAAGATGCTAAAACCAAGGAGCTTGAAAGCGCTAGAGCTAAAGCACTTAGAGAGGCTAATAATGTCCTTAACAGATTAGAAGGCGCCATGTCTAAGCTTGATGCCGGCATGACATCTCAAGAATTATTAAAGCAGGAATATTTATCTGCTGAAACAACCGACACAACTGAGACACCAGTAGAAGTAACAGCAGAGCCACTTGTTGAGGAACAGGAAGAAACTATTACAGAAGAATCTGCTGAAGAGAAGCCTGCTGAAGAAAAGCCAGCAGAGCATACAGGCTTTGCAATCCCTAAGCTATCATTGGATGGCTTACAGGAGGGATTAATCGATATCCCTGTAATATCAGCAGAAGAAGCGGCAGTTTCAGCCTCAGGCGCAGCAGCTGGTATTATGCGCACAGCTGAAGAAGTAAAGAATGTAACACCAAGCTGGCAGCCACCTACTCTTCACACCGAAGAGCCTGAAAAGGAAGAGGATGATGTAAATCTTACAGAGGCATCGCAGATGATTGCCGATGTGAACAGTATTTTACAGAAGGAAATTGATAGATTAACTGTTGATGAAGTTAGTTTAGAGGAGCCAGAGGAAGAGCCGGTTGAGGTCATTGAAGAAAACAATGATTCATACGAATACGATGATTTTGAATTACCTCCAATCGAAATTCCACAGGATATCTTAGATGAGGTAAGAGCAGCATCTGTTGTTCCACAGGAAATAGAAGAACCAGTTGAAGAAGCTCCAGAAGAGATTCCAGAGGTAATACCAGAGATTATTCCTGAGGTTGTAGAACCAATCGTGGAAGAAATCATTCCTCAGGAGGACCCAGAGCCTTCAATCTATGAAAATAATGCAATTATTGATATAGATGATGCAGACCTTAGCATTTTCTCATACTTCCTACCAATTAGCGGAATGAAGAATAGTATCAAGAAGGCTATTTTAGGCACAGCTGAACATCTTGCAAACCCAAATACCAACGGCGGAAGCATCATTATTGTCGGTGAGCAGGGCTCTGGCAAGACTCAGATGGCTACAAGCCTTATTAAGGTCCTTCAGAATAAGACTGGAAATCCAAAGGGTGGTATTGGAAAGATTTCCGGAGAAAAGCTCAACGAAAAGGATATTCAAAGACTTTACGCAAAGATTCAGGGAGGCTGCCTCATTATTGAATCTGCAGGCGGTATCTCAAAGGAGACAGCAGTTACATTGTCTCTTTTAATGGAATCAGATAATACTGGAACAATCCTTATCATCGAGGATAACAAAAAGGGCATAGACAAGGCTCTTATGAAGGATGGTTCCTTCGCTAGAAGATTTACAGAGAAGATAGTTATACCGGTGTTTTCTATTGACGAGCTTGTTTCATTTGCAAAGACTTATGCGTTAGAAGCAGGCTGCACAATTGACGATATGGGAATCCTTGCGCTTTACAATAGAATAAATCTAATAGGTCGATACGACCATATTACAACTATCAAGGAAGTGGCAGAAATTATGGATGATGCAATCGAAAAATCTACAAGAGGTGGATTCTTCAATAAGCCAAAATATGATAAAAATGGCAATATCATCCTAAAAGAGAAGGATTTTGATAAATAAATAATAAAGGGGATGGTAGTGTATGAGCAATTTTACAGATTTAGATGGTTACCTGTTTGGGCAGGGAACACATTATGATATTTATAAAAAGTTAGGTGCCCATAAAGGCAGACAGGGCAAAGAGACTGGATATTACTTCGATGTTTGGGCTCCACATGCTAGCAGTATTGCGGTAATCGGTGAGTTCAACGATTGGGATGAGAATCGTAATTTTATGCATAGAGTAGAGCCAGCTGAGCAGGGTGTTTTTGAAACATTCATCCCTAACGTTAAGGAAGGTCAACTTTACAAATATCTAATCTATACCAATGACGGGAGAAAGCTGTATAAGGCTGATCCATATGCAACATATGCAGAGCTTCGTCCAGGCACAGCATCACGTATTTACGACAACACTAAATTCAAATGGACAGACCAAACATGGATGAAGCAGAGAAAGGCTACAAAGAACTTTTGGGAACAGCCACTTGCCATATACGAAGTACACCCAGGTTCTTGGAAACGTCATCCAAGACCAGATAATGACGGATTTTACAGTTACAAAGAATTTGCTCATAGCTTAACAGAATATGTGCTTGATATGGGCTATACTCATGTTGAACTTATGGGAATATCAGAATACCCATTTGATGGTTCATGGGGCTATCAGGTTACAGGATACTATGCTCCAACCTCTAGATACGGTACACCAGACGATTTTATGTACCTTATCAATTATCTTCATAAAAACGGAATTGGCGTTATCCTTGATTGGGTACCAGCTCATTTCCCTAAGGATGCTCATGGCCTAGCCGACTTTGACGGTCAGGCATTATATGAGTATGCCGACCCTAGAAAAGGTGAGCACCCTGATTGGGGCACCAAAATATTCAACTATGGTAAGCCGGAGGTTAAGAATTTCCTTATAGGCAGTGCTTTACAGTGGGTAGAACAATATCACATTGATGGCTTGAGAGTAGACGCTGTAGCATCAATGCTATATTTAGATTACGGCAAGAAGCCAGGCCAGTGGATTCCTAACGAACACGGTGGAAATGAAAATTTGGAGGCTATCGAATTCTTCAAACACATCAACACACTGATTCGCGGACGTAATCCAGGGGCAATCATGATTGCAGAGGAATCAACTGCATGGCCTAAGATAACAGGTGATGTAGAAAACGGCGGCCTAAACTTTTCATACAAGTGGAATATGGGATGGATGCATGATTTCATAGATTACATGAAGCTTGATCCATATTTTAGAAAAGATAATCATAATAGAATGACATTTGCCATGAGTTACAATGAGGCAGAAAGATATATCCTTGTTCTTAGCCATGACGAAGTTGTTCACTTAAAGGGTTCTATGTTAGCCAAAATGCCAGGTCTGGAGATTGATAAATATAAGAACCTCATGGCTGGATATGCTTTTATGATGGGACATCCTGGAAAGAAGCTTCTGTTCATGGGACAGGATTTCGCTCAGGGCACAGAATGGAGCGAAGCTAGAGAGCTAGACTGGTATGTTTTAGATAATCCTAACCATAGACATGTATCAAGAATGTTCAAAGAGCTTCTTACAATTTACAAAGACTATCCTGCAATGTACGAACAGGATGTTTCTTGGGCTGGATTTGAGTGGATTAACGCTAATGATAATTACAGAAGTATTTTTAGCTTTGTTCGTAAGGCTAAAAATGGAAAAAACAGTCTTCTGTTCGTTATCAATATGACTCCTATGAGATATGATGATTACAAGGTGGGAGTTCCAGAGAATAGAAAATTCAAGCTCCTATTAGACAGTGAGAAGGAGATGTTTGGTGGTGAGGGTGGTAAAATAAAAGAATTCTATACACCTATCAAAGAAGAATGTGATGGAAGAGAATACTCTATCGCGTTCCCAGTAGCTCCATATCAGATAGCAGTATTTGTATATTAAACAATTCATGGGCTGTATATGCAGCCCATTTTTTTAGATAAGGCAATAAAACATGGAAGAATTCAAAATCATTAAATTACCTGAAAATAAAAACGAAGAAACAGATCAGAAGGAATCAAAAGGCTCAAAGGAATCAGTAGAGCCAAATAAAATTGAAATTCCCGTAGATGACAACTATACACCTCTAAAAAAGAGGTATATCTTTTTGCTTGGCATCCTGTTAATAGCCGTTGTTTCACTTATGGTAATCAGAACAATATCAACCTTTGAGGACTATGAGGTTGAAAAGACTTGGGAGCGAAAAGATTCTGCAGAAAGTCATTATATGAGCTATAACGACAACCTGTTGAAATACAGCGCTGACGGTATCTTCTATACAAAATTTGACGGTACATTAATATGGAACTATACCTATGATATGACCAATCCATGTATCGATATATGCAAGGATTATATAGTTGTATACGATAAAAAGGGTACAGAGGTAGATATCTTTTCATCCAAGGGCTTTATCAAATCAATTGGAACTACTACACCTGTAGTTGAGGCAAAGGTAGCTTCTCAAGGAACAGTTGCCATCTTATTGCAGGAAAACGCTGTAAGCTATATCCAGATGTACGATAAAAAAGGCTCACTTTTAGTTTCAGGAGAGATTCATCCAGAAAACAAAGGCTTCCCAGTATCAATGGCATTATCATCAGATGCCACTAGATTATTACTTTCAATCATAAACGTGGATGATGGAGAAATATCATCAGAGCTGGTTTTCTACGATTTCACAAGCGCAGGAAAAAAAGAAGAAGATAATATAGCTGCATCTTATCAATACATAGGCACCTTAATACCTAAGGTTGATTTTGTAAAAAATGATAAAGCCATTGCTTTTGCAGATTCTAAAATCATAGTATTTAATAACAATTTCAAAGCTACAGTTGCCAAGGATATTTCTGTGGGAGACCAGATGAAGAGTATTTTCTATAATGATACTCATTTTGGCTATATATGCGAAAAGGCCCAGGATTCTGGTGAGGTAGTGAATGTACTAAATGTATACAATCTATATGGCTTTAAATGTGTGTCTAAAGAAATAAATAATAGTTATGAAGATGTTTCTTTATTAGATAACGATATAATATTATTAAAAAATGAAAATGATATAGCTTTATACAATCTTCAGGGTATTGAAAAGTTTAGCTATACATTTGATGAGAGCGTATATGATGTAATACCAACTACAGCGGCAAAGAGATATTACATTATACAAAGAGATAAAACAGAAGAAATATATTTAAAATAGGAGCATTATGGAATTTAATTATTTACTTATTGCATTTGCTATAGTTATGTTGATTTGCATTATCAGAGGGGCTACTCGAGGCATGCTTCGAATAGTGTTTGGTTTGCTTGCATGGATATTTCTGATTTGCATTGTAAACTTTGGTTCAGATTATTTAGAAGGCTACCTTTTAAATAATACAGAACTTCCTATGACAGTACAGGCTAACTTAGATGTGCATCTACATGAAAGATACAATGCTTCAGAAGAAAAAGAAGCAGGCTCGGGTGAGGATTCCATTATGAGCGTGGTTCCACCTGCAATAAGGGATAAGGTAGAAGAATCCGTCCAAAGCTCAATAGATGCCACAATTAGCCTAATAGCAGAAGAACTAACAAATTCAGCAATAAAGGGTATATCAACAATAGCCTGTGTTGCTGCAGGAATAGTCATTATATTCATAATAGACAGGTTAATAAGACTTATAGGCTTTGTTCCTGGGGTACGTGATGTAAATAGACTGTTAGGTGTAATAGCAGGATTCATAGAAGGAATGCTGTTTATATGGCTTATTATGTTTGTAGCTGACTGCTTTCCAGCCTCAGCATATGGCAGATTTATTATAGAAAATATAGAAAATGACCAGATGTTGTATTTTATTTATCAAAACAACATAATTGAAAGAATTATCGGAATATAAAGACATTAATTAATTTGAAAAAACCTGTTGACTTTGTAGGATTGGGATGATAATATACTATTCGTTCCGCAAGAGCAGAACACTTGATGCAATCGTTTGATTCCATCAAAAAGATTTAAAAAATAAATCAAAAAGTTGTTGACAAAAAGCTTCAATCGTGATAGTATAAACGAGTTGCTGCTAAGGGCAACAACAAAGAGAAGATTGATAACTGAACAGTGAAACAAACCTTGAATTAATACAGTTTTGTATAAAACATGTATCCTTGAAATTCATTTAAGTTTCTTAATGAAACGAAACCTTTATTAGTAAACAAGTCAGTTTTATACTGATTCGGAATTAAACTTTTAACATGAGAGTTTGATCCTGGCTCAGGATGAACGCTG
>JAEEGL017100673.1_pt1 | contig 16705 bp, 16 predicted proteins | sample 9134231 | NCBI WGS metagenome assembly JAEEGL01 (sample SAMN16246548, study PRJNA631951) | gut metagenome | biome: gut microbiome; feature: rumen; material: fiber-attached | host: Bos | place: Iran: Karaj | collected 2018-10 | reverse complement strand
TGCTCGCTGGACGAGCTGCCGCAGCTTTGGAATGTGCTCAAGGGCGATATGTCTCTGGTGGGGCCTCGCCCGGAAATCCCGCATTTTGTGGATCAATTCAAGAACGATATCCCTCTGTACATGGTGCGTCATCAGGTCCGTCCGGGGATCACCGGCTGGGCTCAGGTCAACGGGCTGCGGGGCGACACCCCGATCAAGGAACGTGTGGAATACGATATCTATTACATCGAGAACTGGAATTTCTGGTTTGATATTCGGATCCTGCTGGCGACGCTGTTCAAAGGGAAATTCATCAACGACGAGCAACTGGGGTGAGAACGCTTGCAGGCAAAACTGTTAATGACGGCTTCCACCTGGTCGCATATCCGAAACTTTCACCTGCCGTATCTGAGGGAGTTTCAGCAGCGCGGATGGATCACGCACGTCGGCTGCGCGGGGATCCCGAACGACCTCCCGTCCTGCGTTGACCGAGCGATCGAGCTGCCGTTTGAAAAGAAAATGACGGCGCCGGCCAATTTCTGCGCGGCGAAAACCCTTCGGGTGCGGATCAAAGCGGAGCGTTACGATCTGATCATCACGCACACCTCGCTTGCGGCGTTCTTCACGCGGCTGGCGGTGAAAGGAATGAAAAACCGGCCGAAACTGATCAACGTGTCTCACGGCTATCTCTTTGACGACGACACGCCGGCGCTGAAACGCGGTGTTTTACTGGAAGCGGAACGCATGACCGCGCCGGAAACCGACCTGCTCCTGACAATGAACGCATGGGATTGCGCGGCGGCGAAGCGGTACCGCCTGGCCCCGCGCGTGGAAAAGATCCCGGGCATCGGCGTGGACTTTTCAAAACTGGATGCAGCGACGCAGGAGGACGGCGCCGCACTGCGCGGTAAGCTGGGCATCCCGACGGACGCGTTCGTGCTCGTATACCCGGCGGAGTTTTCCGCGAGGAAGAGCCAGCATGTGCTCATCGAGGCGACGGCAAAACTGCCGGAATCGGCAGTGCTCGTTCTCCCCGGCAGCGGCGCGCTGCTGGAGGACTGCAAGGCGCAGGCGCAGCGTCTGGGACTCGGCGCGAGGGTGCTGTTTCCCGGTTACATCTCCGAAATGGGGCCGTGGTACCGTATGGCGGACGCGGCGGTGACGTCAAGCCGCATCGAGGGCCTGCCGTTCAATGTGATGGAGGCAATGTACTGCGGTCTTCCTGTCGCGGCCAGTGCCGTCAAGGGCCACACCGATCTCATAGAAGACGGCGTGACCGGGCTGCTGTATCCCTACGGCAACGCGGCGGCGTGCGCAGAGCGCATCCGGGCGCTCATGGAGGACGCGGCGCTTCATACCCGCCTGGCGGCAGAAGCGGCCGCGCAGGTGAAGCAATACAGACTGAACGCCGTGCTGGAAAGCGTGATGAAACAATACGAGGCGGTAGGTGCGCATGCGGAGAACTCGCAAATGGGAATATGACGCAGCCGTGGTCGGCGCCGGGCTTACCGGGGCAGCGATCGCGCAGAGGCTGACGGAACACGGAAAACGCTGCCTTGTCCTGGAAAAGCGGCCGCACATCGCCGGGAACGCCTATGACGTGGAGATCGACGGTATCCGTGTCCACCGCTACGGAGCGCACATTTTCCACACCTCCGATCGGCGCGTCTGGGAGTATGTTTCGCGCTTTGCCGAGTTCAACCATTATATCCATGCGCCGCTGGCGAATTACCGCGGCCGCGTTTACAACCTCCCGTTCAATATGAACACCTTCGCCGGACTGTGGGGAACGGCAAGTCCGGAAGCGGCTGAGGAGAAGCTCAGGGAACAGCGGGTCGTATACGATCATGCGCCGCAGAATCTGGAGGAGCAGGCGCTGAGCCTTGCGGGCCGCGACATATATGAGACGCTCATCCGCGGTTACACGGAAAAACAGTGGGGCCGCCCATGCACGCAGCTTCCCGCCTTCCTGATCCGCAGGCTCCCGTTCCGCTTTACCTACGACAACCGTTATTTCAGCGATCCCTATCAGGGGATCCCGACGGACGGCTATACCAGGCTCGTCGAACGGATGCTGGACGGGATCGAGCTGCGGCTGGAAACGGATTATCTCTCGCAGCGCAGCCATTATGACAGCCTGGCCGAACGGATCATTTTCACAGGCCCCATCGACGCCTTTTTTGATTACGCGGAGGGCCGCCTGCAATACCGGACGCTGCGCTTTGAGGACGAGCATCTTGAAACGCCGAACCGTCAGGGGACAGCGGTGATGAATTACACCGACGCGGAAACGCCCTTCACGCGGATCATCGAGCACAAGCACTTTGTGTTCGGGCAGCAGCCGAACACCATTATCACGAAAGAATACCCGCTGGAATGGATGCCGGAGGCGGAGCCGTATTACCCGATCAACGACGCGGGCAACACGGCGATCCTGGAGCGGTATCTGGACAGGGCGAGGGCGCAGACGAAGGTCCGCTTCTGCGGAAGACTCGGCGAATACAAATACTACGACATGGATCAGGCGATCGGTGCGGCGCTCACGCTTGCCGACCGGATACTGAAAGAGTGAGGTCAGCGATGGGCGAGATCGCGCTTTACGTATGCTGTCATCGGGAATTCCCTGTGCCCGCGCATCCGCTGCTCCGGCCGATCCAGGTCGGCGCGGCGCTGGCTGAGCGGCGCTTTTCCGGTTTTCTCCACGATGACGAGGGCGAAACCATCTCGGAGCGCAACAGATCCTACTGTGAGCTGACGGCGCAGTACTGGGCCTGGAAGAACAGCGAATCAGAGTATTGCGGTTTTTTCCACTATCGGCGCTTCCTCTATCCGGACCCATCGGCGCGCCGGCCCTATATCCTCCGGCCGCTGCCGACAGAGGCGATGCTGAAGCTTTTGGGATATGACGGCTTCGAGTCTTTGATCCGGCAGTACGACCTGATCCTGCCCATACGGGAAAACATGTATATTCCGGTGCGTGAGCACTATGCGAAGGCGCCGTTTCATCACGGGGATGATCTTGCGCGCATGGAGCGCATCATCGCCGACCTCCATCCGGAGGACGTCGCTGCGGCCGAAGCGTATTTATCCGGTACGGCGCAGTATTTCGGCAACATCTTCATCATGCGCCGCGACGTGTTTGACGCGTACTGCGCATGGCTCTTCCCGCTGCTGGAGGAATTTGACCGCGAAACGGATACGAGCGGCTATTCCGTACAGGAGGCGCGCGTGGACGGCTATCTTGCAGAGCGGCTGCTGGGTGTCTTCGCACAGGCGCGGAGCGGAACACTGAAGATGCTGGAGCTGCCGCGCGCGGTGTTTGAACAGGACAGCGGAACACTTGCGCGAAAGCGTCTGGAACTTGCGGTTTTGCCTCCCGGTACGCGCCGGAGAGCAATGATCAAGGGGCTGTTGAAAGGGTAACATGGATGCAGAGACACCGATGGTCAGCGTGATCATGCTGACGCATAATCAGAAACGCTATGTCCGGCAGGCGGTCGAGAGCGTTCTGATGCAGGAGGCTGATTTCAAATACGAGCTGCTGATCTTCGACGATGCGTCAACGGACGGAACAAAGGAGATCATTGCAGAGTATGCGGCGGCCTGTCCTGAGATCGTGCGGCTCCATATCAACGAAACGAATGTCGGCGCCTCACGAAACGCATACGGAGCGCTGATGGCTTCCGCCGGCCGTTACCTGGCTTTCTGCGAAGGCGACGATTACTGGATCAGAAAAGACAAACTGCAGCGGCAGGTGCTGTTTCTGGAGGAGCACCCGGAATACATCGGGTGTGCCGGCAGAAGCCTGCTGGTATCAGAAACGGGAAGCCCGCTGCGTCGACAGCGTTTGTCCTGGGTAAAAAGGAAGCGGACCTTTACCTACCGGGATTTCAGCGGCGGGAAATACCTGCCCGGACAAACCGCGTCGATCCTGAAACGGAATATTTTTCTGAACAGCAGCGAGGATTGGAGCATATTGACGTTCCATCCGCAGATTTCCGACCGCTTTGCTACGCTGGTCTATTTGCTGCGGGGGAATTTCAGCTGTCTGCCGGAGACGTTCAGCGCCTACCGATGCGTCAGCGATTACGGAAAAACAAACCTGACGAGCGTGCTCTACAAGGACAACAGAGACCGATGCCGTGACGAGCTGGAAATGACGGAAGCGCTGGAGCGATATGCGTCAGACTGCCTGGGAAAAAAACAGCGGTTTCACAGAAAACGCGCTGATATTCTGCTCGATGCACTGATCACCGTTATTCGCTCCGGAACGGGAAAGAGCGTGGACGATGCGCGCGGCATACTTCGTTCACAGTCGCTGCATGAGCTGATCTGCATTCCGGTTTCGGCGCTCGAAAAAATCAGAAATAAGCTGTTTTATGAATGAAGAGAGGATAGAGGATGGAGTTCTTGCATGTCATTCCCGCCAGGACGGGGGATATCCTGGAGTTTATGCGATGCATGGAAAAACGGGAGGATAGGAACGAGCACAAGTTTCTTGCACTGGTCAGCCGAAATACGGCGATTCGCTATGTGCCCGAATTGCTGGCGTTCCCATACCTTGAATACCTGGAAACACCGAAGGGTAGCTTTTCAAAAGAAAGGAAGCTCCATTCCCTGAAAAAACGCCTGCAGAAAGCAGACGTCATCATCTGGCACTCGCTGACCATGTCCGGCGGAGATTTTATTCCGATGCTCTACCGGAATCCGAGTCTGTGCACAAAGTCCGTGTGGGTCGAAAACGGCCAGGATCCGGAAAGCTGGGAGGCAAAAGCGGACTCGTGGGAAAACGCGCTGTTTCAAAGGCAGAACCGAGTCGTCCGCGCCAGAATCCCCATTGTCGGCGTCCCACTTGCCGCAGATACGAATTATATCCGTCGGCTATGGCCGGAAAAGCGCGTCATGACGCTTCCGTATCCGATCCGGAACGAATACGTTGAAGCCGCCGATGCGGTCAGGGAACAGCCGCAGCATGATTTCAGCGCCTATTTCAGAGACATCCGGGAAAACGGCGATACGCTTGATTTTATGCAGTGGCTCGATGTTCAGCACGATGAGGCCCAGAACGACGAAGAGACGGAGCAGGAAGCAGAAATCACGGATCAGCAGGACCGGGAGTGCGATCTGCGGGACGGAGAAAACGCAGAAGAATTCACGCTTGACGAAGGGGAAGCAGCAGAATCGCCGGACGAAGAGAACCCGGTCGACCCGCTTCGCCCGCCCCACATTCAGATCGGACTCTCTTCTGTCCGGCCGAACCAGCATCTGCAGCTCTTTACGGCAATGAAAGCCTTCCGCGGCATCCCGATGGACATATTTGTTCCGATGAACCACACGCTGGAAAAGCTGGCCTACGGCGTCGGAACGAAAAAATACAGAGAACGAGTCGCCGCTGCGGGAAGCGCACAGTGGGGCGAGGAATATCACACATTGTCGGACAAGGCGGATAAAGAAGCATATTTCAAGTATATGTCGGAATTGGATGTTGCCGTGCTTGGAAACCGCACGTCGATCTGCGCGCAGTATCTGCTGCTGCTGATCCGGTCGGGCATCAAGCTGTTCTTTACAGAAAACTCGTATGTGTATTTGTGGCTCAAGCAGTGCGGCCTGCCGGTGCATTCCGTCGAAGAGTTCGCAGAACTGGAGTATCAGGATTTTCTTGCGCGCGACGGTACGGGGGAAATCCCGGAGCAGCTGGCGCTCTATTATGATCCAAAGGCTGTGATGGATGCATGGAGCGGGCTGTTTCAAGAATTTACGACGCAGAGGGGAAGCAAATGAAATTCTTACATATCTTCGGCCCGGATACAAAGAATTCCTATGGGATCATGTCGCAGCTTCACAAGCACTGCAATCCTGAGGAGCATGATTTTTTGATTGCGGCCTATGCTTCCTGCAAAAGCCGGTTTCCAAAGCTGAATGAGTTTCCGGAACTGAGCTTTATTCCGGAACGCGAGGGACGGATTGCCAGGATCCTTTACTTTTACCGCAAGCTGTCGAAAGCCGATGTGATCGTCTGGCACAGCCTGTTCTTTACCACGAAAAAATACCTGTTTTTCCTCTATCTGTTTCCCAGATTCCCCAAGAAATCCGTATGGGTCGAGTGGGGGGCTGACCTGTACCTCTGGAAGTACAGCGAGGCTACCTGGAAAGGGCGTCTCCTGAACCGGATCGGGGAGAAGATCCGAAAGAACATGAAATACGTGGGCTGCTGCTTCCCGGTGGATGAAGTGGAGGTGCACCAGCAATTCGGGGACGGGAAAAAGTGCTTCTTTACACCGTTGGCCAATCCGAAAAAAGAAGCGACCGGCCTGATCGACGAGGTGCTGGCGCTGAAGCCCGAGAGCCCGCGAAAGGACTCCCGCGTTACCGTTCAGATCGCACACAACTCGTTCCAGTTCAATAACCATATCCGCATCATCGACCATCTGGCGCATTTTCGAAATGACGATGTGTTCTTTATCCTTCCCCTGAGCTATGGCGTCTATGGGATCAATGGCCAATTCGGAGGGAAGCCTTACAGGAACACCGTCATCCAGTATGCCCGCCAGGAACTCGGCACGGAAAACGTCGGCGTGATCCTGGAAAACATTCCGTTTGACCGGTATATCCGCTTTCTCTGGAATGTGGATATCGCAGTGTTTGATTTTGACCGGCCCTGTGGGCTGGGCACGCTGCGGATCATGCTCCTGATGGGCAAAAAGATTTTTATCCCGGCAGGAACGCCGTACTATGATTTTCTGACCGCGCAGGGGCTCCCGATCTATGACACGAACCGCATTCCCGAGATGAGCTTCGAGGAGTTTTCCGCTCCTCCGGAGTACACGACGAAGGACTGGGTCCTGTCCTATATGAACAACGACGACATCATCCGGCACTGGCTGGAAATGTTTGAAGAAATCAAAACAGAACAATCGAGGTAAGTTGAAATGAAAAAACTGATGATTCTCGGCGCGACCTATACGCAGGTTCCCCTGATCCGGGCTGCCAAACGACTGGGTTATCATACCATTGTCGCAGGCATCAAGGGGGACTATCCGGGCATTGCCGAAGCAGACGAGGCCTGCTTTGTGGATATTCGGGATCCGCATGCTGTCCTGAATGCGGCAAAGCAACTGGAGATCGACGGGATTGCCACCTGCTGCATGGACATGCCTGTCCGAGCGCTCGGCTATACTGCGGAGCAGATGGGCCTCGTGGGCCTGACGGAACACGCTGCGCTGCTTTCCAATCAGAAACTGGCGATGAAGGAAGCATTTGTCCAGGGCGGCGTTAAGAGCCCGCTGTTTCGCAAGGTCTCCAGCGAGGAGGAGCTTCGCAGCGCGTGGGATACGCTTCCGCATCCGGTCATTCTCAAGGCGGTGGATCTGCAGGCGAGCCGCGGCATCTATGTATGCCATTCGCTGGAGGAGCTATCTGAGGCTTACTGCGGCGCCATGGCACTGACGCGGGAGAGCTTCTGCATCGTCGAGCAGTTTGTCAAGGGCATTGACATCGGCGCGCAGGCGTTCGTCTATCAGGGAGAGATCCTGTTTATCCTCCCGCACAATGACGAGGTGTTCACCGGAAGCGCCAACAAGCCGATCGGCCATTCTTCGCCGCTGAAAGCAACGCCGGAAATGATGGAAGAGGTCAAGCACCAGTGCGAACTGGCGATCCGCGCCATCGGACTGAACAACTGCGCCGTAAACATCGACCTGATCCGGGCCGACGATGGACAGATCTATATGATCGAGCTGACCGGCCGCGCCGGCGCCACCTGCCTGCCGGAGCTTGTCAGCCTGTATTACGGTGTGGATTATTATGCGATGATCGCCGAAATGGCGATGGGGGAGGACCCACGCATCCGCTTCAATGCCCGCCCCGGAACGGAGACGCCGAATGCGTCGCGCTTCCTCATGGCACCGAAAAACGGCATTGTCAAGTCCATCAGCTGCGAAGCGCAGGGGGACGACGTTGCGCTGCTCGATCTCTATGCCAAGCCGGGCGACGAGGTCCATGTGTTCGAGGACGGAAAGGACCGGATCGGCCAGGTCGTCGTGACCGGAGAGAGCGTGGAGGCCTGCTTTGCGCGGCTGGATGAGATCGGCGCCTCCCTGAAGATCGAATACCGCGACTGAGGAATCATGCGTAGGACACGCCGGCACTCGGCGCTTTACTGAAAGGATTTGCAATGAAGAAAATCAAGCAGACGAGCCTTCTGCTCGTGATTTCGACGGCGCTGCTGATCACAGTTGTGCTGCTTGTTATCAACTATGCCCGAAGCGCGGATGCCGTCGTCCAGCCGCCGGAGGAACTGACGATCAAAACCACGGTCGACGGGAACAGTCTTTCCTGGAAGGACGTGGATTACGCCACCTCCTATCGCGTCTACCGGCGCGGGCTCGACGGATCCTGGGAACAGATCGCGGTGCTTCCGTCCTCGAAGCAAAGCTACGCGGATCTGGAGGCGCCGAAAAGCATATGTCAGTACGGCGTCAAGGCGTATCACAAGTCGTTTTTCACTGCGGGTGTGCTCAGCGAGATGTCCAATCTGGTGTCGGCCGGCTCGGACGACCTGGAGCTGGAGGTGCCGGGAATCGAGGCCGAGCGGACAGCCAGCGGGATCAGAATCACCTGGACGCAGGTGGATTATGCGACAAGCTATCGGCTCTACAGCCGCACCGCCGGCGGCGGATGGTCCCTGATCAAGGCGTTCGGCGCGAAGCAGTTCAGCTATGAGGGAGACTATGAAAGCGACGACACGGAATATGCTGTTCGATCCTGCAGTACGCTGACGGGCGAAACGAAGCTGAGTGGGTATTCCAAGGCAGTTCGTCCGCAGTGAGAAGGAGACCGGACATGAAACAATCACGAAACAAGGCTGTGGAGCTCTGGAGACTCCTCTTTACGGTCAGCATCGTTCTGAACCACTCCATGGTGCTCCCGTGGTACCGGACCAACAGAGGATACCTCTGGTGTACCTCGCTCGGCGTTGAGTTCTTCTTTGTCCTCTCCGGTTATTTGATGGCTTCGTCCGTGCGGCGGATGCCCGTGGCATGTACTTCGTTGGGAGAAGACACATGGCGCTTTATGTGGCGAAAGGTCAAAGCGATCTACCCGGTTTTCCTGTTTGCCGGCGTTTTTGAGCTTCTGATCGCCTACACGCTGCGCGGCGGCGTCTCCTCGACGACATCCTACAGCGCGTTTCTCTGGGACCTGCTGTTCCTCCGCGCCGCCGGGCTCGGAAACGGTTCTGAAATGATGGTGGGAGCTTCATGGTATCTGACCGCGATGCTGCTCGGCATGGCGCTGATGTTTCCCTTGCTCCGCAAGTACACGGACACCTTTCTGCACATTATCGCGCCGCTGCTGACGGTCTTTCTGTGCGGCTGGTTCATGCTCAAGTTCAATAAACTGGATCGCCAGCTGCAATTCAGCGACGGCGGCATTTGCCTCGGATTGCTGCGTTCGATCGCGTGCATGAGCGCCGGATGCTGGAGCTTCCTCATCGTTGAGAAGATAAAAGCCGTCGACGATAAGGGCGGGAGGTTTCGCCGCGTTCTTTGGACTGCGGCCGAGTTTCTGGGGTTCCTGGGGACGATCTGGATCGCGACGCATTATCACAGGGACGCCCATGACTTTATTGCGCTGTTTCTGATCTGCGTCGGACTGGTCGCTGCATTCAGCGGGCGGAGCCTGACAGCGAAATGGACGGAAAAGCTGAATGTTTCATGGATCGGTGAATTCAGCCTGTCGCTCTATCTGAACCACGTTGTCTGGGTCCGGACATTCAATGCGTGGAAACTGCCGGTCCCATGGAAATGGCAGGTGCCGGTGTATGTGCTGATGAGCATGCTGTCGGCGCTTATCTGCTTCTCTACTGTGCGGCTGCTCCGGCAGCTCATCGAAAAATGGAAAAGCTACCGCGCGGAAATAGCTGCGCAGAGTTGAGTGGTGTCGGGTCACATTGCGCATCAGAGATTGTCTGCTGCGTCAGCTCGCATGTGAGGATGTCGGAAAGGCGTATCAATGAAGGATAGAATCAAATCCGTGGAGCTCTGGCGGCTTTTGTTTGCGCTTTCCATTGTGCTGAACCACAGCAGACACCTTCCGTGGTGGCACTCCGGCCGGGATCTTTTGTGCACTTCGCTCGGCGTTGAGTTCTTTTTCGTTCTGTCCGGTTATCTGATGACCGCTTCCGTGCGAAGAATGCCCCGGACCTGTTCGTCGGTGGGAGAGGAAACCTGGCGCTTCCTGTGGCGGAAAGCCAAGGCGATTTACCCCTTTTTTGTCTTTGCGGTGGCCTTTGATCTGCTGTGCGCCTATGTTCTGCGAAACGGGGTCCTGTCGGAATCATCCTACTGCGCATATTTCTGGGATTTCTTCTTCCTGTCCTGTACCGGTCTCGGCAACGGCGGCAGTACAATCATCGGCGGTGCATGGTACATTTCAGCGATGCTGCTCGGCATGGCGCTGATGTTTCCGCTGCTCCGCAAGTACACGGACACGTTCCTGCATATCATTGCGCCTCTGCTGACGGTCTTCCTGTGCGGCTGGTTCGCGGTCCGCTATGGCAACATGGGCGACAGTCTGGTGTTTACCAACGGCGGCGTCTGCCTCGGGCTGCTGCGCGGCATCGCCTGTATGAGCGCTGGATGCTTGTGTTTTCTGATTCAAGAAAACATAAGTCGTTGTAAGAGACGCACGACAGACCTTATATGGACTGCGATGGAATTCCTGGCATTAGGCGGCGTGTTCTGGATCGCTGTCCACTATCCCAGAGGAGCGTATGATTTTATCAGTGTCTTTCTGATTATGATCGTACTGACCGCTGCGTTCAGCGGGAAGAGTTTGCTGAGCAAATGGTTATCAAAGCTCAACGTATCATGGAGCGGAGAATACAGTCTTGCGCTCTACCTGAACCATTTCGCATGGGTCAGAGTGCTTCGGGAGTGGAATCTGCCCGTCCCATGGAAATGGCAGGCGCTTCTGTTGGTGCTGCTGAGTCTTTTGACCGCACTGGTCTGCTTCTTCTTTCTTCGCCTGCTCCGGCAGCTCATCGAAAAATGGAAAGGCTACCGCGCGGATATGACGGCGCAGAGTTGATATTTATTTTTAGGAAGTGAATTGAATTGGAGATCATCGAGACCGGGCTTCCCGGCGTGCTCCTGATCGAGCCGAAAGTCTTCGGAGACAACCGCGGCTGGTTCTATGAGGTCTATTCGAAAGCGGCCTACGCCGCATTCGGCCTCGACATGGAGTTCATTCAGGACAACCATTCCTATTCCGCGCTCAAGCACACGCTGCGGGGGATCCATTTCCAGAACGACCCGGCGGCGCAGGCCAAGCTGGTGCGCTGCACGCGGGGCCGCATCATGGACTATGCCGTGGATCTGCGGCGCGGCTCGCCGACCTATTTGAAGTGGGTCGGGGAAGAGCTCAGCGCAGAGAACAAGCGGCAGCTGTTCCTGCCCCGCGGCTTCGGACACGCCTTTGTCACGCTGACGGAGGACTGCGAGGTCAATTACAAGGTGGACAACGTCTATTCCCCGGCCGATGAGCGCAACATCCGCTTTGACGATCCGTCGATCGGCATCGTCTGGCCGGAGGGGATGGAGCCCGTGCTCTCCGGAAAGGACGCCGCGGCTCCGCTGCTGGCCGACTGCGGGTGCAACTTTACCTACAGGGGGGAAGATCAATGAAAGTCGGCATTATGCAGCCCTATTTCTTCCCTTACCTCGGGTATTGGCAGCTTATGAACGCCGTGAACCGCTACGTGGTTTATGACGATGTGAATTTTATCAAGGGCGGCCGGATCAACCGGAATTCGATCCTGATGAACGGCGCGGCGCACCCGATCAATCTGCCTCTGCTGGGCGCAAGCCCCAACAAGCATATCAACGCCGTACAGGTGAACCCCGACCCCGTGGCGCGCGGGAAGCTGCTGCGCACGATCGAGCAGAGCTATACCCGCGCTCCGTACTACGCCGACGCCATGCCGGTGGTCGCCGCAGCGCTGGAGTGCCCGGAAGAGGACCTTGGAAAGTTCCTTTATTCCAGCTTCCGGACCGTCGGCGCCTATCTGGGCATCGACACAGAGCTGATCCTCTCCTCCGAAATGCAGAAGGACTGCTCGCTGAAGGGGAAGGACAAGGTGCTCCATATCTGCGGCCTGCTCGGCGCGGATGAATACTACAATTCTGTTAACGGCGTTCCGCTTTACGAGCCTTACCGCGCGGAATTCGAGGCCGCCGGGATCGAATTGAAGTTCCCGAAGATGCGCCCCGTCGAGTATCCGCAGTTCAAAAACGAATTTGTGCCCAATCTCTCGATCATCGACGTGATGATGTTCAACTCCCGCGAGGAGTGCCGGAGATTGCTCGAAGAATATGATTTTATCAAAGGAGAGGATTATCTATGATTAACGTATTTCAGCCTTGCCTCGGCAAGGAGGAGCTGGACAGAATCGAGAAAGTGTTTGCGTCCAACTGGCTCGGCAAGGGTGCGATCAACACCGAATTTGAGCATGGTTTCGCCGACCACCTGCATGTGGGGACGGAGCATGTGTTCACCACGAACTGCTGCAGCGAGGGCCTGTTCTCCTCCATGCACATGTTTGAGATCGGTCCGGGGGATGAGGTCATCATGCCCACGATCAGCTTTGTCGGCGCGGGAAATGCCGTATGCAACTGCGGCGCAAAGCTGGTGCTGTCCGATGTGGATCCGCGCACGCTGAACGTTCGCGCGCAGGATATCGAGCCGCTGATCACGCCGAATACGAAGGCCATCATGATGATCCACTACGGCGGCGTGCCCTGTGAGATGGACGAGATCATGGCGCTTGCCGGGAAGCACCATCTGGCCGTGATCGAAGACAGCGCCTGTTCCGTCTCCTCCACATACAAGGGCAAGGCATGCGGGACGATCGGCGATATGGGCATGTGGTCCTTCGACGCCATGAAGATCCTCGTCTGCGGCGACGGCTCCGTGCTCTATTTCAAGGACCCTGAAATGAAGATCCGCGCGGAAAAGTGGCTGTATTTCGGCCTGGAGAGCAAGAGCGGCTACTCCAACAGCATCGACAAAAAGTGGTGGGAATACGACGTCTCCTCCTTCGGCCACCGCGCCATCATGAACGACATCACCGCCGCCATGGCCTGCGAGCAGCTGAAAAAGCTCCCGGGCTTCATCGCGCGCAGGAAGGCTATAACCGAGCTGTACAACTCGCTGCTGGGCGATCTCGAATGGCTTGATCTGCCGCTCCCGCTCCCGGATTACTGCACCTCTTCCTACTATTTCTATCATGTCCAGGTCAAGGCAGACGGACATCGCGATCTGCTGGCAAAATTCCTCAGAGATAACGACATCTATACCACGTTCCGCTATTTCCCGCTGCACAGAGTCCCGCATTATGCCATCCAGGGGAGCTTCCCCAACGCGGATTACGCGGCGGACCATACGCTCTGCCTGCCGGTGCATCAGGCGCTGACTGACGACGAGATCCGCCTCATCTCCCGCCTGATTCGGGAATACGGCGAGAATAACGATCTATAAGGAGACCCCAACAAGTATTCATACGGAGGAGGATCATCATGAAAGGTATCATTCTGGCAGGCGGCTCCGGCACGAGGCTTTATCCCATTACAAAGGGCGTTTCGAAGCAGGCCCTCGCGATCTATGACAAACCAATGATCTATTATCCTCTCTCTACGCTGATGCTGGCCGGCATCCGCGAGGTGCTGATCATTTCAACGCCGAAGGACATCCACATATTTGAGGACATCCTCGGCGACGGAAGCCAGCTCGGAATGAAGTTCAGCTATGCCATTCAGGAGCATCCCAACGGGCTTGCGGAGGCGTTCATCATCGGCGAGGACTTCATCGGGACAGATCATGTGGCACTGGTCCTCGGAGACAATATTTTCTACGGCGCCGGTTTCTCAACGATTCTGGAAAGGGCAGCAAAACTTACCGACGGCGCCGTGGTTTTCGGATATCCCGTACATAATCCCTCCAGCTTCGGCGTGGTGGAATTCGACGAAGAGGGCAACGCGATCTCCCTGGAGGAAAAGCCTGCAGTGCCGAAGTCTAACTACGCGATACCGGGTCTGTACTTCTATGACAACGACGTCATAGGAATCGCGAAAAGCATCAAGCCCTCCGCGCGCGGCGAGCTGGAGATCACGGCGGTCAACAACGAGTATCTGCGGCGCGGGAAGCTGAAGGTCCATAAGCTGTTCCGCGGACTTGCGTGGCTGGATACCGGTACTTACGAGGGACTGCAGGAGGCCTCCACATTCGTATACATCATCCAGAAACGGCAGGGGCTTTATGTCTCGTGCGTGGAGGAAGTGGCCTACCGGAAAGGGTTTATTGACAAAGAGCAGCTGCTCCGTCTGGCGGCGCCGCTGATGAAAACGGAATACGGCCAGTATCTGGCCGCGATCGCGGAGGAAAAATCATGAATCGTATCTTGATCACAGGCGGCGCCGGTTTTATCGGTTCCAATTTTGTCCACTACATGCTCCAGCGCTTTCCGGAAGCGCAGCTGGTCAATCTGGATGCGCTGACGTATGCCGGCAATCTTGAAAACCTCGCCGACATCGCCTCAGACCCGCGCCATCGCTTCGTGCACGGGGACATCCGGGATGCTGCGCTGGTCAACCGTCTCTTTGATGAATTCGACTTCGACACCGTCGTCCACTTTGCGGCGGAATCCCATGTGGACCGCTCCATCACGGAGCCGGAGCTGTTCCTCACGACCAACGTGGTCGGGACCCAGACGCTGCTGGAGGCCGCGAAACGGCATTGGAAGATTGCCCCGGACGACAAGTATTCCCGCGAATACCGGCCGGGCGTCCGGTATCTCCAGGTTTCCACCGACGAGGTCTACGGCGCGCTGGGCAGGGAAGGGAAATTCACCGAGACCACGCCGATCTCTCCGAACAGCCCCTATTCCGCGTCGAAGGCCGGGGCGGATCTGGTGGTCCGCGCGTATCATGAGACCTTCGGGCTCCCGGTGAGCATCACCCGCTGCTCCAACAACTACGGGCCCTATCAGTTCCCGGAAAAGCTGATCCCTCTGATGATCCACAACTGCCAGACCGATCAGCCCCTGCCGGTTTACGGCGACGGCATGCAGATCCGGGATTGGCTCTACGTGGAGGACCATTGCTCCGCCATCGCCACCGTGCTGGAAAAGGGCCGGCCCGGAGAGGTGTACAATATCGGGGGAAACAACGAGAAGGCAAATATCGAGATCGTCAAGCTGATCATTCATTCGCTGGGCAAAAGCGAAGATCTGATCAAGTATGTGAAGGACCGTCCCGGCCATGACCGCCGCTACGCCATCGACAACGGCAAGATCACCTCCGAGCTGGGCTGGAAGCCGGCCTATACATTCGAAGACGGCATGGCAAAAACCATCGCCTGGTATATGGAACACACAGAATGGATGGAACACATCACATCCGGCGCATATCAATCGTACTATCAAAAAATGTACGGGTGATGGATCATGCTGAAAAAACTGATTGGATACCAGTTCCTCTTTTCGGAGCTGGTCAAGCGTGATTTCAAAAAGAAATACAAGCGGACCATCCTCGGTATGGCGTGGAGCGTGCTTTCTCCGATCCTGACGCTGATCGTCATGGCGCTCGTGTTTACCCGGGTATACGGCCGCAACACACCGCACTACATTATCTATCTGTTCTGCGGAAACCTGGTTTTTTCCTATTTCAACGACGCGGTAACGCAGGGCATGACGTCGCTGATGGGCAATGCGTCGATCTTCACCAAGGTGAATGTGCCGAAGTATCTCTTTTTGCTTTCCAAAAATGTTCAGACGCTGATCAACTTCGGCCTGACGCTGATCGTTTTCTTCCTGTTCTGCATTTTTGACCGCATCACATTCACCTGGCGCTTCATTTACCTGCTCTATCCGATCTGCATGCTGGTGTTCTTCAACATCGGCTGCGGCCTGATCCTCTCGGCGCTGTATGTCTTCTTTCGCGATATCCAGTATCTTTGGTCGATCTTTTCGCTCCTGCTCATGTACCTCTCCGCCATCTTCTACACCCTGGACCGTTACCCGCCGGTGGCGCAGAATCTTTTCTATCTCAACCCCGTCTATGTGTTCATCCGCTATTTCCGCGTCGTTGTGATCGAGTCCGCCGTTCCGACTGTACAGCTGCATCTGCTGATCCTCGCGAACGTGCTGATCGCCCTGGGGTACGGAAGCTATATGTATAAGAAATACAATACCCGGTTCCTGTATTATGTGTGAGGCGGCTTTATGAGCGTACTTGAAGTGAAAAACGTCTCCATACGGTATCTGGTTGGGGACTTCAAGGAGATCGGCCTGAAGGAATACGTGCTGCGGCGGATCAAGGGAGACTATCACGTTGAGGAATTCTGGGCCGACCGTCACATCAGCTTTTCTCTGGAAAAAGGGGACATGCTCGGGATCATCGGCAGCAACGGCGCCGGGAAGAGCACGCTTCTGAAGGTCGTGACCGGGATCATGGAACCGACGGAAGGATCCGTAAAGCGGGCAGGGACCATCGCCGCGCTTCTTGAGCTTGCGAGCGGCTTTGACGGCGACCTGACGGTGAAGGAGAACACCTATCTCCGCGGCGCCATGCTGGGCTATACCAAAAAATTCATGGACGAAACCTATGACAGGATCATCGAATTTGCGGAGCTGCAGGATTTTCAGAACCGCCCGTTCAAGCAGCTGTCCTCC
>JAEEGL017027705.1_pt1 | contig 16705 bp, 15 predicted proteins | sample 9134231 | NCBI WGS metagenome assembly JAEEGL01 (sample SAMN16246548, study PRJNA631951) | gut metagenome | biome: gut microbiome; feature: rumen; material: fiber-attached | host: Bos | place: Iran: Karaj | collected 2018-10 | reverse complement strand
CGGTGGTTCATTGATACTACGGATTGCTTCGCTGCTGTTAAGCTTAGTAATCCTGCAAGCATTCGCAATCTTGCAACCATAGCATTATAGTTAATAAAATACCCGGTGTCAATACGGCACGGAAAGGCGCACCATGTTCGACATTCAGGAAGAACTGAAAAAGCTTCCAAATGATCCCGGTGTCTACATCATGAAGGATGCAGGCGACGGTGTTCTTTACGTGGGGAAAGCCGTGAACCTCCATAACAGAGTGCGCTCATATTTCAGGAAAAATGTCGGCCGCGGTCCCGCGATCGACAAAATGATCTCCCTCATCGACCATTTTGAATACATAGTGACCGATTCAGAGCTTGAGGCCCTTGTACTCGAGAATAATCTCATAAAAGAACACTCTCCGAAGTACAATACGCTCCTTAAGGACGATAAGACCTACCCCTATATCAAAGTAACCGTTGGTGAAGAATATCCCAGAGTCCTTTTCTCGAGGACCATGAAAAAAGATAAGTCCAGATACTTCGGCCCCTACAGCTCTGCGGGAGCCGTGAAGGACACCATAGAGCTTCTCAATAAGATATATCTGCTGAGGACCTGCAACAGAAACCTTCCGAGGGACATAGGCCTTGAGAGACCCTGCCTCAACTATCATATAGGACAGTGCACCGGACCCTGCCAGGGGAAGGTCACAAAGGAAGAATACGCTGCGAGAGTATCGGGAGCGCTTGATTTCCTCGGAGGAAATTATAAACCCGTTTTAAAGAGCCTCGAAGAGAGGATGAATGAAGCAGCGGAAAAGCTCGAGTTTGAAGAGGCGGCAAGGCTCCGCGATCTTCACGCCAGCGTAAAGAGCGTTGCCCAGAAACAGAAGATCACCGATAACGAGGGCGATGACAAGGATGTTATCGCATTGAGCCGGGATAAAGACGAGGTTGTTGTGCAGGTTTTCTTTGTGCGTGACGGAAAGCTTATCGGAAGAGAACATTACTACATGACTCATGCTACGGAGGAAAGCCCCGGCGCCATTCTTCAGGAATTTGTAAAGCAGTTCTATGCGGGAACCCCTTTTCTTCCCAAGGAACTCATGCTCCAGCACGAGATCGAGGATGCGGAGCTTATCGAAAAATGGCTAAGCGAAAGACGCGGAGCCAGAGTGTACCTGAAGGTTCCCAAAGCGGGTACGAAGGAAAAGCTTGTGGAGCTCGCCGCCCATAATGCAGAGATAATACTCACTCAGGACAGGGAAAAGCTGAAGCGCGAGGAAGGCCGCACCATCGGAGCCGTAAAAGAGATCGCAAAGCTTCTGGGCCTTGAAAACGTTGATAGGATGGAGGCCTTTGATATCTCCAATACCAACGGTTTTGAGAATGTTGCCTCAATGGTCGTATTTGAAAAAGGAAAACCCAAAAAGAGCGATTACAGAAAATTCAGGATAAAGACCGTCGCAGGACCGGATGATTACGCCTGCATGAAAGAGGCGCTGACAAGAAGGTTTACCCACGGAATAGAAGAAAACGAAGAGCTCGCCGAAAAGAATATCGACTCAAGCTTCGGAAGCTTCTCAAAGTTCCCGGATCTTCTCCTCATGGACGGAGGAAGAGGACAGGTCAATATAGCTTTGGAGGTCCTTGAAAATCTGGGACTTAATGTGCCGGTCTGCGGCATGGTAAAGGACGACTACCACAGGACAAGAGGCATATATTTTAACAATGTCGAGTTGCCCATAGACATTCATTCAGAGGGCTTCAAGCTTGTAACACGCATTCAGGATGAAGCTCACAGGTTTGCGATTGAATACCATAAATCCCTGCGAAGTAAGACGCAGGTAAAATCAATTCTCGATGATATTCCGGGGGTCGGACCCGCTAGAAGAAAAGCGCTGATGAGACATTTTCAGAGCCTTTCGGATATTGCAAAGGCAAGCGCGGAGGAGATAAGCGGGATTCCCGAATTTACCCCCGCATCCGCAGAGGCGGTGGTGAACTTTTTCAGGGAACGCTCCGATAAATAAAGGCTATCTGCCAACCTTCCTTTTTATGAGCGTGGAGATCAGTACGCCTGCCGAAAGCCAGCAGAGAGAAGTTACGATCATTGCCGGGTAGCTTCCGTTTCCCGATAATATATCATACAGATTTCTTCCCGGAAATACGCGGGATAAGACTACCCAGAAGCCTGCCCAGTCGGGAAGCGGCATTAACAGTCCCGACATAGCGGCGGCCGAGAGGGTTGCTGTAGGCGAGATCAAAAGCATCGTCGCGAGATTTCGGAAGACGGAGCAGAAGATAAGCGCAGGCCCAAGGCAGCCGATCTCATAGATGAGAAAAGCCGGGAATACGCTTAAGAAATCCGATATTTTTCCACCCATCAGCATGACAAGTACAAGCCCCAGGGTCGAGGGGATAAGCGATGCCATGGACTGTGAGAGAAGAAGCCCCATAGGACCTGAAGAAGAGCGGCATACACGCTGAAGGAGATTGTGGTAATTATCCTGAAGCATCCAAAGGCAGCTGATGACAAGATAAAACGGGATCAGCGCGCAGTACCAGCAAACGGCCACATCGGGAACCTTGTATTCCTTGACGAGCATGGGATTTTCGGGAGTGTCGCAGATTACGTTGAGGAGCACTTTGGTCTCCCATACATGCTCTAACTCATCTAAAAATCTTTTTTCATTTTCGGGCGTAAGAACAAGCCCCTTTTCCTCCAGATATTTATTTACCCTGTAATACGCTTCCTGCTCATACCAGAGCTTGAGGACCGCTTTGACAAAGGATTCCGTAACACCTGCGGAGTAGGTGGAATCCGTCGATACGGTAAGGTCCACAAGATCCTTGTACTCGTGGTTTTTAACCCTCTCGGAAAAGTCCTCGGGGATCGTTACATAGCACTGTATCCTGCCCTGAAGCAGCATCTTATGAGCAGCGTTATGATCCAGAAAAAGGACTCCCGCATTCTGATCTTCTATGAGAACATCATCTATCCTGTCTCCGAATTCACCTAAGTCATTATTTACAACGCCGTACAGAGTACGCCCTTCCTTTTTCTGCTCAGATGTCCAGCCCGCAGCCAAAGCTGCGATGATACAGAGGATAAATACCAGCATTGATGCGGGATCCCGAAGGAGTGCTTTTAATCTTGAAAAAAACAGCGACAGCCAATTCATTTTACTTCACCCCTCCTATAAACAATGGTTAGTCCGCCGATGGCAAAAACTGCCGTCAGGCCGGAGAGGATCAGCATATCCCTGAAAAATCTGGCATGCTCGACCTTGAAGAGAAGGTTTGAGAAAATGTTCATGACAGTTTTCAGCGGAATGAAATTTGAAACGGAAGAAAATATTTTAGGCATTGTCCCAAGGGGGATCATTATCCCTGAGAGGAGCGCCATAAGAAGTACAAGAAAGAAACCTGTCCACACCGCCAGCTTACCGTGCCTGAAAATGCTTCCGATAAGGAGCGAGAGCGCGGAAAAGGATAATGAGGCGAGGATCAGTCCTGCAAAAAGAGCTGGCCAGACCATCGGATCGACATCGGGAGAACCGTGGAAGGCTTCGATATTCTGAAGGAAGATTGCCGTCGGAACAAAGATGAGCATTGATATAAAAATGAGTACCGCTCCGCTTATAAGGCGCGAAAGGGAAAAACGGAAAGTGAATTTTCTGTCGGAGATAAGTCCCCTTTCGAATACCGGACTGCTCAGATCATAGGCTGTCAGATGGATGAGGGGGAGCATCGCGAAAGCTGCAAACACGGAGAAAAGCGCGGAGAAATAATGCTGCATCGGAAAGCTCTCCTCAAGGGGAGAGACGAGCTCGCTCTTTCCGAGAACGGCATGCCTGTTCATATATTCCCTAAGGCCTTCATTGAAAAGATCATCGGCAAGAACCGCGGTGTCAGCGTCAGATACGCCGGCTTCCCGCACGGTCTCGCAGCAGACTTTAATAATGTTACGCGTCTGCTCAACATCGAAAAGAGAATGCTTTACGATGTTATAGAGAAGAAGCTGCTCAAAGCTGTGGGAGGTATAGGAGGTAAGCTCGATATAGGTTTCCCTGTCGCTGTAAATATCTTCGTATATCCCCTCAGGAACGTATACGAGAACACCGATCTTTCCCTCGGAGAGAAGCTTAAGGCCTGTTTCTTTGTCGGAGAGGGGATAAACCACCGCAAGATCCCGCAGGGTATCGGAGTTTACGATGCTCTGGACCAGAGTGGTCACTTCCTCGGTATTGTCATCATTTACAAGTCCGAAAAAGATCTTTGTCTCGCCCTTTGTCTGTGAGAGAAGAGGACCTACGACCAGAACAAACACAATGATCCCAAGGAGGGGAGTCAGAAGTGTTGTGAGGATCAGCTCCCTTCCTCTGAAAAGGCGTTTCATATCGGTTAAGATCATCTGTCCGAGTTTCAATACCAGTCCTCCAAGACGTTTTTAGGCTTCTCCATTACGACATTCGGGTGAAGGAAGGTCTCCTTCAGCTCCCTGAAAAATGCCGCATAATATGCTCCGTCCACAATGCGCTCGTCAACGACGAATTTGTAAGTCATATACCAGGCGCTCTCGGGTTTTCCTTCGGAATTAAGTTCATAGACATGTTTTTTTGAACCGATCCCAAGGAAAACGGGAATATTTCCGATCTCATAAAGATGATGGTACACGGGACCGATCCCGAGTGAAGCAAGATTGGTTATCATGAGGGATGCGTGAAAAGGACTTGCATCTATCAGTTTGTCGGGCAGGATATCATAGTAGTCGCCAAACATAATCAGACCTGCGAGAAAGCGGGTTATGAATCTCGGGAACGAACATAGAACTCTTGCAACAACCTCGGTGCCGTTGGATTCCGGGGAGTTTTTTATCTGTTTGATCTGCTCGTTCATCTTGTTGTAGACATCGATCAGAGTATCGTTCGGCTCAAAACAGATCTTTATTGTGGTCTCGCCGCTGTCAAGGGCCATTCCTCTTTTTACGGTCAAGCCGACCTCTATTGTATTTCTCGCATAGATCCTCTGGCCTGCGACGAATCTGTTTATACCCGGGTACATGGCGAGAGTATGCAGATAACACGCGATGGCATAGTGCATCATATCGATCCCGCCGTAACCCTGAACCCGAAGAGAGCGCAGAAAATCATCGATCTCATCGATCCGTACGGTCTCCTCGAAATACACGCTGGATCCGGCTCTGGTTGGCAGGAAAAAAGGAATTATGCGATTATAAGCGGGAATGGAATGAAGAAGTCTTCCTTCTTTTCGGTCACCGAATTTCTTTCTTTTGCGTTTCATATTATGAGCAGGATCTTTCAGATCTCCCTTTCGTTAAGTTCGGAAAAATACTTTTCTGCACTTCCCCAGTATACCGTCTTTCCGTGTTCAAGCTTGAGACATTTGTCCGCAAGACCTTTCAGCTGTCTGGGCTGATGGCTCGAGATCATAAGCCCCGTCCCCTTTGAAACATATTCGCGAAGGAGCTTTAAAATATGCTCTTCACTCTCCGTATCAACGCCCGCTAAGGGTTCGTCGAGAATAAGATACCTCGGCTTATTTATCAGCGCGACCGCGAGATTGACTCTTCTTTTCTGTCCGCCGGAGAGATTTCTTATCAACTTCTTTTTTTCATTCATCAGACCCAGCTGCTCATAGATCTTATCAATGCGCGCCTGAAGATCAGCGTCCATCTGCCTGCTGAAGGCTCTGATGTTTTCCTCGACGGTGAGATCATCAAAAAGCGATATATCCTGGGGAACATAACCGATGGCATTTACAAGATCGCTGCCGGTAAGATCATCTAAAGCGACCTCGCCGGAGTCACCCTTTCGCGCCTTTGCAAGTATTGACATAAGCGTGCTTTTTCCGCTTCCGTTTTTTCCCAGGACCATGACGGTCTCACCGGGCATTATCTCTACGGATGCGTTATCGAGCGCTTTGCTTTTCCCGTAGGTCTTTGTGATTCCTTTTCCTGATAACATTTTTTCTCCTGTAAATAACCGTTGGTTAAAGGAACATTAAAAGCATGGACATATAATACTGCTGCAGAGGTGAGAGCTTATCAAATCTTGTCATCTCTCCGGCGCCCTCGTCCTCGCTTCCCGGATAGAATCTGCTGAAAAGCTCCTGCCTTGTGGAAGCACTCCTTGCGGATTCTTCAAGTATGTAGGGAACAGCAGGGCTGCCCCAGTCTTTCTCCATGGTGAGCTCGCCGTTGTAATCCGCACTGCTTTTTTCACCGTTTTCATCGGCTGTGGTATGGCCGCTGAAAGTGCAGTCAAGGGATTTGCCGTTTTCCTTGCTGGTAAAGCTTCCTTTGCAGGTATATTCTCTGGAAAGCTTGCCGTCCGTGAAAGACATGGCAGCCATATCGTACTCGCTTGTTCGCTCCCCACCGCTTTCTGAAAGATCCGAATCCGATCTTGTCTCGTACCTTGTCTTACCGTCTGTTCCATAGATCCGGTGCGAAGTGTGATTATGCATTCCTTCCGTCCTGCTTATGCATTCAAAGCCGTCTCCCTCGGGGAAGGATATTTGGTAGGAGGAAATGCCGGAAGCTTCGTAAAACACAGTAACTGATAGTGCCCCGGTATCGCAGGTATATTCAAGATTCAGATATCCCGGCTTATCATCAATGACTCCGGTTTCCAGGGAGAGCTTAGCATTTTTCCCCTCATCTGCAAGCTTTTTTGTGCGCTTGAAGGCCGAACCCATGCTCTCGTCCGAGGTGAAGTTCCCGGGCATGAAGGCTCTGCTGATCCCGTGATCAAGTTCCCAGGAGTCTGCGATCAGGCCGATAAGCGCTGAAGCATCTTCGCCTTTAAGAGAGAGTGATGATACATTGGCGTAAAGGGAAGCACCGCCTGATTCTATCTCTTTTGGAGATGTGACGATCTCGCCTGCTTTGGAATCAAATATTTCCGAAAGCCGATCTGAACCGTCCGCAAATCCTGTCCGGATCATATCTGAGGGATCGTCGCTGCTTAAGCAGTACCACATCCTCTCGACCAAGGAGACATCCTTAAGGGCAGCTGCCTGATCTTCGGCAAGATGGTAAATGATATAAGGCTTTGCCGCGTCGGATCTCTGGAGGATCATATCGGAGCCCGTAAAGAAGATGCCGGCATGAAGGAGCCTGCTTCCGTATCTCAGCTCAAGGCTCTGTTCTCCGTCGCCGTTCCCGGCGTTCACGGTGCGCTGTGTAAGCACATAGGAGGAACCGAGTGAATCCTCGGCGCTTATCTCAATGACAAACTGCTTATACTCATCGAGGTTTTCGGGAAGCCCGAACATGGCGCGGGGATCAAGCGAAAGACGGTTGCCGAGGCTGCTCAAGCCCTCGGAAATGTAACAGAGGGAATCGTACATTCCGATCTCGCCGGAAAGATGTATATCTCCTTTACCCGCCGAGTCTTTTCCGCCCTTTGAAAGAGCGCGGAAAATGAAGATGCCGCCGATGATAAGAGCAATGCCTGCAAGTACCGATATCAGTATGATCGGAAGGACAGGTTTTTTATTCACTTTTTCGTTATTTTCGTCTGCCATACAAAGATTATACACTATCCGTTCGTCAATCACAAACATAGGCGTGAAAAATGCCGAGTATTAGGCAATTTTACTGATGATTTTAGAATTGCGATGTGATAAAATTTTGAGTAGGCTGTAAACGGGCTTATTATGGCTCGTAAGCAGGCACATATTAGTAAAAAGGAGTATCGATATGGCAACTGTTAAGCTTACCCAGGTAATTGAAAAGATGAAGCTGGAGAACCTGACTCCCGAGATCAATATTGATAAGATCAGGATCCACGAGCCCGATATCAACCGTCCTGCTCTTCAGATCGCAGGCTACTACGAATATTTTGATGCTGCCAGGATCCAGATCATCGGCTATGTCGAGTACTCATATATGGAGAACGCTTTAAACCCCGAGCAGCAGGTGGAATCCTTTGAAAAGCTTCTGGATTATCCGATTCCCGCGATCGTTTTCTGCAGGAATTTAAAGCCCAACGAGGTATTCCTCGAGATCGCAAGGAAAAAGGGACGCCCGGTCTTTATCGCAAATGAGTCAACCTCGGCATTTACCGCAGAGATCATCAGATGGCTCAACGAGCAGCTCGCTCCCATGATGACGGTTCACGGCGTTCTTATCGATGTATACGGTCAGGGCGTTCTAATCACAGGCGAGAGCGGTATCGGTAAATCCGAGGCGGCCCTGGAACTGATAAAGCGCGGACACAGACTTGTCAGCGACGATGCGGTTGAGCTCAGGAAGATCAATGATGAGCTTCTTCTGGGAACGGCTCCCGATATCACAAAGCACCTTATCGAGCTCCGCGGTATCGGCATCATAGATGTAAAGGCTCTCTACGGTGCTTCGTCCGTAAAGGATTCCCAGCAGATAGACCTTGTGATCCATCTCGAGGACTGGGACAGGGACAAGGATTACGACAGACTCGGACTTGAAGACAATTACACGGAATTCCTCGGAGTTAAGGTAGCCAGCCACAATATCCCCATAAGGCCCGGACGTAACCTCGCGGTCATCTGCGAATCCGCAGCGGTCAACTTCCGTCAGAAGAAGATGGGCTACAATGCGGCGGAGGAGCTTTACAAGAGATTCCAGCAGAACCTCGCAAAGCGCGGCGGCGAAGACGGGGATTCAGAAGACTGACAGTCTGAGAAAATATAATTTCATTCGCTTTTTGAGAGCACAATAACCCCTAAGGAGGACACGGAATAAATGAAATATGCAGTTGGCGTTGATATAGGCGGTACAACCGTAAAGATCGGTATTTTTGAAGAAAACAGCAAGCTCGTTGAGAAATGGGAGATACCGACGGTTACTGCTGACGGCGGAAAACAGATCGTAGGCGATATCGCAAAGAGCGTTCTTGCCAAACTTGAAGCTAACGGGATCGCAAAGAGCGATGTGTTAGGCATCGGTGTTGGTGCGCCCGGCGCTGTCGACGAAGAGGGATATATGCCCGGCGGAGCCGTAAACCTGGGCTGGAAGCCTTTCAACATGAGAGAAGCTTTTGAAAAGGAGTTTGAAGGTATCCCCGTAAAAGGCGCAAACGACGCAAATGTTGCCGCATTCGGCGAGATGTGGCAGGGCGGCGGACGCGGACATGACGACATGGTTGCGGTCACTTTGGGAACCGGAGTCGGCGGCGGAATAATCATTAACGGAAAGATCCTCGCGGGTTCAACCGGAGCCGGCGGCGAGATCGGACATATCCATATCGTGGATGATGAGCCTGATACCTGCGGCTGCGGCGGACACGGCTGCCTCGAGCAGTACGCATCCGCTACCGGAATAGTAAGGCTTGCAAAGAGAAGGCTTGCCAAGGATGACGCTCCCAGCGCTTTAAGGGAGGGTGAGCTTACGGCAAAGGCAGTCTTTGATGCGGTCAAGGCAGGTGATAAGGTTGCGATCGAGATTGCCGAGCAGTTCGGATATTATCTCGGAAAGGGACTGGCAGCAGTCGCAAACGTAGTCAATCCCCAGATCTTTGTTATCGGCGGCGGAGTTTCCAAGGCAGGAGAGATCCTCTTATCCTTCATCGAGCCCAGCTTTAAGAAATATTCATTCCCCGCAAGCCGCGGCGCAAAGTTTGCACTCGCTCAGCTCGGAAATGATGCCGGTATCGTAGGCGCGGCGGGAATGATCTTACAGTAAGCAAGAGAAAGACTAAAATTATGCTCAGTGACGTTATAGGCGAAAAAATAATAAGCTTAACTTCACCCGAGAATGTAAAGACAGGAGAGGAACTGAAAAAGTACACCTCCTTCAGGATAGGCGGGCCTGCGAAATGGCTCGTAGAGATAGATACGGTCCGGCAGCTGATCGATGTATCTCTGTATCTCAAAAAGGAGAAGGTTCCCTACTATGTTCTCGGAAACGGTACGAACACACTTTTTTCCGACAGCGGATACGAGGGAGTTGTGATACATCTCGGCAAAAAGATCTGCGACATCAGGGTGGAAGGAAATCTCATTTATGCAGAGGCCGGAGCCATGCTTGCGGGCGTATCAAGGAGAGCACAGGAAGCGGGACTTACGGGGCTGGAATTTGCGGCCGGGATCCCGGGAACTGTCGGCGGCGGAGTAGTTATGAACGCCGGAGCCTATGACGGAGAGATGAAGCTTGTGGTCAGATCCGTCAAGGCCGTATCCCCGGAGGGTGAATTTGTTTCGCTTGACAACGAAGAGCTTAAATTCGGATACAGATCAAGCATATTAAGACACACGGGATATGTTGTTACGGATGTTGTATTCGAGCTTAAAGAGGGGGACAAAGAGAGCATTCTTGCAAAGATGGAGGATTTCAATGCAAGAAGAAGGGAAAAGCAGCCGATAGAGCTTCCGAGTGCGGGCAGTACCTTTAAGAGACCCGAGGGACATTATGCGGGACAGCTCATCATGGAGGCCGGACTTCGCGGATTCCAGATCGGCGGCGCAAGAGTATCCGATAAACACTGCGGCTTCATCGTCAATGTGGACAATGCGACGGGTGATGATGTGCGCAGACTGATCAAGGAAGTACAGACAAGGGTTAATGAAAAATTCGGCGTTTTACTCGAGCCGGAAATTGAGATAGTACAGGATTGAGATAAAGACAATGAGATTTGTTATCGTAACCGGAATGAGTGGCGGAGGAAAGAGTACCACTCTGAAAATGCTTGAAGATATGGGCTTTTACTGCGTTGACAATCTCCCCGTTTCTCTTCTCGAGAAATTTGCGGAGCTGATCACACAGCCCGGCACCGAGCTTACAAAGGTTGCTCTAGGGCTTGATGTCCGCTCGGGACAGTCCTTTATGGAGCTGCCGACGATAATCGATAATCTTTCCGAAAAAAATATCGATGTCGAGATCCTTTATCTCGAGGCTTCCGAGAGAGCGCTTATAAAAAGATACAAAGAGACAAGGCGCATTCACCCGCTTTCTCCCGACGGCCGTGTGGAAGACGGCGTTACAAGGGAGCGCGGGATGCTTGAAAAGATCAAGCAGAAAGCGACCTACGTGATCGATACCACAAACCTTCTTACCAGAGAGCTCAAGGCCCAGCTTGACGAGATCTTTGTGAAGGATAAGGCCTACAACAATCTGATGGTATCTGTCGTATCCTTCGGATTTAAACACGGAATACCCGTTGACGCGGATCTTGTTTTCGATGTGAGATTCCTTCCCAATCCCTACTACATTGATGAGCTGAAGACCAAGACCGGTCTTGACAGCGAGGTCAGGGATTACGTGATGCAGTTTCAGGAGGCGGGAGAATTCCTGGACAAGATCACCGAACTTTTAAAATTCCTTATCCCGAATTACATCAAGGAAGGCAAGTATAGCCTTGTTGTTGCAATAGGCTGCACCGGAGGAAAGCACAGGAGCGTGACTCTTGCCCGGGAGCTCTATAACAGGCTCGAAGAGGACGACAGCTGCGGTCTGAAGCTCTACCACAGAGACGTGACGGTGCCCGGCAAATAACCGGACGCTTCGGCAGCGAAAAACAGCCGATTATCCGAACAATGAAAGGCAGATTGATATGTCATTTTCGGGAAATGTTAAGGACGAGCTTACTGAGAAGATGCCGTCGGCAAGACACTGTCAGCTGGCGGAACTGGCGGGGCTCTTTCACGCCTGCGGACAGCTTGGGAGAGCGGCTGACGGGACGATATCCATAGGATTCGCCACGGAGCGCGGGCCCGTCATCAGAAAAGGCTTTACTTTATTGAAAAAAACATTTAATATAGTTGGGGAAATTAACGAAAAAAGCCCTTCTTTTATGGAATTTCTCACAAAAATCGGCAATCCCGGTGATGTTACCGATCCTCTTCTGATAAAAGCAGGCTGCTGTCAGAGAAGCTTTCTGCGGGGATTTTTTTTAGGGGCCGGCTCGGTCAACGATCCCGCAAAGACGTATCACCTTGAATTCATCTGCCAGTCGGAGAACGTGGCCAATCAGATCTGTGATATCGTAAAGGGCTTTGGAATAAAGACAAAGATAGCGATCCGCCGGAAAAACCATGTGGTTTATATAAAGGAAGGCGAAGCTATCGTAGACCTTCTGGGCATTCTCGAGGCGACAAACAGCCTTATGGACATGGAGAATGCCAGAATATATAAAGAAGTTAACAATTCCGTAAACAGGCGCGTCAACTGCGAGATGTCGAACATCAGAAAGATCGTCAACGCCTCTGCAAAACAGGTTGCTGATATCGAATACATCAGAGACCATTACGGATTTGAAAGGCTGCCCGAAAGCCTCGCACAGATGGCTGAGGTCAGGCTTGAGTTTCCCGAGGCACCGCTTGGGGAGCTTGGTGAACATCTTGATCCTCCCGTAGGAAAATCGGGAGTTAATCATAGACTTAGGAGGCTGGGGGAACTGGCGGATAAGCTTCGTGAGGAAGCCCCGCAATGAGGATTTGATTATGAAAGGATGTAAGTTGTATGAAGACTGAGAAGATTAAGGTAAACTTGGAAAATGGACTTGAAGCCAGACCTATCGCACTTCTTGTTCAGGAAGCAGGAAGATTTGACAGCAGAATTTATCTTGAGATCGGTTCAAAGAAGGTTAACGCAAAGAGCATCATGGGAATGATGAGTCTCGGAATGGCAAACGGAGACGAGGTTGAGGTTTCCGCTGAAGGCGATGACGAGGAAGCAGCTCTTTCAGGCGTATGTAAATTTCTGGTGGGAGAAAACTAAGAATAGTGCGGGGGGAAGCCTTTGGGGAAAGGCAATTGGGGAGTCCTATGAAAAAGAATAAAAAGATGCTGTTCGTGTATAATCCGAAAGCAGGAAAGGCTATGATCCGCAACAAGCTTGCGGACATACTGGATATTTTCACAGCGGGCGGCTATGAGATCACGATAATTCCGACTCAGAAGCATGGGGATGCGACAGAGATCGTGAAAAATCGTTCGGATGTTTATGATGTTGTGGTATGCAGCGGAGGAGACGGAACCCTCGACGAAGTCGTTAACGGTATGCTCCTCAGTGATCACAGAACACCTCTCGGATACATTCCGGCGGGTTCCACCAACGATTTTGCCGCGAGTCTCGCGATCCCGACAGATATGCTCAAAGCGGCGAGCATCATTGTCGAAGGCAGTGATTTTGCCTGCGATGTCGGAAGCTTCAACGATAAGAATTTTATCTATGTCGCTGCGTTCGGACTGTTCAGTGAGATATCATATTCCACTGACCAGCAGATCAAGAATGCACTCGGACATACCGCGTATATCTTAGGTGGCGGAAAGTCACTTTTAAATGCGCATGCCCATAAGCTGAAGGTTACTGCGAACGGTAAGACAATCGAGGACGTTTTCATATACGGAATGATCTCCAATTCAAAGCAGGTCGGAGGTTTTCAGGGCATCATGGGACCGGGCGTTGAGTTGGATGACGGCGAGTTTGAAGTCACGCTCATCAAGGATCCTCAGACACCGCCGGAGCTAAATACGATCCTTGTTTCGCTCCTTGAGAGAAATTTCGACAACGATCTTATGTACAGCTTCCGCACAAGCGAAGTCACCATTGAAAGTACCGATTCCGTAAGATGGGCCATTGATGGAGAAGACGGCGGATCACATAAGAAAGTCAGAATAAAAGCTATTCCGAAAGCAATCGACATCAAAGTAGTCTATCAATGATCCGGAGGGTATTTCCGATCATATTTATTATATGGAGGTATAGGATAAATGTTAGTTTCAGCAACAGATATGTTGAGAAAGGCCAAGGCCGGACATTATGCGGTCGGCCAGTTCAATATCAACAACCTTGAGTGGACCAAGACCATTCTTCTGACTGCAAAGGAACTCAGAAGCCCCGTGATCCTCGGTGTTTCCGAGGGCGCAGGAAAGTATATGGGCGGTTACGATGTTGTTGTCGGCATGGTAAACGGTCTCTTAAAGGATCTCGACATTGATGTTCCCGTGGCTCTTCATCTTGACCACGGTACATATGAGCACTGCTATAAATGTATCGATGCAGGTTTTTCTTCGATAATGTTTGACGGTTCTCATTACTCGATAGAAGAGAATGTTCAGAAGACTACCGAGCTCGTCAAAGCAGCTCACAACAGAGGCCTTTCGATTGAGGCTGAGGTCGGTTCCATCGGCGGCGAGGAAGACGGAGTTGTGGGAATGGGCGAGTGCGCAGATCCTAATGAGTGCAAGCAGATCGCAGATCTCGGCGTAGACTTCCTGGCAGCAGGCATCGGAAATATTCACGGCAAATATCCCGCAAACTGGCAGGGACTTTCGTTTGAGACACTCGATGCGATCCAGCAGCTTACCGGAGAGCTTCCCCTGGTTCTTCACGGCGGAACCGGTATCCCCGCAGACATGATAAAGAAAGCCATTGATCTCGGCGTATCAAAGATCAATGTTAACACCGAGTGCCAGCTTGCATTTGCGGCTGCAACAAGAAAATATATCGAAGAAGGCAAGGATTTAGAGGGCAAGGGATATGATCCCAGAAAGCTTCTTGCCCCCGGTTCTGCAGCTATCCACGACACCGTCAAGGAAAAGATGGAACTCTTCGGATCTGTGGGAAAAGCAGACTGATCTTAAACAAAACAGTACATTATCTAAAATCAGGAAGGGATTTTAAAAATGGAAAAGAAGAATATTCTTACTTACGAAGGACTTACAAAATACGAGGAGGAGCTCCACAATCTCAAAGTCGTAAGACGTCAGGAGGTTGCACAGAAGATTAAGGAAGCCCGCGAGCAGGGAGACCTTTCCGAGAACGCCGAGTACGACGCAGCTAAAGACGAGCAGCGCGATATTGAAGCACGTATCGAAGAGCTTGAAAAGATCCTTAAGAATGCAGAGGTTGTTGTAGAGGATGATGTCGATCTCGACAAGATCAATGTCGGATGCACCGTTAAGCTTCTTGACCTCAGCGTTTCAGAGGAGCTTCAGTACAAGATCGTCGGATCAACCGAGGCAAACAGCCTTGAGAGAAAGATCTCAAACGAGAGCCCTGTAGGAAGAGCTCTTATCGGACATAAGATAGGTGATGCGGTTGACGTGGAGACACCTGTGGGTACCCGCAGCTACAAGATCCTCGGCATCGAAAGAACACCCATGGAATAAAGAGGTAATAAAGTGTCAGATCAGAACAATAACAACAATCAGAATCAGCAGAATAATCAGAATCAGCAGCCCCAGGATTTAAACCAGCTCTTAAAGGTGCGCCGTGAAAAATTCGCAGCCCTTCAGGAAGCCGGCAAGGATCCTTTCATCATTACAAAGTACGACCAGACCTATCATACAGATGAAGTCAAGGCTGAGTATGAAAAGCTCGAGAAAGAGCTTCTCGGCGACAGACCCCCTGTCAATACCGACGGTATGACTGAAGAGGAAGCAAGAGCCGCAAAGAAGGCTGATTACGAGGAGCGCCGCGCCATCATGGACGCACAGCCCATCAATGTCAGCATCGCAGGAAGACAGATGTTCAAGCGCGTAATGGGCAAGGCATCCTTCTGCAATATCAGAGACCTCAAGGGCGATATACAGGCTTATGTTTCAAAGGACGGTGTCGGCGAAGAGGCATACGCTGATTTCAAGAAGAGCGACATCGGCGATATCTACGGAATCAAGGGATATGCATTCAGGACAATGACGGGAGAGATCTCCGTTCATGCCAGCGAGATCACTCTCCTTTCTAAGAGCCTCCAGATCCTCCCCGAGAAGTTCCACGGACTTACCGATACCGATATGCGTTATCGCCAGAGATACGTGGACCTCATCATGAATCCCGACAGCAAAGAGGTATTTGTAAAGCGCTCAAAGATCCTCCGCGAGATCAGAAACTTCCTTGCCGGAAGAAATTTCATGGAAGTCGAGACTCCCACTCTTGTGCACAACGCAGGTGGCGCAGCCGCAAGACCTTTCGAGACACATTACAATTCACTCGACGAGGATGTAAAGCTTCGTATTTCTCTTGAGCTCTACCTTAAGAGACTTATCGTCGGCGGACTTGAGAGAGTATTCGAGATCGGCCGAGTATACAGAAACGAGGGCGTTGATACAAGACACAATCCCGAGTTCACCCTTATGGAGCTTTATCAGGCATATACCGATTACGAGGGCATGATGGAACTCACCGAGAGCATGTTCAGATATCTTGCTCAGGAAGTATGCGGTACGACTCTGATCAACTATCAGGGCACCGATATCGACCTCGGAAAGCCTTTTGAAAGGCTTACAATGACCGATGCGGTTAAGAAATATGCAGGCATCGACTTTGATACGGTAGCTGATGATGAGGCGGCTAAGGCTCTTGCAAAGGAAAAGGGCATCGAGTTCGAGGAGCGCCATAAGAAGGGCGACATTCTCAATCTCTTCTTTGAAGAGTTCTGCGAGGACAAGATGATCCAGCCCACATTCATCATGGATCATCCCATTGAGATTTCGCCCCTCACCAAGAAGAAGCCCTCCGATCCTTCAAAGGTTGAGCGTTTCGAGCTCTTCATCAACGGATGGGAGATGTGCAACGCATACTCCGAGCTCAACGATCCCATCGATCAGAGAGAAAGATTCGCAGCTCAGGATGCACTTGCTGAGGCAGGTGACGACGAAGCACAGCACACCGACGAGGATTTCCTCAATGCTCTCGAGATCGGTATGCCTCCCACCGGCGGAATCGGATACGGCATCGACAGACTTGTCATGCTTCTTACCGACTCGCCTTCGATCCGCGATGT
>JAEEGL016902601.1_pt1 | contig 16705 bp, 17 predicted proteins | sample 9134231 | NCBI WGS metagenome assembly JAEEGL01 (sample SAMN16246548, study PRJNA631951) | gut metagenome | biome: gut microbiome; feature: rumen; material: fiber-attached | host: Bos | place: Iran: Karaj | collected 2018-10 | reverse complement strand
CGGTAGGCGAATAGTAGAAGAAGAGCAGCATGGTAAAGAACGGGCCGACTACGGAACGTACCTAATCAAGAATCTTGCAAATGAGTTGGAGCCTGAATATGGTAGTGGATTTGGTGTCAGGCAACTGGAACAGAGTCGTCAGTTTTATAGGACTTACCCAATTGCGAACACACTGCGTTCGCAATTAAACTGGAGCCAATACCGAAGGTTGATTCAGATTGAAGACCCTGACAAACGAATCACTGGGGACGGTACTCATTGATCACATAACAGATGCCTGTTCCGCTCTGCTGTCGAGCCAGTATTGAATCACTTGGGGACTTCCTGGCTACAGTTTTACCAAAGCTCAAGCGAACGAATTCGGGGGCCTTGCGGTTGTAATTTGGTTGATTTTGCTATCTATACAACAAAAAAGTGCCAATAGTGGCAGATTTTTAATGTAACATTTGCGTGATAGAATAAAAACCGCTACCTTTGCGCAATAAAAAGTTGCCAATACTGGCAAAAATATAATGTAAACAATGGAGATAAAAAGAGACCGATATCTAAGACAACTGATAGAAAGCCGTCAGAATGGCTTTATCAAAGTTGTAACAGGAATACGCAGATGTGGCAAGTCATATCTACTGAATGTCACTGGGGACGGTACTCATTGATCACATAACAGATGCCTGGTTCCACTCTGCTGTCTAGCCAGTCTTGCCATCGGTGGTCAGTAAAATTCTTCTTTACTTTCCAATCAGTTCTTTCACAGCCTCTACGAATTTTTGTGCCTTTGGAGCATATTCGTCATATAGTTCCTTGTCACAATAGACAAAATCATCATAATCGCTACTATGTCGAATCTCAAATAGTCTGCTAAAGGTTTTGCCATATTCAATAGACAGGATGCCTTTTGACACGAAATGCAGGCCGAGCATGGTCTTTACCCCTGCATGTGTCTGACTACTTATTCCATTTCTTATCAAGAGGGCAGAGGCAGCATAGAAACATGCATAGTACAAACGATTGATGGCAGCATTGAAATGGGCTTGCTCTACTAGAATCCGAGCTTCTTGCAATGACTCTTCAGCTCGCTCCAAACGATAGATTGTCAAATCAATCCGATTTTGCTCGTTAAGTGATTCATTCATAGTCGTATGCCTTCGTTCATTACGTTAATATAAAATGGCGTCTTAATAGGACGATTTTCCCATTGCCTGCGCAACATAATCATAGGGCTAATTAAAGCGCCAGTGGAAAGTTCTAAATCATAGAGTGCCCCAGACATTTCATCTTCCCGTTTAAGATTGCGCTTTTCTCCTTCTAAAAGGATAAGTACATCGAAATCACTATCTGGACGAGCATCACCGCGAGCCTCCGAACCATACAAAATGGCTGTAGCTGTAGGGTCTGCCTTCCGGATAACCTCTTTAATCTTATTTACAATTTCAGGTCGTCTCATCCTTTATAACAGTTAGTTTCTGTTGGCAAATTTACGCATTAATTCTTAAAGAAGCAAATAATCCATCTTCTTTCTTCATTTTTTCATGATAAAACCGCCTAATTCCCCATTATTTAGATGACCATTACTTCTCTAAATGCCGGTTCCGCTCCGCTACCAGGCTGAGTTTTCTTTCGGAAATAACCTAGCCTTATTGCGTAATAACCCTTCCTTGTCTGGCGGTAAGGGTATGGTTTGCTCCGTGGAAACTATCGGTTTGGACTATCCAAAGGCTGCCGTTGCTCCGTGTAGTGTCATTTCCCTAAATAGCGGGAAGAGAGGAAAGCATTGAAGGCATCCCTGTAGTTCTCGCCAATGGGCAATGAGGTTTCGGCATCGTCGGCTGAGACGCTGGCTTCCAGACAGGCGGGCTTTGAAAGGATGACGCGATTCTTGTTGACCTCCTGCACGCGGTTCAGGTTGACGATGTAGGAGCGGTGGATGCGCATGAAGGTGGTGGCAGGCAGAAACTCCTCCATCTTCTTCATCGAGAGCAGGGTGATGATGGGTTTGGGCTGGCTGTCGAGATAGATGCGCAGATATTCGCTCATGCCCTCGACATAGCGGATGTCGCTGATGGAGAGGCGCACCATGCGGTAGTCGGTCTTCACGAAGATAGTGTCGTCAACGTCGGAAGGCTGAGGGGAGAGGGCTGAGGGGAGAGGGCTGAAGGCTGAAGGCTGAGGGGAGAGGGAAGATGACTGATGGGTGCTTTCCTCCCAACGTTTCCTGACCTTCAGGGCTGCACGTTGGAAGTCCTGAAAGCCGAAGGGCTTGAGCAGATAGTCCACGGCATCGACCTTATAGCCCTCGATGGCATACTCGGAATAGGCGGTGGTGAAGACGATGAGGGGAGGCACGGCCAGTTGGCGCACAAAGTCCATGCCTGAGAGGTCGGGCATGTTGATGTCGCAGAAGATGGCATCTACAGGCTCACGGTCGAGGATGTCGCGTGCCTCGATAGCGCTCTGGCACTGGGCGGTGAGCTGAAGGAAATCCAGTTTCTTGATGTAGGCGACGAGCTGCTGCAGGGCCAGTGGCTCATCGTCGATGGCTAATACTCTGATCATGCGTCGTAAAGCCCCGTAGAAATGGTCGGGTGCTATTATGATAACGGAATAATCAGCTCGATATTGTAAGTGTGGTCGGTGTTTTCGATGTTCAGGGTGTAGCGCTTGCCGTAGATGAGGTCAAGGCGTCGCTGCACGTTCTTCAGTCCCACGCCGCCTTTCTCCTGTTCGCTCTCGCTCTTCTTGGGCGCTATGCTGTTGCGGCAGGTGAAGCGCAGCTGCTGGCCTTCGGTGGTGAAGGCGATGTCGATGAACGAGGGCTGTTGATAGCTCACGCCGTGCTTGAAGGCATTCTCGACGAAGGTGATGAAGATCATGGGCGGCAGCTCGCACTGGGGCAGCTCCTGGGGCACGTCGAAGTTGATGGTCACCTTATCTGTATAGCGCATGCGCATGAGACGGATGTAGCTTTCGAGAAAGCCGATGTCGAGACGCAGGGGCACGGTGGTCTTCGAACCGTCGTAGAGGGCGAAGCGCATGATGTGTGACAGTTCGACGATGGTCTCCTTGGCACGCTCCTGGTCAATATCCACTAGGGCATGGATGTTGTTGAGCGTGTTCATGAGGAAGTGGGGATTAATCTGATAGCGCAGATACTCCAACTGCTGCTCCAGATTCTCTTTCTCCAGCAGCGCCATGCGTCGCTGGTCTTCACGATGGCGGAAGAAGAGCTTCACGCCGATGTTCATGCCCAGCATGAAGAACAGCATGATGGTGAAGACGGCATCGTGCTCGCTGAAATAGGGTGGGCGGTGCTGCCTGGCGAGATGTGGTGGGCGCATCCTGTCGTGAGGTGGGCGATCAGCAGGCGGCTCGCCAATACCTTCACCGTCGGGCATCGGCGGGAGATGCTCGTCTCTCATGCCCATGGGCGGACGGTGCTCATCCTTCATGTCAGCAGGACGGCGATGCTCCGTAAATGCTCTGTCGTTGTGGCGAGGTTCAGGTCGGTCGGTGCATTGATAGGCCACGAAGGCTCCCATGAGCACCAATACGAGACTGAAATAGCGCAGATAGCGCTGCTTATAGACAATGAGCGGAGCCAGGAAGAAATGGTGGATGAGGAAGGCCACGAGCAGTATAGCGAACTGCCGCCACATCTCCAGCAGCTGGAACCAGGGGAAGTCGCCCTCGGCGGTGGAACTGCTGTGTTGGATGTAGAAACTCAGGGCAGGCCCTATGAACAGCGCTGTCCATAAGACCAGATAGACGAGTGTCTCCTGTTGGCGAAAGCTGAAATGCTTCATTGTCTCTTCTTTTCCCATTGCTTTTCCTCTGACTACATCTCAATGATGGAGCAAAGGTAGTGAAAAACAGAAATCGGGGCAAATCCGTTCAACGAACGCCCCGATTTGTTCAGCGAAAAACTAAAGTGCTGTTTTCCTTACTTCAGACCAGCGCCCTTGAGCAGCTTGTCAGCACCCTCGTTTACCTTCTCGTTCACCTTCTGGGCGCCCTCGTTCACCTTGTTGGCAGCAGCCTGCTTGGTCTCATCGACCTTCTGCTGGGCAGCGGCCTTGGTCTCATCGACCTTCTGCTGAACGGCAGCCTTGGCAGCCTCGTTCTGAGCCTCGGCAGCAGCCTTCACCTCATCAACCTTAGCATTGGCAGCATCCTCTACATTGCCCAGCTGGGTCTGCAGGTTGCTGATGATGCTCTCGGCGGGAGTCTCGATGAGGGTGTTGACAGCTGTAGAAACGATCTCGTTGTCGCCTGCCAGCGTCTTAATCTTCTCGGTGTTCTCCTTCAGGTAGCTCTGAACGCTCTCCAGATACTGCTTGGCCTGCTCAGGATTCTCCTGCAGCAGCTCGGCGGCCTTGGTCTTTGCTGCTTCGAGGGCTTCCTGGAACTTGTTCACGTCGCCAGCCTCGAGCTGAGCAGCCAGTTCGGCGGTAGCGTCCTCGATGTTTACACTTTCCTCAACCTGCTCAGCATTCTCTGCCTGCTGGGCGTTCTTGTTGCCGCATGATGTGAAGCCAAAGGCTACAGCGGCGATTGCCATGATAAATAACTTTTTCATGCTTTCTTGCTTTTAAACAATTAATAATTAAAACGGTTATTTTTTGAAATAATGTTCGAAATCGGGGGCAAAATTAAGAAATAAAGTTGAAATGAGCAAAAAAAATGGATAAACTTTTGGAAGAATGAAAAAAACTTAGTACATTTGCCACATCTTAAAGCTATTAATCTATGATTCAGAGTTCGACTAAGAAACAAGTTGTTGGAATCAATATCGGCTACGAGATGACGACTTTCGCCATCATCGACGTAAGAGGAAATGAGTTGGACAGACGCTCATTCCCCACATTGGACTATCCTAATATCAACACTTTCATCTCTCATTTGTGTGATCAGGTGGTCACGATGATTGAGCAGAATTGCGGTTATGAGAACATCCGTTCCGTAGGTGTGAGTGCGCCCAGCGGCAACCACCTTACTGGTTGCATTGAGTATTCGCCCAACCTGCCTTGGAAGGGTGAGATACCTCTGGCGGCCATGATGCGCGACCGACTGGGACTGGCTGTCGCCGTAGGCAATGATGCTCACGTCAGGGCATTGGGGGAGGTGACATACGGCAGTGCGCACGGCATGAAGGACTTCGTGCTGGTCATGCTGGGTCATGGAGTAGGTAGTTGTCTGTTCTCTCATGGCCATCCGCATCTGGGCCAATCGGGCTTTGCCGGTGAGTTCGGGCATGCGTGTTTGGTGAAAGACGGCCGTGAGTGCGGCTGTGGTCGCAGGGGCTGCCTGGAGGCTTATTGTTCTCATGATGGCATCGTGCAGACGGCTAAGGAACTATTGGAGGAGAGACCTGACATACCCTCGCTGATGCGTGGCGTGGAGACGCTTGATCCCAAAATCATACAGGATTTCTGTGATCAGGGTGATGAACTGGCCATTGAGACCTATCGCCGCACAGGTGAGGCTCTGGGCTTCGGGCTGGCCAACTATGCTTCTGTGGTCAATCCTGAGGCAATCATCGTGACGGGCGGCATCTCGAAGGCCGGCAAATGGCTGCTGGAACCCGCTAACGATGCATTTGAGTCGCACGTGTTCCATAATGTACAGAACAGGGTGAAGATCATGACTTCTTCGCTGGGCGACGATGAGCGCGACGTGCTGGGAGCCAGTGTCCTGGCTTGGAGTGTGAAGGAATATTCATTATTTAAATAAGAGCAGTATCGGCTATGGAACAGAGTGTCAAAAGCAGAGTTCTCGGCGTAGATATCAGTGTGAAGAGCACGACCTATGCCATCGTTGATGTGCGTGGTAACGTCATTGCGCAGGAGAATTTCTCAACGAGTGACTATCCGAACGTGAACGAGTATGTGTCGGTGCTGTCAGAGAAAATAGTGGAGTTTACCGAGAAAAATGGCGGTTATGAGAGCATCCGCTCAATGGGCATCAGCGCTCCAAGCGGCAACTATCTGACAGGTTGCATTGAGAATGCACCTAACCTTCCTTGGAAGGGTGTGGTGCCGATGGCCGCTATGTTGCGCGACCGTCTGGGAATGGCTGTGGCGTTGGGCAACGATGCCCATGTGACTGCTTTGGGTGAGCACGCCTTTGGCAGTGCCCACGGCATGAAGAACTTCCTCGTGGTCACGCTGGGTCATGGTCTTGGCAGTTGCATCTTCTCCGATGGCGTTCCCCATCTGGGCGCTGATGGCTTTGCCGGTGAGTTCGGCCATACCTGTGTGGTGCATAACGGTCGTGAGTGCGGCTGCGGTCGCAGGGGCTGTGTGGAGGCCTACTGTGCTGAGAAAGGCATTGTGACAACGGCTCGCGAAGTGATGGCTGAAAGTGATAGGAGTTCCATCATGCGCTCGCTCGAAAGTCTGACGCCGCGCTCTATAGCGCAGTGTTGTGAGAAGGGCGACGAGATGGCTATTGAGGTGTATCGCCGTACAGGTGAAATCCTGGGCCGTTCCGTAGCCAACTATGCCACGCTGATGGATCCTGAGGCCATCATCTTCACGGGTGGCATCTCCAATGCGGGCAAGTGGCTGTTCGAACCTGCCTACGCAAGTTTTGAGACGCATGTGTTCCGTCAGTTAAAAGGACATGTGAAATTCTTGCAGTCCACAATTAACGACCGTGTACGTGATGTGCTTGGTGCCAGCGCATTGGCTTGGGGCATTGAGGAATATTCGCTGTTTAAATAGCAATGGATGTAGATAGAATCAATCAGATTATCAACGAGAAACCGAATCTGAGTACCGCCCTCGGGATGGAATTCCTTTCCACTCCCGAGGACGATACGTGTATGGCGAGAATGAAAGTCGATGAACGTAACCGTCAGCCTTTTGGCTTTCTCAGCGGGGGCGCTTCGCTGGCGCTGGCTGAGAATGTGGCTGGTGTGGGTTCGTCTTCGCTCTGTCCTGGCTGTGCCTGTGTGGGCATCGAGGTCAGCGGCAGTCATGTGAAAGCCGTCTGCGAGGGTGATACTGTCACCGCCTTTGCCCGTCTGCAGCACAGGGGCACCACGCTTCATGTGTGGCAGGTGGATATCAAGGACACGGCTGGCGATTTGATTTCCAGCGTCCGTGTGACCAACTATATCATTAAGCAGAATTGACCACGTCAGTTCTTTTTATCGTCAAGCAGAAATGAGTACTTTTGCCCTTTATCGATTGCCACATGCCGATCATTGCTTTCGCGTGGAGCAGACGGAGGGTGAACCCCTGCGGCTGCAGTCCTGCGCTGACCTGAATGGTAGGCAGGGTTTTGTCGTTGCTCCTTTTCATGTGACCGATGCGGAGCCCATTCTGCTCATTCGACCAGACAAGGTTGAACGGTTGGAGGTGAAGGCGCCAGCGCTTACGGGACGGCCGGAATCTCCGGAAATTCTGGAAAATCCGGAATCTCCGGAAAGTCCAGAAACTCAGGTTTATCCGGAACCCTCTTCTGCTGTCACTCCTGCCTATGCCCGCTGTTTCGCGCAGATTCAAGCGCAGTTGCGTGAGGGCACGTTCCGCAAGGTGGTGCTGGCGCGTAGTGCCTCGCTGCCCAACTCTCAGAAAGCCATGCCTGAAGAAATGTTCTGGCGAGCTTGTGAGCGCTATCCGCGCATGTTCATCTCGCTGGTGTCAATGCCTGACGGGAGCTACTGGTTGACTGCCACTCCTGAGATACTCTTGGAAGGGCAGGGGAGTGACTGGCGAACCATTGCGCTGGCAGGAACGATGCAGCTGGATGGTGATGAACTGAAGGGAGAGGGCGAGAACATTCGTTGGTCGCCCAAGAACATTCAGGAGCAGCGCTATGTGGCCAGCTATATTGCCAATTGTCTGGAACGCTTCTCGCTGGTTTATCGCGAAGAAGGGCCTCGCACGGTGCGTGCCGCCCATCTGGTGCATCTGCGTAGCGATTTCACTTTCTCCTTATTAGAATACACGCGCGTGGGCGACCTTTTGCAGGCACTTCATCCCACGCCAGCCGTCTGTGGACTGCCTAAGCAGGCGACCTCCGATTTCATTCTCCAGTATGAACAGGCTGATCGCCAGTACTATTCTGGCTTTATGGGGCCGCTGAACCTGTCGCCAAACACTCAGAAGAATGCGTCTGTGGAAGCAGGGAGAATTCAGCAGAATGAGAAAGAGACCCACCTCTATGTCTCGCTGCGCTGTATGCACATTACCCCTGCTGACTATCGCCTCTATGCAGGCGGTGGCATCCTGAAAGACAGTCAGCTGGAACAAGAGTGGCAGGAGACGGAGGCAAAGATGAAAACGATGAAGAATCTTCTCGTGTCGTGAAAATTAGAAGTCGTAAATAACGAAACTCGCAAACAATGTATAGTAATAAGGAAGATGTTAATATATTAACGAGCTTGCTGGTGGCTCACGGTATTCATCATGCGGTGGTTTGTCCTGGTAGCAGGAATGCGCCTATCGTCCATAACTTGAATGAGTGTCCGGATATCCAGTGCTATCCTGTGACGGATGAGCGTTCCGCAGGCTTCTATGCCTTGGGTATGACGCAGGCGCTGAAAGAGCCTGTCGTGGTGTGCGTCACCTCGGGCACAGCCTTGCTGAATCTTTATCCTGCTGTGGCTGAGGCTTATTACCAGTACCGTCCGTTGGTGGTTGTCAGTGCCGACCGTCCACCGCAGTGGATTGACCAACTCGACGGACAGACGCTGCCGCAGCCTGATGCCCTCGGACGCTTTGTCAAGAAAGCTGTATCGTTGCCTGAACCTCATGATGAGGAATCCCGCTGGTATTGCAACCGACTGATTAATGAGGCGCTGATGGTGAAGCACGGCCCTGTGCATATCAACGTGCCCATCACCGAACCGCTCTTTGATTTCTCAACACCCAAACTGCCTGAAGAACGGAAAATAGAGTTTTTGCCTGCCGACATCTCAAATGTGACATTGAGTCATTTGTGTAGAATGTTCTTGCAAGCCAAGCGTCCGATGCTCATTGCCGGCCAACCTATGAATGCGCTGATGGATGAGGCTGTTGCACAGATAAGGGACGACGATGAGTACGTGCCTGACTTCGTGCTCTATACGGGTGGCTCTATCGTGAGCAAACGGCTGAAACATTTTCTCAGGAAAGCAAAGGAAACATGGGTGGTGAACAGGACGGGCGAGGTGACAGACACGTTTATGAATCTGACGCACGTCGTGCAGGGCGATGGCGAAGTAGTGGCTGACATGGTTCGTTTTAATCTGGAGGAGATACCGCATCCCTTTGTGCAGAAATGGGAGACGTTGTTGACTCAGATACGTCAGCAGTTAGAGGCCAAAGAGCTTCCTTATTCGCAAGCTGCTGTCGTGAAATACTTTGAACAGAAGCGAGGAGCAAATATTGTGCATTATGCCAACAGCATGGCTATTCGTTTGGCTAATACTTACTCCAAGACGCCTGTCTATTGTAATCGTGGCGTGAATGGTATCGAAGGTTCACTTTCAACGGCGGCAGGCTTCTCGTGTGTACAGGATGACAATGTGTTTTGTGTAATTGGCGACCTTAGTTTCTTCTATGACCAGAACGCCTTGTGGAATCAGAACCTGCACGGCAACCTGCGCATCCTTCTCTTGAATAATGGTAAGGGCGGCATCTTCGATATGCTGCCTGGCTTGGAGAACAGTCCGGCTCGCGATAAATACGTGGCGGCAGAGCATCATGCCACTGCCGAAGGCATCTGCCAGCAGAATGCTGTTGTCTATCGTCAGGCAAAGGATATGACACAAATGCAAGAAGGCATCGACTGGCTTATTGGAACAGACAGTGAACGCCCTCTGTTGCTGGAAGTCTTTTTGTAAGACAAAATAACGTGTTATTGTGTCTTAAAATCATTATTATGTCTTAAAATCATTATTATGTCTTAAAATCATTATTATGTCTTTAAAAACAGTTACTCTGTTTAATACTTAAAGCTACTGCCACCTACGAACTCTCGCATAATGCTCGTGGGCGGTATTTCTTTGTCGCTCACGGGTAGGAAGAAGTGGATGAACTTGAGTAGGCGGTGGGCCTCGGCATACTCAGGACAGTTCTTCGGCACGGAGGTCAGGATGATTTCAGCATGCGTGCGCAGAACAGCAAACTCGATGTTGAGTGCTGAGTTGAACATCACGTCGGCCGTCTCTTGGAAGGGGAAAATCCACTGGTCTTCTGCTTCACACACGTTCTTCCACTGGGCAATGGTCTGCTGGGCGGTGAAAGCCCCCTTGTTGTAGTCGCGGATGATGCGGCGCAGCAGACGGTTGTCGCGTGTGGGAATCCAGTTGTGGTCGTCAAGTGAGATGCTGGTCAAAGCTGAGATATAGATCTTGAATTTGGCTGAATCGGCAATCTTCTTCGTCAGCAGCGGGTTCAGGGCGTGAATGCCCTCGATGATGAGCACCGTATCGCCTGCCAGCTTCAGTTTCTTTCCGTTCCATTCGCGTTTGCCCGTGACAAAATTGTATTCCGGCACTTCCACGCGTTCGCCGTCCATCAGTCGCAACAGGTGGTCTTCCAAGAGCGAATACTCTACGGTCTCGATATTGTCAAAGTCATAGTCGCCATTAGGCAGCTTGGGCGTATCGACACGGTTCACGAAATAGTCATCGGTAGAGAACGACAGGGGCCGTAGTCCGCAGGCCAGCAACTGAATGGAAAGTCGCTTACAGAACGTGGTCTTGCCCGACGATGAGGGGCCTGTGATGAGTACCAGTCTGACAGGATTCTCCTCCTGATGGAAGCGGTGCTCAATCTCTTCGGCTATCTTCACAATCTTCTTCTCCTGCAAGGCCTCGCTCACCTGAATCAGCTCGGAGGCGTGACCGCGCATGATGGCTTTGTTCACGTCGCCAGCGTTCGACAGGCGCATGATGATGTCCCACTTGGTCTTTTCGGCAAACATGCCGAAAGTCTTGGGCTGCTCTACCTTCTCTGCCAGTATTGAGGGGTTGTGCCAGTCGGGCACGCGCAGCAGCATGCCGTCTTCATATTGCTCCAGCCCCCACACCTTCAGATAGCCAGCCGAGGGCACGAGCGGCCCATAGTAATAATCAACGGTATCACCCAGCGTGTAGTAGTCGCTATAGATTTGTCCGCTGGTCTCCAACAGCTTCACTTTGTCGGAGAAGCCACGGTCGGCAAATACGCGGATGGCTTCCTCGTTGGTGGCTTCCGTGCGACGGAAAGGCATGTCGAGGTCGATAATCTCCTGCATGCGTTTACGTATCTGTTCAACGTCGCTCTCAGTTAGCCCTTCAGCACTCTTCTTCTTGAAGTTGCAGTAGTAGCCTCGGCAGAGTGAGTGCTCGATGAAGAGCTTTGAGCCAGGGAAAAGATCTTGTGTCGCCTTGTAGAGAACGAACGAGAGTGAGCGCACATAGGCACGGTGTCCGCTGCCTTCGCGGGCATCGAGAAACTCTACGTCACGGTTCTGGTAGAGTCTGAATTTCAGACCCTGCGAGGCATTATTCACTTTGGCTGAAACCACTGGATAGGGGAGCTTGATGTCATCGGCAAACTCTTGATAGACGTCGAGCAGAGAGCTTCCCTCAGGGAAACTTTTCGTCACGCCATTGTTCTTGCAACGTATCTGAAGCATAGCATTTAGAATTATTTTGGTGCAAATTTAGCAAAATATTCTCAATTATTTCGTACCTTTGCCGTAAATTTTTAAAAGCAACGAAAAAATGGCTCAAAGAGAATGGAAAGAGATTAGGAAGTTCGAAGAGATTTGCTTCGAAGAGTATAACGGTATCGCCAAGATTACCATCAATCGGCCGCGTTATCGCAACGCCTTTACACCGAAGACTACGCTGGAGCTGAGTCAGGCCTTTGCCCAGTGTCGGGAATTGCAGCGCATCCGTGTGGTGTTGCTCACGGGAGCCATGTCGGAAGTGCCTGAAGGAAGGACGCTTAGCGATGTTAAGCACGCTTTTTGTTCAGGTGGCGACATGCATGTGAAGGGACGTGGTGGCTATATCGATGATGAGGGTGTGCCCCGTCTCTCGGTGCTTGATGTGCAGATGCAGATTCGTCGGCTGCCCAAGCCTGTGATAGCGATGGTCAACGGCTATGCGATAGGCGGCGGTCACGTGCTCCATTTGGTTTGCGACCTGACGATTGCCTCTGAGAATGCTATCTTCGGACAGACGGGACCTAAGGTGGGGTCTTTTGATGCAGGCTTCGGTAGTAGCTATCTGGCTCGTATCGTGGGACAGAAGAAGGCGCGTGAGATATGGTTCCTCTGTCGTCAGTATTCAGCTCGTGAGGCTGAGCAGATGGGCATGGTGAATAAGGTGGTGCCTATTGAACAGTTGGAAGATGAGTGTGTGAGCTGGGCTGAGGAGATGATGCTGCGCAGTCCTATTGCCCTGCGCATGATTAAGGCTGGTCTGAATGCTGAGCTCGACGGTCAGGCTGGCATCCAGCAGCTCGCTGGCGATGCCACGATGCTCTACTATTTTCTTGACGAGGCACAGGAGGGTGGAAAGGCGTTCTTGGAGAAACGTAAGCCTAACTTCGAACAGTATCCGCAGATACCGTAAAGACATAGTAACAGTTATGTTTAAGACAGAATAACAGACGAATAGACTGTTTTTTAAGACAGAATAACAGACGAACAGACTGTTTTTTAAGACAGAATCGCTCGGCGACGCAAGGAGACGCTTGCTACCGCAGGGACGCAAGAACAGACGAACAGACAAAAGGGTAGAAAGGAATATACTTATGGATGTGGAACAATTAATAAGACAGGTGATGGACTGTGCTGGAAATATTCGGCGACAGTTAGGACCAGGTTACCTTGAGGCAGTCTATAAGAATGCGATGTTAGTGGAATTACGTAAGAATGGTTTGTCGTTTGAAGTCGAGAAACCTATCGAAAGTTTTGTGTCTATCGTAAGCGGTTCACATAAAATTGTATGTTCTTTTGTTATTATGTCTTTAAAAGATAGTTATTATGTCTATGAAAGTTAATGTGTCAGAGCAAATGCTCCATTTCAAGCAGCCGGCAGGTACCAGTCGTGGTGTCTATACCGAGCGGCGCATCTGGCTGGTTCGTGTGTCCGACGAAGGACAGCAGGACGTTATCGGAATAGGTGAGTGTGCTCCACTGCCCGATTTGAGTTGCGATGCGTTGCCGCGCGAGATCTATTATAAGGTATTGCGTTCATTCTGCGATCAGGTGGAGCAGACGGGTGAGATACCCTATGAGGCCATGCGCGACTATCCCTCCATGCTCTTTGGACTGGAGACGGCGCTGCTGGATATGAGGAGTAAGAGGGATGATGGAAAAGGTGTGCTTTTCGATACACCTTTTGCTCATGGTGAACAGGGCATTCCCATCAACGGACTGGTGTGGATGGGCTCTTATGAGGAGATGCTCAGTCGCATGGAAGAGAAACTGAAACAGGGTTTCCGCTGTGTAAAACTGAAGGTGGGTGCTATCGATTTTGAGAAGGAGCTTGATTTGGTGAAGCGCATTCGTGAGCGCTTCTCGCGACAGGAAGTGGAGCTGCGGCTCGATGCCAATGGCGGCTTCTCGACCGACGAAGCCCTCTACCGACTTGAACTGCTGTCGCAATATGCCATTCACTCGATAGAGCAGCCCATCAAACAGAAACAATGGGCGCTGATGGCAGAACTCTGTCGCGAATCACCGCTGCCCATCGCTCTCGACGAGGAACTGATAGGTGTGAACGACCCAGAGACCAAACGGCAGATGCTTCGTATCATCAAGCCTGCCTATATCGTGCTGAAACCCTCGCTACACGGTGGAATGATGGGGTGCAGGGAGTGGATTAGCATCGCCCGTGAAGAGGGTATCGGCTCGTGGATTACCTCAGCATTGGAGAGCAATGTCGGTCTGAACGCCATCGCCCAGTTCTGCTCTGAGGTCTATGGAAGTCACATCACGATGCCGCAGGGACTTGGTACGGGACAGCTTTTCACGGACAACATCGATATGAACCTCGAAATCAGAGGTGACCAGTTGTGGGTGAAATAGAAAAAGAGAAAGTACTTATATCGTGTTAATGGGCTTTCCCATGATAAAAGAACGTACATTTCCGATGGCAATTTTTAGTAATCGGATACGTGCCTCTTTCGTCGCCCATGCGATATGTGGGGTAAAATATGCATTTGGGTGGTTAAGTAGAGGATCGTCAGCTTTTGGTGGTTCCTCTGCCATCACGTCTGCGCAGTAGGCAGCAATCTTTCCTTCTTCGAGCGCATTGGCAACAGCTTGACTATCTACCAGTGGTCCGCGTCCTGTGTTGATAAGGATAGCGGTGGAACGCATCATAGACAGTGTCTCTGCATTGATGAGATGGAACGTGCTGTCATTAAGCGGACAATGGAGGGAAAGTACATCGCTCGTAGCCAGCAAGTCGTTTAGGTCGGTCTTCTGAATGCCTTGAGGTAACTCATGACCGTTTTTGCTGGTCAGCGCTTTTACCTTCATGCCAAAGGCTTGAGCTATCTGTGCAACTCGTTGCCCAATATTCCCTAACCCTATGATTCCCATCGTCTTACCAGCAAGTTCCGTCAACTGGGTGTCCCAATAGCAGAAGTCTGCATTGGAACTCCATCGGCCGTTGCGGTTCAGTTGGGCATAATGCTCAGTGTGATTGGTAATGGTCAGCAGATGGGAAAACACCATTTGTGCTACGCTCTCAGTACTATAAGCTGGCACGTTAGTCACCGTAATGCCACGCTCATGAGCCACTTTGATATCTACCACATTATAGCCTGTGGCCAGCACGCCAATATATTTGAGACGTGGTAACTGGCTAATCTCTGCTTGTCCCAGTACCACTTTGTTGGTCAAAATAATGTCTGCATCAGCGGCTCTGGCTACGGTCTCATGCGCTTTTGTTCGATCATAAACTGTAAGTTCGCCCAATTCTTTCAGTTGCTCCCACGACAGATCTCCTGGATTAGCCGTATATCCGTCAAGTATGACTATCTTCATGATGATTACAATGAGAGGGTTATGATTATCGGAAAGAATCGGTGAGCAGCTTGATTTCCACCTGCGGGGAGATGCGCTCATACAAGATGTTATAGACAGCATCGAGGATGGGCATGTTCACATGGTAGTGACGGTTGATCTCCTTCATACATTTCGTGCCGAAATAACCCTCTGCTATCATCTCCATCTCCATCTGAGCCGACTTCACGCTATAGCCCTTGCCAATCATGCTGCCGAAAACGCGGTTACGCGAGAAATTGGAGTAGCCCGTGACGAGCAGGTCGCCCAGATAGACCGAGTCATAGACATTTCGGTCAATGGGGTGGACGGTCTTCATGAAACGCTCCATCTCCTGCACAGCATTGGCCAGCAGCACAGCTTGGAAGTTGTCGCCGAACTTTAAGCCTGAGCAGATACCGGCGGCAATGGCATAGACATTCTTCAGCACCGATGAATATTCGATGCCGATGACATCGGTAGAAGTCTTGGTCTTGATGAACTGGCTGGTGAGCACATCGGCAAAAGCCTGTGCCTTCTCCTGATTGGCGCAACCCACGGTGAGATAGCTGAGTCGCTCCAGTGCCACTTCCTCAGCATGTGAGGGGCCGCCGAGGCAGGCCAGATTCTCATAAGGCACATCGAACACCTGATGGAAATATTCCGAGCAGACTAGGTTCTCATCGGGCACGATACCTTTGATGGCGGTGATAATGAATTTGTCCTTGATGCGCGTCTTGAGTCGCTTCAGGTGGTTCTTCAGATAGGGTGAGGGTACCACGAAGACCAACGTGTCGTAGAGCTGCACAATCTTGTTGAGGTCGCTCTCGAAGTGAATCTCTGACGTGTCAAAGTGTACGCTCGTCAGGTAGGACGGATTGTGAGACAGACGGCGGAAGTCGGCAATCTGGTCATCACGACGCATATACCAACCGATGTGATGCGTGTGCTGCACCACAATCTTGGCAATGGCCGTAGCCCACGAGCCGCCACCAATAATGGCTATTTTACCGCAGTTATCCATGCTTCTACCTCCTCTACGCTGGGTTTCTGAAGGTCGAGTTTATACTTCTTGACAATGTCACCTATCTTCTGCTGCAAGCCCTGCGGCTTCTCATCCTTGATGTCCTGGACAAGGTAGAAACCAGCCTTGCGAAGCACATAGACCCAAGTCTCAGGCACGCCGATGGCTGCCCACTCCTGTATGGTACTCTGAGGCGCCTTCTTCTCAGGTTTCATCTGGGGGAACAGCATCACTTCGCCGATGGCAAACTTGCCGGTGAGCAGCATCACCAGTCGGTCAATGCCGATGCCGATGCCGAAGGTGGGAGGCATGCCATACTGTAGTGCGCGCAGGAAGTCGTGGTCGGTGATCATCGCCTCGTCATCACCCTTGTCGGCCAGTCGCATCTGTTCCTTGAAGCGCTCTTCCTGGTCAATGGGGTCGTTGAGCTCAGAATAGGCGTTGGCCAGCTCTTTACCGTTCACCATCAGCTCGAAACGCTCGGTGAGTCCAGGTTTGCTGCGGTGCATCTTGGTCAGGGGCGACATCTCCACGGGATAGTCGGTGATGAAGGTGGGCTGGATCAGATGCTCCTCCCCCCGCTGATCAAAGCAGGCATCGAGGGCGTTGCCCCAGGTCCGGTCGGCAGTTTCCGCCAGCTCCACGCCCTTGGCCTCGGCGGCGGCCACCGCCTCCGCATCGTCGGAGATCGCGTCGAAGTCG
>JAEEGL016005416.1_pt1 | contig 16705 bp, 7 predicted proteins | sample 9134231 | NCBI WGS metagenome assembly JAEEGL01 (sample SAMN16246548, study PRJNA631951) | gut metagenome | biome: gut microbiome; feature: rumen; material: fiber-attached | host: Bos | place: Iran: Karaj | collected 2018-10 | reverse complement strand
TCAGTTCATAATATCTCTTTTTATTTTAGCCAAGGATTAATTGATTCATATTGACCAGCAAAATTAAGCACCACTTCATCTTTCATGTAATCACCGATCATCTGTAAACCGATAGGAAGATGATGCTTACCAAATCCCGCGGGAATTGCACAAGCGGGGTTACCGATAATGTTCACTAAATAGGTCATCGCAAATCCGATTAAAGGATCGACTTTTTGCCCATTGATGTATTCCGGCCCTTTAGTGTTACCATCATCACTATTTAAGGGAGGAAGGCAACAAGTGACGGGAGAAATGATTAAATCGTATTCTTGGAAGAGGTGGTCAAATACCGATTTTAAGGCCTTTTTGGCCTTAACATATTCAAATAATCGTTCTTTTTCTTTTAATGCTCTATCGTTCCAATAAAGTAACTCTTTGGGTAAATCTTCACTTAAATCGAGACCTTCACTTTTGTATTTTAAGCATTCAGCGGCGGATTCTTGCGAAATCGCGATTGCCCAAAGCTCCGATAATTTCTCTTGTGTATAAGGGATTTTGATATCCACTCTTTCGACTTTTGCGCCTAATCTTTCTAAAGTTTTAGCTTTTTTATACACTCTCTTTTTGATTTGTTCATCGACAGGGAAGATACCAAAATCATCGGTATAAGCAATCTTCAAACCTTTGATAGGTTTATCTAAATAATCACAATAATTAATCTTCTCTTTATTAACACTAAAAGGATCTTCTTTATCATATCTTTGCATGGCATTAAGTAATATCGCCGCATCTTTCACAGATTTGGTAATACCACCATTCATGCAGAAAGGGAAAGATTCAGGATTCACACTACTAGCGTAATGCATAGCGATGGTGCCATTAGAAGCTTTAAAACCGAAAGTATTAGTCCAACTAGCGGGCACTCTAATGGATCCACCGGCATCACCGCCTTCAGCGATGGGAAGTAAACCCGCACCAACTGCGGAAGCGCTGCCACCACTAGAACCACCGGAATTATATTTATAATTAAATGGATTTCTTGTCGGTCCGTATCTATAGTTATCGCATGTCGCTCGAAAGCCATATGTCGGTGCGTTGCATTTACCAATCGCGATACCACCGAGTTTTTCCATCGCTTCACAGAACGGGGAATCATTTTGATCAATTCTATCTAAAGAACGAATACCACCACAGCTATTAGTCCATCCCTTTTTTGAATCTAAGAAATCTTTTAAGCCAAAAGGAACTCCGGCGAATGGCCCGACATCTTCTCCGTTATTAATTCTTTCTTCTAATTTCTTCGCGCATTCTTCCGCTTCTTTAAATTTTACATATGTAAAAGCGTTGGTATCTTTGTTCTTTTTATTAATTCTCTCTTCAAAATATTTCACCACTTCTAAAGGAGTGAAGACTTTATTATTTACTAATTCTCCGATTTCATAAGCGGACATCTTTTCTAATTCATAGGTAGTTTTGATATATTCTTCTCCGACTTTATTCTTTCTCCAATAGTTCACTATCTTATAGCCGATAGGTGTGAAAATAATTTCACTGAGGAGTTCTAATATCGCTCCTAAAACCGATGCGCCTAAACACTGCCAGATGGTCCATCTCACCTGAATCGCATAGGGAATATAGGGAAGTAAGAAGAAAGCTAAGAAGACAAATAAGAAATTATCGACAATTTGTCCTAAGAACGTTGAGATAAAACTTCTTAATGTAAAAGCTAATCCACCATTGGGGTTTCTCTTTATTTGTTTTCCAACAAAGACGTTAACATAGTTATTAGTTAAAGCAGAGACAATAAAGGCAATGGTACTCGCTAATAAGATAGACCAAGCGTTAAAAGCGAATAAATCTACTCTCGGATTATCAAAAACAATACTTAATATAAAGAAAATAGAACCTACTAAAAGGTTTACGATAATCGCTAAAATCGATAAAAAGTTTGCGGCTTTAGCGCCGAAATGTTTAGTGATGATATCGAGAATTAAAAAAGCTAACCACGATATACATATCCCCGCATTGATTGCTAGGAAGGGAAGAGAGACGAGTTGGTATTGAGCGAGAACGTTCATTCCCACCACCGTCAAACAAAAAAGAATAACTGCAAGTTTAGGTACGGCCTTAAACAAAAGAGTTATTCTTGAAAGAATACTATTCTTATTCATGATTTCTCCTTGGTTTTATTTTATACAGCGAAGGATTTAGAGGCCGAACTCCGCTAGGACAATATTATACCTTTTTAAAAATATAAGGAAATAGTTTTATTAATTAATACAATTAATTGACTTATTGAATCTTTCAAAGGAAATATATCTTCTTTAACAATTATTAAAAATTGTATATTGTATTTTTATAAACAAGGAGTTTTATAAATGAAAAAGATTTATTTGTTATCATGCGCCTTTTTGTTATCCTTAACCGGTTGTGGCAAAAAAGATAATAGCGGAAACAAAAGCTCAGGTTCCGCGGAAGATGACTCTCCTCTTTTAAGAGAAGACGTTCTTAAATGGGTAGAAGAAGGTAACTACACAGTTGATATTACTTCTTCCTATTATGATGAAGGCTCAGAAAATGATGCTGATATTATCAGAAAGAGATTAAAGAAAGCTGATTCTTTAGTAGAAGTTCAAGAAGAAGTCGCTACCGAAGAAACCATTTCCTTCCAACCACAGAGATTTATTAACTTTACCGATGCCAAAAATCCAATAGTCATCGAAGAAGCGGGATATCCTCTATATATTGAACGTGAAGATCCAATTTGGTATGTCGCACCAGAATATGAAGTTAATCTATTGAACTATATCCTCGATGTTTTCTTTGATGGAGAAAGAAGAGTTTTTGATTTTATTAATAAGGGTGAATTAATGTGGGAACTTCATGACTTTAATTACCACGTAGAAAATCAAATCGAAGAGAACTACAACGCGACATTAGATGTTAAAGTTACTTCTAAATATGTAGAAAGTATCAAATTTGATTTCATTGATACTAGAGACTCTGATATTCCATTCCATGCGAAATTTGAATATGAATTCGATAAAATTGGCGAAACATTTGTTAATTTACCCACTACAATCAACGATATCTATGACACATTATTAGATAAAGTTGACAAACTAGAAGCCAAGAGAAATTACACCGCGACTATTAATATTGAATCGAACAATGAAGAAAACAATAAAACATTTGATATCCAAGTCCAATATGTCGGCGACACTGTTCAAGTTTGTAAAAAAGACCGTGCTGGCGACATTTATGGAAAAGCCTTTATAGATGAAGATGGGGAGCATTTCTATTTATATAGATTAACCCCCACTAGTCAATATGCGATTACCGAGGTTGATTATGAGGAATTCACTGAGGTATTCTCCGCCTTTTATAGCGCTAACGGTTTCTCGCCTTATGTAATCAATGAAAATCCTGTAGATGAAGCCTATATAATCAGTGAAACCCCTATCGTTAGAGAAGATTTGATATCCTTAAAAGATATGGAAAATGAGACTACGTCTAGTTATTATAATTTCCATTTCGGTGAAGATGGTATTATTAGTTCCTTTGACACAGGCTTTAACGCCGAATTTGAAAGTCAAGCTATTCAAATCGCACTAACGATTACTCTCAGTGCTGTTGGTGATACCGAATTCCCAATGCCATCCGGAACAAGTACCAACTAATCAAAAGTACACATTATAAAAGGGGAATTACTTCCCCTTTTTTATTTATCTAAATAAAGTATTAGGAATATCTTGCAAGAAAGCCAATTGTAGCAGGAACAGTTCCTGCGGAGTTCATTATTGCAATGACTAAATAACCTCTCGCAGTTGGTTTTCCTAAATTATAAGTTAAAGTGTTAGTAGCGCTTTGAGTGGAACCATCCATTTTAAGGAGACCAATTTGAATAGTTGCAGTGACATCATTGCCTCTTCTAACTAAGATTTCCGTACTTTTATCAGAAGGATTGTAATAATAGACAAGCACCGCGAGAGAACGAGCGGGAACTCTCAATGTTTGACCTTCAGTTGAACGTATAAAAATCTTATAGCCATAAAGCGTATTAAGTGTCTCTGTACTACTTCCGATTCTGGTCGCGTAATTCCATTTTTCATTAAAGCCTTCTGGAACATTATCGGAAGAGAAAGGAACCGCTAGACGTAAACTATCAGAATTCCCATCACTAAAGACACACTCGCCCATTGTTTTGACGCCATTAGGAATGACGACACAATTCGCGATGTTACTTCCTGTAAAAGCAAAAGAATTTATAACTTTAACAGAAAGTGGAATATATAAAGATGTTGCCTTTAGTCCAGCGAATGCGCTATAACCAATTTCCTCTAATCCATTAGGAAGGTCTAATGTGTGAAGATTGCAGCGATTGAAACAATAACTACCAATAATTTTTACGGTCTCGGGAATATTTACTGTTTCTAAAGCATTGCAACCTTGGCAAACATTGTTTATTTCTTCCACAGTATCAGGAAGCTGCAAGCTTTTTAAACTAGTGCAGCCAATGAATGTTTCATTCAAAATTTTCATTGGGCAATCGCTAGCAAAAGTAGCAGTTAATAAATCATAGGAATGTTCAAAAGCACAATTACCGATTTCGGTTATTGTTTTAGGAAGATTGACCTCTTTAAGGCTACTATAAGAGAACGCTCTTTGACCGATACTAACCACATGAGAAAAATCGAATGATTCGATGGGGTTCATAGTTGTTGTATTAGTTGATGATTCCCATGTTCCCGCAAAAGCATAAGCTTCGATTAATCTGACATTTGTATTTTCAAAAGACTTTAATAACATAAAGTTTCTAAACGCACTATAAGGAATTCTAGTAATAGAATCATAAGTTTTGACACTCACAAGACTCGCTTTAGCGGTATAGGCGCCTTCACCTTGAGGACAATATAAATCGTTAATCCAACCATAAATTTTAACTGTAATGGCTTCGCTTGAAGAAGTAAATTCAGAATAATCGTGACTGACTCTAACATCATATCTAGAACTATTGTCTGTTCTTGATATTTCGGTTAATTCACTATTATCGCCCCAATCAATCTGAGCAACCTGTTCAATACCAGCACAAATAGTAAATGATAAATCAAGGCTATTACCATTTGTGGATAAAGCACTATAATCAAAAACTAATTCGGCCGCTAATTGTTCGACATCATATTCTTCGTAAATAGCGGTAAATGTATAAGCTTCATTTAAAATAACGCTATAAACTTCTTGGCCGTTTAAAGCCCAACCAATACTCACCTTATTATTGTATATGGCGGTTGGTGCGAAATAATAAACATCAAAAGCTGCTCCTTTTAATCTTATTTGTTTTTCAATCTTTTGGCCGTTAGTAAATTCGCCTTCACCAGCATCAAAAGTGACTTCTAAATATCCGCTTTCAATATCCCAAATAGCATATAAGGTAGTATCTTCATCAGGCATGGTGAAAGAAGCTTCATTAGCATAAGCAATTTCGCCTTCTTCGCTTAAAGCCCAACCAACAAAACTATGACGATAATAAGTGAATGTATTAGCCGGTAAAGCAAATTCGCTTCCTACCGCTTTTGTGATTGGTTCCATAGAACCAGCACCACCATTACCGTCAAATGTTAATGTATGTTTTTGAACCTCAGCCCATTTAGCGAATAAAGTCACATCATGATCAGGAACAACAAAATCAGCTTCATCTTCGTATTCGACCTCACCAAGTGCACTTAAAGCCCAACCTTCAAAGGAATGGTCAGCGTAAGTAAATGTAGCAGCGGGTAACTTAATCCTTGAATCTTCAGCAAATTGCATAGGATCCATTTCCCCAGATCCACCATTCGCATCAAAACTAATAGTAAATAATTCAGCTGGTTCACTAGATTGACTCTCAGAATGTTCACTTTCGCTTGTGGAAGTATCAGGAATAGGAGAAGATTCTTTCTTACCTCCATTAGAGCATCCAGATAAAAACATTGAAGTAATTATCAAAGATATCAAAATACTTTTCTTCATAAAAATACCTCTTTATATATTAATTTTAACAAATTAAAAAGATATAGTTAATCATTTATAACTAAAATAAGGTGATAAATCTACGAAGATGTACCACCTTATGTTTTTAAAAAAATATTAATTATCTTTCTTACGAGATTTCTTATCAGGTTTTTCTTCTTGCAAAACCTCGTAATTACTGCGATTGGCTTTATTGTGATATTGCTCGATTAAATCTTTAGCATTTTCAATTTCTCGAGCGACGTTAAGAGCTTTCGATAAATCTTTATCGAGCCTATCAATAATCACATTCTTATCCTCTAGAGAAATAGTTTCCCAATTCTTCACTAATGGTTTGGTATCATTTAAGGATTTTCTTAAATAACGAATGGATTTCTCATATTGGTTCAGAGCTTCGATATTTAAGTCTTCGCAGCGATGTAGACATCTAGATATCTCACGTTTAATACGTTTTAATTCTGTTAATGTGAGTTTATCATCAGATAAGCAAGCACAATAAACATCATAAGCTTTTTGGATGTTTTGCACTGTGGTTTTGCCTCTCTTTAGGAGATTTCTAAAGAAGAAGAATAAGGCCACTAAGAAGATGGTAATTAAGACGATCCACCAAATATTAGCATGTAAGAATTGGTTGATATTAATCTTTCTCACTTCCACTACTTGAGATCCTAATTCAATCCCTTCATAACAAGCGGTAATGGTATAGTCATTTCTTTCCGCTTTTTGAATGGTCATAGAAGCATCGTTATTAATTGTATATTTTTCTTCAGGAATGGCATTACCATCTTTACCTAAAACGATCCATTCGATATCAAGGTTACGAATATTAGTAAATCCTCTGACGCTGATTGTTGCGGTTAAATCTTTTCCAGCATAATGGAATTCATCAGGGATTTCTAATTTAGAAACATCGAAGACAGTATCTAACACTCTTAGAGTGATAGTTTTACTAATCGCGGAATAATAACGGCATTCTTCATAGATGGTGAGTTGCACTAAACCATGGTTAATAGGATTAATGGTTAATACACCATTTTCATCTTGTTCAACTTCGATAACACCTTCTTTATCCACGCCATAAGAGAAATAATATTGCACTTCATTAGTTCTTTCCGTTTCAATTGTCGGAACGATAGTAAAGGATCCCGCACCAGCGACTAAATTCACATTATCATCGACATCTAAGACGATTTTATCGGTCTTCGGTTCAGTAGCGACAACTTTGATGAATTTATCTCTAACAGTCTCTAAAAAGAATCTATTTATACCATCTTCGAAATGAGCTTGATACCAGAATCCCCAAGTGCCAATATAAGGAACGGATTTTATAACGGAAAATGCTTTTGCTAAATCTCCGTCAAATGGTTCAGATTCTTCTTCTTCCAAAGAAGAGGAACCGGTGTTGAGGATATCATAAGAATAAGAGACCCAATTATTGGATTCGGACCAATAATCATAACCCCATGTCACATATCTTCCAGGTGCTGGTTCATCTAGATTGTTGTTTAAGGTATGAGAAGCTTTTTCTTCTTCACTTGGAATATAGTAAACTTTACCTTCTTCACCCGGTTTAGTGGCTTCTTCATCCCAAAGAACAGGGATATCCTCATTAGCTTCTAGGTGATAAGGATATAAATCAATAGAAATAGAACCACCATCCATCTCGCTTAAATCGAAATAATCGACATGGAAGGAGAATTCGTGCTCACTATCTTTGACGATTTCATCTCTATCAGGATAACCATCCACTAATATATCCGCGTGAGGATCTGCTAGAGTGATAGTTTCGGAATAAAAGACATATTGCACACCATTACTCTTAAAACGTATTCTCGCATTGACATCGAATGGAGTAATGGGGAAGGACATTTCTACAGAATAATCTCCAAGAGGGATACCGCTAGCCATAATGGTGATTTCATATTCACCATCATCTAAAACGAAACCATCAGGATTTGGTTCGATAAAATCATAAGGATCACTAGCTAATAAACCTTCCATCGGTTGGCCACCAATATCAACGCGGATGTCGTTGCCTTGTTCCGCTTCATAATAGAAAGTGTCAATCTTCACGAAATCAGTTTCTTTATAAGGCTCAAAAGTATAGACATCACTATATATAGTGAATGTTGCGTTACCTCTTTCGCCATCCCAATTAGTGGCGAATTCGATATTCATCTCGAATTGTAGTTCCACTGATGTAGTCAATTCTTCAACAGAGAACAATATAAGAGATTCTAAATCTTCTTTAAATTGTTGTTTATTCCCTTCGGTATCATCACCGGTGAAATAGCCCACATCTACGAAGATACGGCTGCCGAAATAATGGTAGTAATAAGAAGGCATAATCGCGGGGCCATTATCTAAACCTAATTCGACCATCTCGTTCATGAGATCATCTAAAACTTCATCTTCTATGGATAATTTGACATTAAAACCATAAGGAGCTTTAAATGATTTAACTAATTTCGGAGATAATTCCGACGTTAAATAGGTACGATAAATATTTCCTTCTTCTTTAGAACCGCTTTCTGTATAAGCGTATTCTTTTTCCACAACTTCCGGTTCTTCATCTTCCGCATAAGCTGGAACAAAAGATTTAATTCCTCCGAGAGTGAGAACGGGAAGGATTATTAATGAGGCTAATAATGTTAGACGTTTTTTAAACATATAAGCACCTCCTATTAATCAAGATCTTTGGGAGCAGGGATTTCTTTAACAGCGTTATCAAAATGCACATCGAGTTGATTGAAGGGGATGGTAATTCCTTCTCTCTCAAAGGCATCATAAACAAGTCTTGGGAAAGAATGGGCCACAGAGAAATAATCGCCATTGTTCGCCCATACTTTCACACTATAAGTAATTGCGGAATTATCATGCGATTTCATATAGATATTAATCTTCATAGATTTGAGAACTTGAGGATGTTCTTGAGCAATCTTTCTTAATGTCTCTTCTACTTTATCCATATCACTACCATAGGCGACAGAGAATTCCATATCGACACGTCTAATGGCTAAAGATGAATAGTTGATAACATTACCATTAAGAACAGTACTATTGGGGAGAACAATCTTCACATTAGCAAAGGTAATTAATTCGACAGTTAATAGTTTGATGTTATGGACTTTACCTTCAATACCATTAATGGAGACATAGTCACCACGTCTAAAGGGTTTATTAACGATGATTAAGATGCCGTTCGCTAAGTTAGAGAATGAATCCTTTAAGGCTAAGCCAATGGCAAGGGCAATAGTACTTAAAGAAACGATAAGACCACTGGTCGATAATTCTAAGACTGAGGCTCCCGCTAAAACGGCAAGAACGACAATCAAGATTCTTAAGATAGAAACGATAAATGTTAATATGGCTCCATCGACACGAGTCTTTAAGAATATCTTCTTGATTAAGAACCCGATAAACCAGGCGATAACAAAACCCACGACCGCAATACAGACTGCGAGTAAGAGTTTAAATCCATATTCTGTGATATAAGAACGTACTTGTTCAAAGATTTCTTCCATAATGAAACCTCCCCTATTTTGTTCTCTAATAATCTAATTTTACAAAATCAAATAAGATTTTGAAATATAATTGTAGTAAACAAAATTAGTAAACCACGAGATATACTCGTGCTTTTTTAAATATTTTAAGAGGCTTTCACCATCAAAAAAAGGTGATACATTTTTGTGTACCACCTTAAGAATTAATTATCAATAATTAAGCACCGTAAGAATAGTTGATTGTGAAATATCTATAAGTACTGATATTATCGAAACCTGATGCCCATCCAGGTTGATTTTCCGCGAATGGGGTAAAGAAATAAATAGAACGATTTCCATAGAAAGCATTTGCTTCAATGATTCTTAAATTCTCTTTTGTGTAGAAATACAAAGAGTTATTAGCACTACCAGAATTATTAAAATTATTGAAAGCACTATTTCCAATCTTTTCTAAAGATCTAGGAAGTTCTACTTTTGTTTCGGGAATAACGGCATCATGGAATGCATTAGCAGAGATGGTTTTGACACCTTCATCAATCACTAAGGAATTGAGATGCTGATAAGCAAATGCGGAATTATAAGTAATTTCACCACCAACATAGGCATCGGTTTCCACGTCATTAAAGAAAGCGTTGACAACATTACCAAAGATATCTCTTAAGACATTGTTATCAACAACAAATGTTTTATTATTTTCATCTAAAGCAATCTTAGAAGAAGCGGTTTTATTAGCGAAAGCGTTAATATCAATACCCAAGATATCCGCACTGATATTAGTGGTGCCAGTCGCACCTTGTAACAAGTAGAAGGCCTTACCGCTACTCTTGTCACTCACAGAAGTATTGCCGCTGAATAATTGTGTGCAACCGCTGAAAGCATCATAAGGAATGTAACTAACATTATCTAAACCACCATTATCTATATCGAAATAGAGGTTTTGTAATTTCGTACAATTCATGAATGCTTGTGCACCGATAGCGCTTAATTTATTGCCTAATAAGTAGACGGTTTTTAATTCTGTACAATCTTTGAAAAGGCCAGAATTTAACGCGACGATATGTTCAGAAATATTCGCTTCGGTAATTGATTTAGAAGTTGGTTCCATAGCGATAATGTCTTTGCACACACTATTACCTAATGTGCGAATACCAGAATAGTCATCATACATTCTTACATTTGGTAAATTTTGAAATGCATCTCTACCAACATGAGATAATTGAACATTTTCAGAAGTGCCGATATTAAGTCTCTCCATTTGCGTACAACCCATAAAGGCTTCATCACCGATGAATTGGATTTCATCAGAGAATGATAAAGATTTTAAAGCGGTACAATTCTTGAAAGCGCGATGTCCCACTCTAGTGACTGGAGAATAAGTGTCTAAATTTAATAAGGAAATCGATTCAAGATAAGCGCAATCCATAAATTGTTCATCGTTAATGTTACCGCCTTTAATGATTAAACTCTTAAGAGCGGATGGCATATGAGCAGCATCAACCGCGAATAATTCTGGAAGAGTATCGAAGGAATCAGCAGAGATATTCAAAGTATTAATACCGCTGCAAGAGAAAGCACCGGATAAAACATGAACATATCTATTATTCACTTCATAAGAACCTTTATGACTTGGCAAAGTATAGACTAAAGTGTTCATACTACCTAAATCGCCATTATCATCGATATGATATGTCGTATTGCCTTCACCGACTGTAATGTGGGTGATAGCAGGACAATTATCGAAAGCATGTTCTTCAATATTATTGATGGTGCTAGGAATGAAGATGGTTTCTAACTTATCATGGTCAGAGAAAGCACCGGCTTTGATACCTTTCACCGGGATTCCATCAAAGACTTGAGGAATAGCGACATTGACATCGTTACCGAAATAACCGATAACGGAATAATATTCGTTATAACCATGGATTTGATAGACTAAACCAGTAGTACGATAGGTTGGTGAATAACTAGCATTATAAACAGCGGTATAAACGGCATCCGCTTTAACGTAAGTGATTTCTGGATCCCAACCTGAGAAGGTGTAAACCGCGACAGCGTCGGATGGTTTAGTAGGTGTTACACCTTTATAAGTAGGCATCGAGCCATAATCTTCTCTCGTGTTTTGTAATACTGTGCCATCATAATTCTTGAAAGTAATAGTATATTTACGAGCGATTTGATTGTATTGGGCATAGGTGGTAAATGATTCGGTAACATTGGTTAAATCATGATCCCAACCTGAGAAGACGAATTCGTTCATCGCTGTAGCGGGTTTAGTTGGAACATCACCTTGATAGACAGCAGTTTGTCCCTTTTCCACTTCGGTAGCGTATAAAACTAATTCATCGAAGTTTTTAAATGTAACAGTAAATTTTTCTGTGACACTAGATTCGCTTGTGGGAGTTTCGGTAGAACCACCACCACTCTTTTTATTTCCACAACCGATTAATGAGGCAACTGATAAGACAGCGATTGATAAAATAACATAAAATCTGTTTTTCATAATGCCACCTCCTACATAGTTTGGTTAAACAGGTAGGTATTGCTGGTATTTCCCCCCTGTTGACCATCAAAGTTTTTATCCCATGTTTCAGGAATTTGACTACCTTGGAATTTTAAAGTAAAGCGATAACTAGCAACAAAAGCACAATCGCCGGCAAAAGATAGCTTATTATAAATCTTTAAAGTTACGTTTGCGTTAATACCATTATAGAAAGCTTTTTCACCAACATATTCCAAATTACCATTAAATTTCAAAGTATTGCTTAATCGGCAGTAAGCGAAAGCGTATTCGCCGATACGACTAATGAAATAATCTCTAGTTTCGTTTGAAGATAATAATCCGAAACTAACTAATGAAAGTTCGTAACAACAATATGGTTCAATATCTGCTAAGTAAGGATATTGGCCTAAATTAAAACTGTTAGTGTTAACAATAGTTACATCTCTTGCGACACGCACAATGTGATAACTATAAGTTAAAATTTTGCTTTTATATACTTCATATTTGCTATTGCCTTCACTGCCGAGCAAAACGGTACCAAAACCATTTCTTAAAGCATATGGATCAATAAATTTACATAGTTTGCTTAAAGTGAATTCAGTGCAGTTCTTCAATAAATTGACGCAGCAATATTTATAATCTCCATTATCTTTAATATATAACCAAGAAGAACCACTAGCTTCAGGATCATATTTCGTACCAGTAAAGGCTTTATAACCAACTTCTTCTAAAGTCGCTGGTAAATAATGTCTTTCTGTATATAAATCTAAAACTGAACATTGATAGAAAGCTTTTTCACCGATGGAAACTAGACGTTCGCATTGTTCAAAGTTAACATCAGTCAATGTTTGGTTCTTTTCAAATAAATAATCAGGAATGATTAATGTGTCTGCAGGAACGACAAATTCTTGTTCTAAATCAGCAGTCACTCTCACCGGAACTTGATATTTATGGGTCTCATTTCCTAAGAAAACCACACCTTGATATAAATAACCTCTAATTTTATCACATCCAGTAAAACAATCTTTGCAGATGTTATTGATAGCTAAATCTCCGAAACTTAAGGTCACATCTTCTAAAGAAGAGCAGCCTTTAAAAGCTTCTTCTCCAAGAGATTTAATTTGCGAAGGAATGGAAATACCTCTTAGATTGGTACAACCTCTAAAAGCAGCACGTCCAATATAATCACCAAATGTATATTCTTCAGCATCTTCTGGTTCAGCATAGATAGTGACGGAATATAAATTGGTCATATTTTCACATTTTCTTTCTCCGATATAGCCACTGGTAAAAATTATTTGTTTGACATTGTTGTTCTCATTTTCACCAAAAATATAATTGCAATATAGGAAAGCGCTCGCGGACACTTTTAAGATTGTCGCATTAGTGTGATCTAAAGCGCCATCTTCGATAGAGAAATAATTCTCGCTAATTTCTAACAAGTCAACTTTTCCACTTGGAACATATAAAAGGTGAGGATAAATCTCTTCGTCTTCTTGTCCTTGGTGCCAATATTCATTGTAATAAATAGCGCCTGTGGAATCTAAAGCATAAACTGTATTACCTTCTTCGAGGATAAAGGATTCAAATGATTCCATACCGCGGAAAGCATAAGGTTCGATATTAGTAATAGAATTAGGGATAGCAATTGTTTTAACGTGTGGAGCATTAAGGAAGGCATCCGCAGCAATAGTAGTCACGGGAAGACCACTATAAATAGAGGGGATATCGACATGTTCATCTTCACCATAATAATTGATAACGGCGAATTCACTCTTACCATCCAAAACCTCGAAGATTAAACCATCGGTATAAACACTACCACCTCTAGTCATCGCTTTTTGACGATATGTAGTATTTTGAAATACTTCTTTCACTTTTTCATTAGCGACAAATCCTTCTGGAACAACAGGTTTTTGACCATATTTAACCATTTGAGTATTAATCACTTCGCCGTCACTATTCATAAAGCGAACTTCATATTCTCTTAAAGTTTTCTCGTATTTGGCTTTAGCGATTGTGGCTTTTTCTTTAGCACTATAAGTGACATCCCAACCAGCGAAATCGTAGTGATAACGATCATCGCTATGTTTGGTAGGAATTTCACCAGTATAAGAATAAGATTCTTTTGTGTTGATAGTTTGTAATTCTTGACCGTCAAATGTTTTATAAACTATCTTTTCTCCCTCATCATAAGGAACAACTTTTTTCTTCGCTAAAGAGATAATCGCATCTTCTTTAGTTTGAAAATCTTCTTTTTCTTGTTTTTTGCATCCGGTAATAGCGGTAACCGCTAATGTAGCAAAAAGAAAATATACTAATGTTCTTTTCATAGGAAGACCTCCTTTTTAATTTATTTTATTTTATAAAATTAACTTAGTAAATATGTAAATATAAAAGACGAGCAATTCACTGCTCGTCATTCTCTTATTTTAGAAATTTTATTTGCGTTTTTTCTTGTCATCATCAAGAGTTTCGTAATTATGATGATTAGCCTCAAAATGATATTGATCCACTAATTGTTTGGCGCTTTCAATCTCTTTAGCGACGATTAAAGCTTTTGATAAATCAGCGTTAAGCCTTTCTGTATAGACACCTCTTTCTTCTAAAGAGGTCTTATCCCAATTAGTGTATAAAGTCTTTGCATCGTTTAAGGATTTTCTTAAATAACGGATGGATTTCTCATATTGGTTGAAAGCTTCGATATTTAAGTCTTCACATCGATGCAAGCATCGAGAAATATCGTGACAAATATGTTTAAGTTCATTTTTGGTTAATTTATCGTCAGAGATATAGGAGCAGAAAGTACCATAAACACGATCGATATGTTGCACGGTAGTACGACCAATCTTTGTTAATTTATTAAAGAAGAATAATAAGACGCATAGTCCAATGGTGATTAAGACAATCCACCAAATATGGGTCGCTAAGAATGCATCTATATTAATTTTTCTCACTTCTAAGGTGACTTTATCTAATAAGATACCTTCATAAGATGCTTTGACTGTATAGTCATTGCTCTCTGGTTTAACTAAAGTTAATGTTGCATCTTTATTATCGACGTATTTAGCTTCGGCAAGATCTTTACCTTTCTTATCAACAACACTCCATTTGACATCGAGATTTAAGAAACGAGTGAAGCCCCTAACATCTAAAGATAAAGTCAAATCGTTATTCGCATAATGGAAACCATCAGGGGCCACCACTTTCGCGGAATCATAGACACCATCTAAAACACGAATATTAATCAACTTAGTTAGTTCGGAGAAATATTGTGATTCACACACCACTTTTAAAGTCACAACACCGGGATTGATTGGGTTGACGGTCACTTTACCACTAAAGTCTTCGGTCATTTCTAAAACACCATGTCTCGACATTTCCCAATCATAATAGAAATCTTTCGTGGCAAATGTTTCTGAAACTTCTGGGATAATGGTGATTTCTCCGGCACCACTGATTAAGTTAAATTCATCAGGCACATTGGTGTTGATATGAATACCGAGAGAATCAGTATCTACTGCTTCCACCATTTGTGAATCGGAGAAATAATAGACATAGGAATGTTCTTCTTCCTTCAAAGAAGGATAGGTGATAGTCATATCCACTTTGAATTTCCAACGTCCAGCGAAGGGAATAGAGGCAATACCCTCAAAGCACTCTTTAATTTCTTCTTCACTTAGTTCAGCAAATTCCTCGGAAGTGAAATCGAATTCGAAGGCAAGAACACCGCTGAAAGGAACGTATTTTTGTTCATCTTCATCCCAAATCTTATATGTTCCTTGATAAGACATGTTATTTAGCTCTTCTATGTGACCAGTTTTATATAGATCTTTTTCTAATTCACTAGGTTCGTAATAATATTTATCAGGATCCCCTGTTTTAGGAAGAACAGTTTCTTCGTATAATTCATATCCATGTTTTTCGTCATATAAACGATCAGGAATGATTTCTAAAGAGGTTTTTAAAGAATCTATTTCATCGATATAAAGTTTTTCACTATTGATTCTAAAAATGTGATCGCTATTGCTAGGAACAGTTTCGCGGTTCTCGTAATCATCAATTAAAACGTGAATATTGAGGTCTTCAATCGTGAAACTCTTAGAATAGAAAATATATTCTTTACCGCCGGAAGTAAACTTCAGCTGAGCTTTAACATACATCGGCTCATCAGGAATCGAGATAACTAGTCCCCCAGTAGTACCATATCGACCATCGCCAAGATCGCCTAAAGGAATAGAATCATAACCGATTAAGGTGAGTTTAAAACTAGCCGCATATCCATCTTCACCTTTAATAGCGTCATAATAAGGTATAGTTGTATCGGTCTTAAAGCCATAGGGATTATAGTTAGGAGTTTCATCGAAGAAATTATCGATGATCGTCGCACCAAATCTCGCTTCCGGACGAACATGGCTATTATCAACATGAATAAGTGTTAAATTGACGAAATCAGTCTCATTAAAAGGATGGATTTCAATGGCATCACCATAGAATCTTACAAAGATATTACCATCAATTTTTAATTCGATAACCGATGCTAATTTGGCATCAAAATCAATTGTTCCCATCTCTAATAAGGAGGAACCATCGATAACATAAGTTAAATTATTTGCCATTCCTTCAATGGTGCCATCGCAAGGAAAATAGGCATTGTTATAGCTGACCATTGAACCATTGATATCGTATTTTAAGATGAGATTGGTGATGC
>JAEEGL015809033.1_pt1 | contig 16705 bp, 17 predicted proteins | sample 9134231 | NCBI WGS metagenome assembly JAEEGL01 (sample SAMN16246548, study PRJNA631951) | gut metagenome | biome: gut microbiome; feature: rumen; material: fiber-attached | host: Bos | place: Iran: Karaj | collected 2018-10 | reverse complement strand
GAAAACAAGTTGAAGCCTCTATAGCTAGTGCTAATGAAGCTATGATGGAATAATGTTAGATTGGATTTTGTGATCTAAAAGGGGTTTGTCATGAGAGTTATTTTAACTCAAAATATTTCTAATTTAGGAACTATAGGAAATATAGTTAACGTAAAAAACGGATATGCAAGAAACTATCTTATTCCTAATGGAATGGTAGCTCCTGCTGATGAATCTAACAAAAAAGCTCTTTCTGCTCAACTTAGAGCTTTAGAAAAGAAAAAAATAGTTTTGTTGGAAGAAGCTAAAAAGCAAGCTAAGGCTTTCGAAAATTTGTCTATTACTTTGGCTAAAAAAGTTGGAGAAGATGAAAAAATATTCGGTTCTGTAACAACAGCTGAAATTGAAGCTCAACTTTTAAAAGAAGGAATAACAGCAAGTAGAAAAGATATTGAAGTGTTAGATGATATTAAAAAAGTTGGTGTATACCAAGCTCAAGTTAAACTTCATCCTGAAGTAGTAGCTAAATTTAAAGTTTGGGTAGTTGCAGAATAGTTTTTGCGGTAGTAACATTAAACTTAGTTTAGATTTGAAAATTGGAACATTTTTATTGGTTAAAGATGTTCCAATTTTTTGACTTCTCATGAGCTACGGGATATAGATGGTACTAGATCAACAACAGGAATTACCTCACTCACTGGAAGCTGAGAAAGCACTTTTAGGAGCGGTTTTAATAGATCCGGATCGCCTGACTCAGATAGGGGATCTCGTGGAACCTGAGAATTTTTACGTATCTGCACATCAAAGAATTTTCTCAGAAATAATAAAACTCTCTGAACAAAACGAGCCATCCGATATTGTAACTGTAGCAGAAAGGTTAAAGCCTTACGCTAAGGACTCAACACTTTTATCTACCACATATCTTGTGGATCTTACTCAAAACTGTCCGGTATCTCAAAATATAGAGTACTATGCGGGGATAGTTAGACTTAATTATTATAGACGTAAGATAATTCTTGCTTGTCAAAACACTATTAAAAACGCCTCTTCTTTTGAAGGAGATATAGATTCTTATATAGAAGGGCTAGAAAAAGAGTTTCTTGCAATCTCTAATAGGTTTGATAAGGGAGGGATTGTATCTTGGAAGGATGTAGTTTCTTCCACTATTAAAGAATTAGAAGAAAAGATAGTTCAGGATTCTAACATCACAGGAGTTCCTACTGGGTTTATAGATCTAGATAATCATCTCGGGGGCTTTCAAAAAGGGGATCTTATTATTGTTGCAGCTCGACCTGGTATGGGAAAAACTGCTTTTGCTTTAAATTGTGCTACAAATGCAGCAAAACAAGGAAAAAGTATCGCTATCTTTACCTTAGAAATGAGAAAAGAAGAGCTTATGATGAGGGTACTTGCTAGTGAAGCTCGCCTGGATTCATCTAGACTTAGACGAGGGGATCTGTCGGAACAGGAAGAAGATCTACTGGCTCATAGTGCTCGTGAGATTTATAATATTAACTCCAACATAGGTATAGATGAAACTCCTTCTATTACCATGATGGAACTAAGATCCAGATGTAGAAGATTTAAAAAAGAGTTTGGCCTAGATTTTGTAGTGATAGATTACCTTCAACTTATCGGAACCTCCTCGGCTCGTAAAAACGATACGAGAGAGCGAGAAATATCTGAGATATCTATGAGCCTCAAGGCTATGGCTAAAGAGCTTGAGGTGCCTGTTATGGCTCTAGCTCAGCTTAATCGTGGACCGGATCTTAGAAACGATAAAAGACCTAAGATATCAGATCTAAGGGAATCTGGATCTATAGAACAAGACGCAGACCTTATTATGTTCTTGTACAGAGATGAGTATTATAATCCTCAGTCTGAATCTGTAGGAGTAAGTGAAGTGATCATAGGGAAAAATAGACACGGATCCTTAAATACTATAAAACTAGCGTTCAATCCTAATTTCGTATGTTTTCAAAATCTATATAAAGGGGATGCTCCTGTAAAATAGATTGATTGAAATCGTAGATATATAGACACATAGATAGATAGGGACAAAAAAAAGAGTTCTCTATCCGAGGTAGAGAACTCTTTTATAACTAATATAATACAATCGATAAAAACAAATTAGATGCCGTAAATTTTCATTCTTTTACGTAATGTATTACGGTTGATTCCTAAGATCTTAGAAGCTTTGATTCTGTTTCCACCAACGCGTCTTAGAACTTGTATGATAAGAGGTTTTTCAACTTTGCTCATGATAAGTTCATGAACGTTTTCTGGGAAGAAAGAACCAACTTGATCAAAGAATCTTGAGATCTTTAATTCTACTACATCTTCGATAGCTGAAGCGTCAAGCTTTGCTACGAAAGCTGGATCTTTAGCAGACATTACATCAACGATAGAAGCACCAGCAAATTTATTTGCTGAACATGGTGTTGTTGGAATGTCGGTTGTTGAAGATGCGCCATCGATGTTTACATCTTTTGTTACGTTTAAATTATTAGTTGTATTTTCCACAATATCACCCCATCTGTCTGAAAAAAATAATTGTTAGTTTTTTAGGCTACGTGTATCCCTATTAACAATAGAAAACGTCCTTGTCAATAGAACTTATGCTTAAAAAATTTATTTTTTGAAAATATTTTAGCTTGATCGAGGTAAAATTTACCTACTCGTGGTCTTTTTATAGGGCTTGGGATCGCTTATCATAAAAGTAGAGGTAAATTCTACTTAAATCTTTTGAACAATAGATCTAGGTTTTAACCCTTGAAAAAAACTACTGTTTGCTATAAATACTTGAGTATCTAAGGTAGCTTACCCTAATTATAAGGGCTTAAGGAACTAAATTTGGGGTATTTTTGGGAGGATGCAGAGTGAATTTGGAAACAAGTAGTGAAACTGGTAAAAACGTGGATCTTAATAAAAAAAACAAACAAAGTTCAGATGTTAAAGAAGCTAAGATGTCAAAAAAGAAAGAACAAAAAGATCAAAACGAACAACACGAACAAAAAAACTCTGTACCAGACACTAAAGAGTTAGAGGCTAGGGTAGAAGAACTTCAAAAACTCTCGGAGGAACAAAAAGCTCAAATAGCTGAACTTAATGATAAATATCTTAGATCCTTAGCTGATAGGGATAACCTTGTTAAAAGAACTCAAAAAGAAAAAGAAGCTATAAGTAAGTACGGTCTTGAAACCTTTATGTTAGATTTTCTTCCAGTACTTGATTCTTTGGATAAAGTAGAAGCTTCTTTTACTACTGCCGATGATAGTAATGATTCTACTGCTTATAAGGAAGGTTTTTCACTGGTAAAACAACAGATTCTTAAAGTTTTACAAAAACATGGGGTAGAATCCTTTAGTTCTGTAGGGGAAAAATTCGATCCTAACCGTCATCAAGCAATGAGTAGAGTTGAATCTGATGAGGTAGAAGTGGAAACGGTTAAAGAAGAATATCTTAAAGGATATACGATTAATGGAAAGCTACTGAGAGCTAGTTTTGTAGTGGTGCAAGTACCTAAATCTAAATAGAAAAATACGAAAACAAGTAAAGTAAAAAAATATAGAGCTAAAAAGAATTAAAAGGATTTAAGGAAAAAAAGATGGAAAATAAAATTTTTAACAGGGAGTGAAATAAAAAATTTTAAGTTCTATCTTAGCTTGTTGTTAAGGGAAATTGAAATAATTTGTAAATCACTAAAACACAAGTAACAGCTTACAGATAAAAATGTTTTTGTTTTGTCCGATTAAGTTAGTAGTGAAGATGAACACAGAAATGAAAGGTTTATCTTGTGTGTAAAATTCTAAGGCAGGAGTTTTGAATGAGTGATTCTACTAATAATCAAGTAGTAGATGTTGTCAGTGTTGAGATCCCCCTTCTACCGCTTAAAGACATAGTTGTCTTTCCTCACATGATTGTACCAGTGTTCTTGAATGAGGATGTATGTATTCAAGCAGTAGAAACTTGTCTTAGTGGATCTAAAAAATTATTCTTATCAGCTTTTAAAGTGGCTGGACAAGAAGGTGAAGGACTAGAGTGTTCTACACCAGCTCCTTTTGATGTATATGATGTAGGAACTATTTGTTCTGTAATGAGAACTAGAAAATTACCTGATGGAAGAATGAAAGTTCTTATCCAAGGATTGCAAAAAGCTAGACTTAACTCTTTGGTTTCTACAGATCATTATCCACTAGTATCAGTCACTCCTATAGAAGAGACTTCCTCACTAGATCAAAACTCTTCTTCTCAATCAGAAGCTTTGATTAGAATTGTAAAAGAACACCTAGAAAAAGTAGTAGGACTTGGAAAAATTCTTTCTCCTGATATTTTAATAGTACTTGAAGATGTAGTAGATCCTTCAAGACTTTCAGATCTTATTGCAGCAAATCTAGGACTTAAAATACATGAAGCTCAATCAATTCTAGCAGTAGCTGATCCTTATGAAAGATTGGAAAAAGTAAATAAATATCTTACTCGTGAGATTGAAGTATATCAAATGCAGGTTAGAATTCAATCTCAAGCTAAAGAAGAAATCGGTAAAATGCAAAGAGATCATTTCTTAAGAGAACAAATGAAAGTTATAAGAAATGAACTCGGTGACACAGATCCTCGTGATGAAACAGATGGATTTATAGAAAAATTAAATTCATTGTCCCTACCAAAAGAAGTACACGATGAGGTTCAAAGACAGATCAATAGACTGGAAAGAATGAATCCAGATAGTGGGGAAGCTACCATTACTAGAACTTTCCTAGAAACCCTATTTGATCTTCCTTGGAATACTTATACCGATGATAATTTGGATCTTAAAAAAGTAAAACAAGTACTTGATGAAGATCACTATGGAATAGAAAAAATTAAAGATAGAATTATAGAATATCTTGCTGTTAAAAAACTTAATCCTGGAGCTAAATCTCCTATCCTATGTTTAGTAGGACCTCCGGGAGGAGGAAAAACAAGTTTGGGAAAATCTATAGCAAGAGCTATAGGTAGAAAATTTTCTAGAATCTCTTTGGGTGGTGTAAAAGATGAAGCTGACATAAGAGGACATAGAAAGACTTATGTTGGGGCATATCCGGGAAGAATCATTCAAAGTATAAAACAAGTTAAGAGTGCAAATCCTCTGATTATGCTAGATGAGATAGATAAATTAGCTTCAGATCATAGAGGAGATCCATCCTCAGCACTTCTTGAAGTACTAGATCCTGAACAAAACAAAAATTTCGTAGATCATTATCTAGGAGTTCCTTTTGATCTATCTAAGGTTATGTTTGTAACAAACGCCAATAGATTAGATACAATTCCTGCTCCACTTCTTGATAGGTTGGAAGTAATAGAACTATCTGGTTATACTCTAGAAGAAAAAGTAGCTATTGCAGAACAATACATTATTCCAAAACAACTTAAAGAAACAGGTATTGGAACAGATTGTGTAAGTTTCTGTAGAAATTCTCTTGTTACCTTAATTAATGCTTATACTAGAGAAAGTGGTCTAAGAGGTCTAGAAAAACAAATAGCTTCTATCTGTAGAAAACTCGCTCGTCATTATGCAGAAGAAGATAAGAATCAAAAAGAAGTAATTAAACTTACTCCTTCTATGGTTCAAAAATATCTAGGTACCGAAAAATATGAATCTGATTTTTATTACACCGATCCTACTCCTGGAGTAGCACTTGGTATGGCTTATACCCAATACGGTGGAGAAGTACTTGCTGTAGAAACTAACTGTGTTCAAACAGGACACTTTAAATTAGCTCTTACAGGAAAACTAGGCGATGTAATGAAAGAATCTGCTCAAACAGCACTGAGCTTTATCCGTTCCTATGCTTCAGATTTTGGAATAGATGGAACCATTATAGATGAAACAGAGTTTCATATTCATGTTCCTGCAGGAGCTATCCCTAAAGATGGACCTAGTGCTGGGATAACTATAGCAACCTCTATTATATCGGCTTTACTTAAACAAGCTCCAAAAGCTAAAACCTCTATGACCGGAGAAATTACCCTTCATGGTAAGGTACTTCCTATCGGAGGACTTAAAGAAAAAGTTTTGGCAGCTCAAAGAGAAGGTATTAAAGCTGTAGTAGTTCCTGAAAAGAATAAAGCTCATTTTAATGAGATACCACTATCTGTAAGAAAGAAAGTTCAAGTTAAATTTGTTAAAGATTACCACGAAGTATTTAGCTTTATGTTCAGTCCAGAACGAGAACTTGAAAATACTACAGATGAACTGACTCCTGTAATTATGGATGAACAAATGGGTGTTGATATAGCAAGTTAGAAGATATAAGCTGCCTTGATCCTTAGTTTTAAACTTAATATTTGGATAAGATATGTAATAAAAGATCCTCTCAAATCAATTGAGAGGATCTTTTTATATCTGAAGCACTGATTAGAGTAAAAAGTATGGTATAATTTTTATAGGGTTTTTCAATTCATTATATTCATTAATTACTCTTATGAGTGAGGTGCTAGGTGTATAGGTTTAAAGATACTGCTAAAAAGATATTAAGATGGTTTTTGATTCTTACTTTATGGACTTTTGCTTTCTCTATTAATATTAAAGGAGAGCCTATTTTTGCTCATGCTAATAGAATCATAGTTAAAAACAGTTTGGTTCAAGGTACTGGTCAAAAGATCATTCAGATCTGGGATTCTGCTACAAGCTATACAAAGGTAGCTTTGAAAGAATTTTATCAAAACGGAAAAAAACAGAAAAAAACTCATACCTATTATACTGATAGGGAAAATGACTAAAAGTTTTAAGATTGTCTAGATTAAATATGCCCTAGAAGCGGTAATACAGGTAATACGGGTATTACCGCTTCTAGGGCATTTGTCATATTATACAGGTTAATCTACAATCCAATCATATTTTTAGGATCAAAACCAAAGAGTTTGTGTATTTTATCTTGGGGATATTTATATATGTTCCTTACATTAAACTATACAATCAGTTTCAACTTGAAAATACAAAGATAAGCTTTAATATTATCTTTTGAGAATAATATAATCAAAATAACTGAGTTAGGAAGATAATTTTGATTATTTAATAAGCATCAGTACTAAAGAATTTTTAATCTCTCAAGATGAATAATATGTGATTGTTAGTGGATACTATGTTAAAGTAGAATCGATTTTTATAGAAAAATAAGGAGTGTGGATGATTCTTAAGATATTAACTTGGCCAGATGAGAGGCTCAAAAAAGAATGTAAGACTGTAACGGAGTTTAACGACGAGTTAGCTACAGATATAAAAAATATGAAAGAAACCTTGGCGGATTCTGAAGGGATAGGACTTGCTGCTAATCAGGTAGGAATAGATAAAAAAATATGTGTGATTCATATTCCTTACCTTCAACCTGAAACTGGAAAAGAAACCACAGATGAAAAGAAATGGTGGCATGATCAGGAGTTTGTTTTTATAAACCCTAAGATTATTAAAGGTAGTGGAAAATCTACCTATCAGGAAGGGTGTCTGAGTTTTCCTGGGATCTTTGAAAATATCACTAGACCTGCTAGAGTTAGTATAAAGTATCAGGATGAAACGGGAGAAGAAAAAACTATAGAAGATGCTGAGGGTCTGTTTGCTACTTGTATTCAACACGAATGTGATCATCTGTATGGGGTATCTTTTATAGATAGAATGAGTAGACTTAAATATATGGTAGTTAAGAAAAAACTTATAAGACTCTCTCAAAATAATTGGGAGGAACTATAATGGTAGAGCGTTCCCCGATAGTTTCCGTCTCAGTTCTTTCTGCAGACTTTCTGCGATTAGGAGAAGATATTAAAGATATCGAATCTATCCCAGGGGTCCGAATGCATCACATGGACATCATGGATGGACATTTTGTAAGTAATTTAAGTTTTGGCTTTCCAGTAGTACAAGCTGTAAAAAAGATAGCAACCCTTCCTTTGGATGTACACTTAATGATAGAAACTGATCCTAGTTATATCTTTAGATTTGCTGAAGCAGGAGCAGATCTACTATCGTTTCACGTAGAAGCATACCCAGATTGTTCAGCTATCCTAGAAGGTCTTAGGGATAAGTTTTTGGGGATAAAATTAGGACTTTCTTTTAATCCAGAAACTCCTCTTAGCAGTATGGAACCTTGGTTAGAAAAATTAGATTTTATAAATTTAATGTCAGTTCATCCTGGATTTGGAGGACAAGCTTTTATTCCTGAAAGTATTCAAAAGGTAAGGGAGCTAGCAAAACTTCTGGAAAAGAAGGGATTAGATAATAAGGTACTAATTGAAGTAGATGGTGGAGTAAACGGGGATAATGCAACTGATTTAATTCAAGCAGGAGCAAGTATTTTAGTATCTGGATCTTATATATATAAAAAAGGATCTCGAAAAGAGAGAAAAAAAGCTGTGGAAAGCTTAGTTGGCAGTGTAGAATAAAAGAGGGATATAGGTTTTATTAACTCTATTATTTTTAGGTGAATCAGTATGAACCGTAAAGGATTTATATCTTTGTCGATAGTGAAAGTGCTTTTGGTATGTGTATCGGTCTTAACTCTAGGAGTAAAACAAGGATACTCTAGAGAAACTACTCATCTAGATAAAAAAGAACAAGTAGAAAATAAAATAGAAGGAACATATAAAATTGTAAACATCGTTAAAAAGAACGATGTTTTTAGAATTAACTTCCGTCAGGAAGGAAAAAGTTCAAATGTTAAGATTAAGAAGTTTTTCATAGATACTAGACATATTCATTACGCACTGCAACAAGGTAAAACAGTGGATTTAGAAGCTTTGTTAATGGGGAAAAAATCCCATGAAGCAAGCCAAGTACTGGTAAATCTAGATACTCTAGAAGGACAAATTCCTGTTTGGATACTTTCTTCTAAGGAAGACTCTGTAGAGTTAGAAGCAAGTAAATATCTTAAAATGCATGTGCCAAGTACGGATTTTAGAGTTTTTTAATATGGAAAGAAACGATTTAAAAATTGATACAAAAGATATCCCTTCAAAAAATCTTGAAGGAAAACTCGATAGTAAAGATAAAGACACAGATCTTAGTTTAGAAGAAATAGTACGTATTACGAATCTTATTGGTCTTAAATATGCAGAAGCTAAAAAAGAATTTGATAGATTAGATTTGTTTAAGACTGTAATTAAAGCTAGAATCTCTATGAGAATAGAAGAAACAACCAGCGAGAAACTTACTGAAGTAAAACTTAAAAGACTCACAGAAACTGATTCGGAGTACATCTCATATCTTGAAAAACTTCTTGAAGCTAAAAATTCTGTTGAAAATTTTAAAATTAGATATGATTCTTACAAAAATCTTTTTGAAGCAAAAAGGTCCTCTCTGTCCTATCAAAAAGCAGAACTTAAATTATTATAGATAACCTATTCTAAAAAAATAAGAGTCATATTTTCGATGATATAAGAAATAACTTAGTTTAAATTGAGTGGTCAGAAGCATCTTATTTCTGACCACTCAATTATATGAGGTATATCTAGTCTTTTTGTTTTTTTAACGAAGAGTGAGTTTCTTTTACAGAAATAAGTCCTTCTTCTTCTAAATCAGAGATTTTAGCAATAAATTCAGGATCCTTAGAAGCAAGTTGTTTAAACTTGTTGAAATATCTTTTGGATTTAGTTTTATCTATACTTGCGTAAGCCTTTCCTAGAAGATAGTAGGCCTCAGTCGTTTCGGGTCTAATTCTTAAAGATCTTTCTATATAACCTATAGCTTTAAGCTTATCTTGTCCGGTGATCAGCATACATTCTCCTATTCCTAAAAGAGCTCCGGGAAGAAGAGGTTGATCGGATAAGGCTTTTTTGTAGGTGTTTATAGCAAGGTTATATTTTTTTAGTGAAGAGTAGATATCTCCTTCTACACTAAGGTAGAAAGGAATACTTTCTTCAGATGCTTGAGATTTTGCCCTTTTTATTAAAGCTAGGGCAAGATCTTGACGGTTTGTTTTTAAAAATATTCTCGATAAAATTATTATCACCTGACTGTCTTTAGGGGTAAGTCTGTAAAGCTTTTTAGCGGTGTTAAGTGCTTCAGAATAATATTTAATGTTATAGTAACTCCACGATAAAGATTTTAAAGTTTTAGGATCGTCTGGTTTTATTGTAAGAGCTTTTTGATATTGAAAAATAGCTTGAGAATAGTTATCAAGAGCTCTGTAGGCCTCTCCTAAAAAATAATGGGTATCAAAATCTGAATCAAAATATGGCTCAATACTCGCAAGGTTTTTTTGAGCTTTTTGGTATAGTTTAGATTTGAGTTGAGCAATACCGAGATTACGCCTGGCATGATGATTGGCTTTATTTATACTAAGAGCTTTTTTGTAAGAATCTATAGCTTCTCTAAATAAACCATCAAGAATATATTCGTTACCTTGATTTAGATAATATATATCCTTCTTTTTAGTACGGGTTTCAGTTTGTTCATAGTAAGGTTCATAGTTAGATGTAACAAGATTAGATTGTGGTTGTAGGGATGTACAAGACAGACATATAGGTAAAAATAAAATATAAAAAGAAATAAAATGTCTGACATTCAGTATCATAAATACACTCCAACCAAGGGTTTACTTCTATTTTACAGTAAATACTTGGATAAGAGAAATATTTTTATCTGATGGTATAAGATTCTTCAAACAATGACCAACAATGATCATCGGTTGAATAGAAAGAAAGGATAACTTTTCTATTTTTCCACTGTTTGTATTTTGCAGCGTTGTAGGTATAATATCTTAGGTGTAGTGCTCCAGATTTTCCTACTACCATAGAATCAGGAATTGGCATGAAATCATCAAGATAGTAACACTCATTTGCAGTATTTTTAAACATAGGAAGATTTACAGCCTCATCAGCTTTCAAAGAAGCACTTACTGATACTGTTGAACAACTAGGAAGTAAAATGATAAAAATGATATGTATAAGTACATATTTGGATATTGTTTTCATTATCATTTAACCTCCTTTCTGGTACACTCTAAAGATCGGATATAAATGAAGATTCTTTAGTTCTTTTTTAAATGGAGTTTTACTCATGAAAAAACATCAATTATTTCAAATGGTTATTTTATTATCGGGGATAAATTTATCTCTTTGCTGTACTACTTCAGGGCCAGATTCTAGTTGGGAAGATCTTCAAAATACCCAGGATGTTAAATGTTCCAAGATAGAATATACAAATTCTATTATTGGAGTTAGAGAAGTAAAAGATGTGGATAGTAGTTCGGGAATATTTGTAGAGGGGATAGCAAGATCTGGGAAGATTAGTTATTATGAAGCTCCGGTTGGGAAGTATGGTCCTGATGCTAAGTTAAAGCAGGTAAGTCTTTCTGAGAGAAGTTTAAGTGGGGTGGAAAGATTTATTAGTGGAGGAAATAAATACTACGCCTATGTAGGTGAAGATCTTAAAGTTAAGGTGGTCACGGATTCTGATAGTAAAGTAGTAGAGTATCCAGCATTTGATGAAGTGAGTAAATGTAGTGAAGATGAAGCTACCATTGAAGGAGTTAAAGTTCAAAGTAGTGGAGGATCCGTTTGGATATCGGTAGTATCAAGATGTTCGGATAAACTTAATATGGGGGTTGCTCTTATAGATATTGGAGTAGGAGCAGTAGTTAAATCTTTTTTTCAACCAGGTATTTGGGATAGTTATAATGAATGGATTGTTACAGATAATGCAGATCTATTAGTTGTAACATCAAGTCCAGAAGAAGAAGCATCTGATTTTTATATATATAAATTTACTACAGATGGACTACAAGAAAACTATTCCATAAAAATTAAAGAACATGTTGAAAATTGGTCTTCTATATTTAAAAATGGACAGCTATATCTTGCTACTGTTCAAGGAGATTCGATGGTAGGAGAAGCTACAATTAATGTGGATAAGTTTAAATTAGAAGCTAGAGCAACTCAAAATCAAAATAATAACAAGGATAATAATAAAGATAATAACTCGGTAGTAACTACTCAACTAAAATCAGCTCTAACAGGAGGAACAAGTGTTCCTCTAGCACATCTATCGGCTCCAGTATGGTTAGATAAAGGAACGGGACTAGGAGTACTCCTATTTAAATGGTTAGATAATGAAGCTACAGTAGGAAGTTATATTGTAGAGGAAAATGGTAGTGAAGGTGGAAATTATTCTCTGACACTTAAAATGGTGGATTTAGGGGTATTCCCTAATGGATCTAAGATAGAAAAAACCTATGTAGTAGGTGATAAAGAATTTATGGTTATAAAGACCCAAAGTAATTATTTTGGAGAATACAGTATCTGTAGATTAAATTAGATAGGGGTTAAGAATAGTTAAAAATTAGAGTTAGAGTATAATTAATAAGAACCTTAGTTATTGTTTGAGAATTCTATATTTAATATAATATCTCTATTTGATAAATTATTAAAAATGGGGAAAATGATGCAAAGGAAGTTTAACTATTTTATTTATGTTATAATTCTTATTTTTTCAACTTCATGTATAAAACAACATAAGTCCCATGTATCTACCACTGTAGAAGTGGATCAAGAGTTGGATGATGATCACTGCTATAGGTTAATACCGGTAACAGAAGATGACATTCAGTATTATAGTATACGAAAGTGCATATATTGTCCTTATAGTAGGGTAGTCGAATTAGAAGGTAGTGGAAAAAGTTACACTAATATAAAGATAACCTCAGTAAATAACGTAAATTCTGCATGTCCAACAGATCCTAGATATACTGATCTGTCTCCAAGAGTAGGAATGATTTTAAAAGGTGATTTAAGACAAATACCAGATTCTGTTTTTTCAAAATATTTAAACACTAAAGCTGAACTTATTTATTTTGAAAAATCATACACTTCTTTTGAACGAATAAAACAGAAGATCAAAAAAGATATGTATACAGAAAAAGATCGCCACACCTCTGATGAAACAGAATTTATCATTAATCCTAACTCATATACTATAAAAAAAATTGAAAAGAAAGTTGGGAACAAAATTAAAGAAATAGGATTTGGATATATAAAACGAGGAGAAAATTATCCTCAATACATCTTTAGAATTAATGAAAATAAACTAACTGATATATTTTCAGAATATATAGGGCTTACAACAGAATTAATGTGTAACTTAACCAATTTAAATGAAGGAGCCAATACTGAAGAAAATTGGAGCCTGGTAACAGATGAAGAGATGATGAAACTTGGAGAAGTAATAAAAATGGAATATGAAAATATGGATATCTTTAATGAGTTAACATCTCGCTTTCCAGAACAAGAGTATTTTAGAAAATTTTTTACATATGATGGGACTAATTATAAAATTTATAACATGTCAGAACATAAAATTATTGAAGATAGTGATCAACATAGGGGAGTTGCTTCGATATTATGTAAAAGAAAATTTGATCCAAAGATATATAATTTGATGAACTAATTATAGTAAGGTAAGGGTAAGGAAAAAATGATAAATAAATTTTTATTGACTTTAAACTTAATAGTACTTTTTTTGTTAGTGTCATGTAAATCATTTGAATCTCAACCTTCGGATATAGTTTATTCTGATCAAGATCATTTAAATTATATAAAAGTATGCGATATTGTGGCAGAAAATGGACAAGTTTATGATATTATGTGTGTCTTTAATTGTAGTAAAGATACTCCTTTACAAGTTCTTAATGTAAACAACGTTCAAAATCATTGTAATCAGTTTGATCGAGCTGTTTACTATAAGCTTTTTTTAGAAAATACTACCGAAATTGATAGTGATTTAAGAAAGAAATTTAACAAAATATATGATGAAGATACACTTGTTCTAATAGACAATAACAATGAGAATGTTAATTCTAACCTACTATCGATAATTGATAAAACTTTTAAAAAACAAAATGAAGATCCTGATTTAAGAGCAACTTTAAATCAACCAATAGTAAAAGAACGGTGTATGGTTACAATTTGTAATCATTTTATTTATAGAAGTCATTTTAACGAATGGAAAAGTACTGTAGTTGATAATAAAAGTTATTATCAACATATAGAAAGTATCTATATATGGTCTTATTTTTTAGATAAAGCAGTTACATATGAAGAAGCACAAAAACTGTGTACAGACAATAAAGCTTTAAATAAAAAATGGAGAATACCTACTGTAGAAGAAATATCTGAAACAAGTGGTGAAAGTACTAATTATTCTATCTTAAGACAACTATCTTATGACTATCTTAACTTGATGTTAAAATTTGAGAGCAAACCAATTCCTATATGGATTAGGCATGATTCTAAAGAAAAGATATATGAGTATAAATTTGATGATAATGTAAATAATAAAAATTTAATTAAGGATCCAGCAAACCAAAATGATACTGCATATGTATTTTGTGTTAGTGAATAATATATAAAATTCTTTTTCTATTAATAACTATCAAGTAATGGGAAATTTTATGAATAAAATAATAATTATATGTTTCATCTCACTGTTATATATTAGTTGTAAAACAACTTTTAATAGTAACGCTAACTCCCTTGAGACTGATGATAAGAGTATTTTTCTAGTCAGTATAGGTAATAATGATAATTTTGAAAATTCATACCAGGAAGCTATTTCAAAATTAATTGAAATGATGACTAGTAATGATGGTTATTTTAATTTTATTCTGCAAGGCAGTATAAAAGAGTCAGATTCTATGACCATTTTAGATAATTTAAAAACTGCGTTAAAAAATACATCAAGTGAGTCGACATTATTTTGGTTTCATGAAGGACATGGGAATACTTCTGTTAATAGTTCATTTGTAAGTACCGTAGACAAGAAAAATATTTTTGTAAATGATGTAACAGATGTTTTTAAAGAAGTACTAGGAGATCCTAAAGATGAAAATAGGCGAAAAATAAAAAGATTTATTCTTGTGAATAACTCATGTACATCTGGTAATTTTATTAATGATATTGCAGAACAAATAAGTAATTATGCTGATGAGTTTCTTTTAGTGTCTGGTGCAATGGGGTATGATTTAGCCTATAATGAAGACTTGGAAGAAGTATTAATGTCAAGAATCGTATTACTTAAAATAATGCAAACGGAACTCGAATCGGTACGTAGTCAATTAAAAGATAAAGCAACTGGTAAAAATATTATAAAAAATATTGTTGAACTGACTAAAGAGAGTAAATACATAAAATATATGGTTGAAAAGCGATCGGTAGATATAGTTTTAAATATAAACGATTTAATGTATAGGGGTGATGATGAAAAATCCTATCTAGAAAACATGATTGATGATGGAAGTTATAAATCTCCTACGTTTAAACATTTAATAGATCTTATAAAGAATTTTAAAGTATCTGATTCAAAATCAAATCAGATGTTTTTTGTAAAATATTCAGAGCAATTAGAAAATACACCTTTATTTGATCATTAAGATTTTAACAATTTAAATAATTTTTAGTGTTGGAATAATAAATATGAAATATAAATCTTTTTACAACTTAGTTAAAGTAGTTTGTTTTATAAGTGTAATAATGTTTTCTTGTAAGACAAGTAATCAACATCTATCAAGTGAAGATAGCCAAAACAGTGTGAGTTTTGAAAAGAATGGTGTTACTTATTATTGGATTAGTTTTGAAAAAAATGGTGTTACCTATTGGAAGGATCCAATAAGCGGTGTTTTGTGGACTAAAGGAGTTGTCTTGGAAGATGATTCAAATCTATTACTTAGTTATTCATCAGCTATAAGTAGATGTAAGGGGTTGAAAGATCAAATAGGAGCAGAATATGATTGGAGAATACCTTCTATAACTGAATTAGATATGGCCTATGAAAATGGTATAACAAGTAGTAGAAATCAAAAGGGTATAGGAAATTTAAAAAAACCAGTCTTTTCTTCAGATTCTCCAAAAGATAAGATCCTAGTTTATTATTTATTAAGTAGAAGTCAAAATTCAGTTAGACCTACAGAAAGTGCTAGTGTTATTTGTCTTGCTACAAATTGGACGTACTATACCCCTAAAGACGAGATATTGACTAGTCAAATACATCCAACTTCACTGTTATATAAAGATATAACTTATATGAAGAATGTATTAACTAATAAGAATTGGTATTTTGATTTTCAAAAACAAACAACCTGTTATGACGTACTCTCTTCTACTAAACAAAAATTAAGATATCCTTCTGTAGATGAGGTCAAACAAGCTATTGAACATAATATATTTTACGAGTTATTAATTTTAAATAAGAACCGAATCGGAAAACTTAACATAGATAACAAAACTTGTATTATAACATCAGAATGTAGCATTGGTACTGATGTACAGAATTTTGATATGCACGATGAATCTTGTACTTGTATTACATCAGATGGACGTGAAAGATTTGTTTCAATCGATATTCCAGAAGCAATTCAACTATGTGTTGAATAAAAAACAAGGATCTTGGTTAGTTGAATACATATCTGATATCTGGTGTTTAGGCTTTTTGTGTAGTAGTTTCAATCATCGGTATCAACATACTACAGGGATATAATGGTAGAACCTGTAAGAACCTAAGTTATTTTTTACTTTGATCTAAGGTAGAAGAATTCAGATTTTCTTCCTTATCTTCTATTATAGCTCTTAGAGCTTGAATTTCTTTATGAGTAAGTTGCTTGTATTCTCCTTCTTTTAGGTTTTCAGGAAGTCTTAGGGGACCTAAACCGTAACGAATAAGACGTTTGACCTCATAACCTGAGCCTGTGTTTTCAAACAGACGTCT
>JAEEGL015624327.1_pt1 | contig 16705 bp, 11 predicted proteins | sample 9134231 | NCBI WGS metagenome assembly JAEEGL01 (sample SAMN16246548, study PRJNA631951) | gut metagenome | biome: gut microbiome; feature: rumen; material: fiber-attached | host: Bos | place: Iran: Karaj | collected 2018-10 | reverse complement strand
GTCTCCTGTTTCAACCCCAAAGTGGTGCAAAGCACCATGGGCAGCCTTTTCCGCACCGAAGTGCTCTATGCCGACCTTCCCTCCTACCTCGCCTCATGCGGCCTTCCCGTTGTGGGAGCCCTGTTAGACGGGCAGAACCTCTGGGGCTCCCCGTCGCCACTGCCTTCGCTCTCCAGTGGCTCCGTACTCGTGGTGGGCAACGAGGGCCGTGGCCTCACCCCGCAGGTCAGGGAGTGCGTCACCCACCCCGTCACCATCCCCAACCTCGGCGGCACTGCCGAGTCCCTCAACGCCGCCGTGGCCTGTGCCATCCTCATGGCGCAGATGCTGCAAAAACCGTAACGCCGCCACCCAGCGCCTACGGCTTCTGCGGTGCTATTCATACCTCAAAAGCGAAAAGCAGTCCCATTGTCGAATTGACACATTAACGAATTTCCACGTTCAAAACAGCAGCGTCCCCAAAACGCCCGTTCAACGCTCCTTCTATATTGAGTCAATATTGAAGGAGCGTTGAACGAAGGTTGAAGGGCCGCTTCAGTAGCCTGAATACCCGGCCTTTACACCACCCCCACCGATGCCTTCATACAAATGCTCAGTGAGTTGCATGCAGTTCACAGCCTTGGGAAGGACAACACGTCCCATCACTACCCCAAAGTTTCATAGATTTCTCCAAACTACAGACACTGGGTTATGCGGGTTGACCCCCTGTCTCGAATGCCTTTCCGCAATTAGCATATCCCAAACTCACACTTTATTATGTAAAAAGTCTTCACATCAAAAAAAATGTGTATCTTTGCACTCGAAAATCAATACACACAACGGCATGTAAACAATAGTAAATATAAGACATAAACAACTGAGCTTGATGCTCTTGTTCTCACTTGGAGAAGTCTGGAAAACCATCTGAACCGAGAATAAGATTGCAGAGGGTTCACGTCCATGGGGCGTGGATTTTCGTAGTACTTATTTGGTTCAAAGGTTATTCCAGACACCTTCCAGGTAAATAAGCAGTTTCGACGAAAGACTCACGCCTTTCTTCATGCCCCTTATTCAGAGAATATCGGCTTTCCGGCTCAGGCAGGGAAGCCGAAAACTGTTTGTATAGAGTAGGCACAGACAAATCTAAAACACAACAAAAACAAAATGACACACAACACAAAACGGGAGTACAATGCTCCCTTGGTCGAAGTGCTTGCAGCACGCGTGGAACGCGGCTTCCAGGCCAGCGGTGAGTTGCTCCCCACGGGCAGCAATGAGAACTTGGTCAGCAGCGGCGAAGTACACGGTGGCAGCGACTTCGATTAAGCGGCAAACCGCCGCCGGCAATAAAAAAGAGTTCTTTGAATAAGTTGTCTTCTGCATACCCCCGGCCCCTTTGAAAAGGGGAGGTCGCGGTTGCGGGTCTTTGTACGCATCGGTTGCGGCATGGCTGGCAGCATGGTGGGAGATATGTGGGAGATATGTGGTGCGGCAGCCATCCCCTTTTGAAAGGGGTGGCGCGAAGCGCCGGGGTATGAAGCCCCTCAAAGAACCAAGTAAAACAAACAAAACAACAAACAATTTAAAAATGAAAAGAACATTAGTAAGTCTATTGACTTTATTGACCCTATCCGGTCTATCAGTATTCACCTCTTGCCAAAAGGAGACCACAGGCAACGGCTCGCAGTTCTGCGCCACGATGGAGAGCCGAGATGGAAAGACCGTCCTCAACGGCACGGCCCTCAACTGGGTCAGCAGCGATGAAGTAGCTATCTATGGAACAGCGGGCTACGGCCTCTATGCGGTCATCCCGCAGACTCCCGCCACCGTCGCCATACTCTATAACATGGGTGGCACAACAGGCAACGGCCCCTTCCGCGCTTTCTACCCCACCTCGCTGACTGATGACGGCACCACCATCACCCTGCCAGCCGCGCAGACCTACGTTGAAGGCTCCATCAACGAGTTCCCCATGTACGCTGAGAGTGCCACCAACCAGCTGGCATTCCGCAACCTCTGCGGCGTGCTGAAGCTGCACCTCACCAAGGCCAATACTAACATCACAACAATCAGTATCACGGCCAATGCCCCGATTAACGGCAATTTCACCAACTCCAACATCTATGGTGAGCCAGTTCTGTTCTACGCTGGTAACGGCACCAACACGGTTGTGCTCAACTGCGCCACCGCTCAAGCCATTGACAACGGCAAGGACTTCTACATCTCCCTGCCCGCCACCTTCGACTCGCTGAAGAGCATCGAGCTGAACACGGACGACGGCCGTTATTGCATCAAGACCGTGAAGAGCAACGTATGCATCAACGTGCAGCGCAACACAGTGACCGAAATCTCATTAAGTGAGAATGACCTAAACTTTGTTGAGCCACTGCCGCAAGGCGAACTGCCTGGTCTGTTCACCATCAATGACAATGGCGACCAAGTGCATTTCTCGCAGGGCAACCTACAATACCAAGCCAGCACTGATACTTGGCGTTTTGCCGAACACCAGTACGACAGAATTGGCAATGCCAATGTCAACATCAGCGCCACTTATAGCGGATGGATAGACCTTTTTGGCTGGGGCACAGGCAACAATCCTACGTTATTCTCCATGAACTACGATGATTATAGCACCTTCGTGGACTGGGGTGTAAATGCCATCAGCAACGGTGGAAACGAACCCAACACTTGGCGCACGCTGAGCAGTAGCGAATGGTATTATCTCCTCAACAGCCGTACTAGTGCTTTTGCATCAGGCAGCGTCAATGGAGTCTATGGCTTGATACTTCTTCCGGACAACTGGACAACGCCTGAAGGCTGCACATTCCGATGGGGAACGAACGGATGGAGCAGAAACATTTACACCCTTGCCCAGTGGACAATGATGGAAGAAGCTGGAGCAGTCTTTCTGCCCGCTGCAGGCTACCGCATAGGAACGGATATCAATGGCGCTTGGGAGAGCGAGGGATACTATTCGTCGTCCACGCCCGGCGGCTATAATGGCCGCGTGGGTCAAATGTACTTCAGTAGCTACATTGCCCGCACAGACTCCTACCAATACCGTCACCTAGGTCGATCGGTGCGCTTGGTTCGGGATAGCAATTAAAACACCCGTTGTAGCGGAAACGCAATCCGCCACAACGGAGAGCGGGAATTATACTCCCTTGTTGCGGGCGGCTGCCGCCGCCCGCAACTTTTTATGTTCCCGTTGTGGAGGGATCGTTATCCGCCACAACAGAGTACGTTTGTCTATTGTATGGAAGCCGTTTGTTGTTCTGCCTGGTGTGGGCTGACGAAGGTGACGGCGTGGCGGAGGTTCTCGACGTGGTAGCGGGAGGCGTGGAGCATCTCGCCGTCGATGACGAGCCAGAAGGGTTTGGGGCTTTCGATGTCGACGGTGGTGGCTTGGCGGTAGAGCATGAGGTGCTTGACGTCGGGGCGGTTGATGTGTGTGCCACGGCTGTAGTCGTCGATGAGGGAGGCGAACTTGACAAGCGACATGCGGCGGAAGAGGTTGACTTCGAGTAGGCCGTCGTCGTTGATGGAGAGGGGGGCGCACATGTATTTGCCTCCGTTGTAGCGACCGTTGCCAAGGGTGCAGAGGAGCATCTTGCCGTCGAAGAAGGGCTGGCCGTCGACGGACATGCGGACGTAGTTGCTGCGGGAGGTGAAGATGCTCTTGATGATGCCGGTGGTGTAGGAGTGGCTGCCACCGATGATGGGGGCGCGGCGAACGTCGTTGCCCGTTTTGCAGACCATGGCATCGAAGCCGAAATTGCAGATGTTGATGCTGTAGCGCAGATGGTCTGTGCCGGGGAGGGTGATGCGCATGACATCGACAGGGTGCGGTACGCCCTCGATAAGACGGGGCAGGTCGGTGAAGTCGGCCATGGAGCCGTAGTATTTGATATAGTCGTTGCCGCTGCCACAGGGGAAACAGGAAACCTGGGCGTTGGGGTGGCCGATGGCTCCGGCCACAACCTCGTTGAGGGTGCCGTCGCCGCCACAGGCGTAGAGGCGCACGGGCTGGTCGGGGTGTTCGGAACACCAGCGGTCGGCAAAGCGGGTGGCATCGGCGGGTGCGGTGGTGATATAGGTGAGGAAGTCGAAGCCCGCATGGGCCTCGGCATAGCGGGTTATCTGCTGCTGAACGTCGGCGGAAGAGTCTTCACGTCCGGCATTGGGGTTGATGATAAATATATGTTTCATGTTTCGGCGTGCAAAGATACAGATATTTTTTCAATAAGTGAAAAGTGGTGAGTGAAAAGTGAAATTAACCATAGCTGCCCTTCTCACTTTTTGAGGGGCAGCGGGTTGTGATTTTTGGTTGATTTATAGTGCTTAAAAGTCGGTTGAGGAAAAGTGCAGTAAAATAATTTTTTCATATCAAAAAAATTAAGTATTTTTGCACCTGCAATCAATAAATACATTACTATGTACAGAATCCAATCACACCCTATCTTAGACATCCCGCAAAGCGAGACGGTAGAATTCATCTATGATGGAAAAACAATCAAGGCCCAGAAGGGCTATACCATTGCGGCGGCCCTGCACCAGGCGGGCTACCCGGTGCACAGCCACAGCATTGACGGTCGCAACCGCAGCCTGAACTGCGGCATAGGCAAGTGCGGAGCTTGCGAGATGCTTGTCGACGGGCAGGTGCGACGCATCTGCATCACCCCCGTGGACGGTGTGAAAGAGGTGCGCTCCGTGACGGCACACGAGGACGAGCTGCCAGACATGCGCGAGCATCAGCCCCGCGAGGTGAAGGTGTACAAAACGCAGGTGGCCATCATCGGCGCAGGTCCTGCGGGACTGGCATGCCGTGAGCAGCTGAACGCTTTCGGCATCACCAATCTGGTGATTGACAACAACAGCCGCATAGGCGGACAGTTCAACATGCAGACCCACCAGTTCTTCTTTTTCGAGAAGGAGAAACGGTTTGGCGGAATGCGTGGTTTTGACATAGCCAAGACCCTTGCCGGCGAAAACCAGGAGGGAATACTGCTGAACAGCACGGTGTGGGACCTGCTGGAAGGCGGGCGCGTGGCAGTGAAGAATATTGTGACCGGCGAGATGTCATACGTCGATGCCGAGCATCTTGTGGTGGCCACGGGAGCAGTGCCGTTCATGCCCACGTTTGAGAACGACGATGTGCCGGGCGTGTATACCGCCGCCGTGTTCCAGAAGATGATGAACCAGGAGCATACCCTGCTGGGCAAGCGGGTGCTCACCGTCGGAGCAGGAAACATAGGTTACCTCACCTCGTACCAAGGCATGCAGGCGGGGGCCACTATCAAGGCTATTATCGAGGCCATGCCCCGTGAGGGCGGCTTCCCCGTACAGGCCAACAGGGTGCGCCGTTTGGGCATCCCCATCATGACGGGCTACACGCTGGTGAGGGCTATCCCTAACAAGGACTACACGGGCGTGACGGGTGCCGTGATTGCCAAGTGCGAGAACTTCAAGGCTATCCCCGGCACGGAACAGGTGATTGACGACATTGACATCATCAATATCTGTACAGGCCTCATCCCGGACAACCAGCTGCTGGTGAAGGGACGCGAGGTGTTCGGATTCAACACCTACGGCGCGGGCGATGCCATCCGCATTGGCGAGGGCACAAGCGCTGTGCTGCGGGGCCGGCAGGTGGCTTACGAGGTGGCTCAAGCCATTGGCATACGATTCAACTATGACGACTACCTTGAAATCTCACGTCAGTATATCGATTCGCAGCAGCACCCCGTGCGCATCCTTGAGGAGCCGGCTCTGCCCACCCCCGAGCGCATGAAGCTGAAACCTTTTGTGCAGCTGGACTGCCTCTACGGCTTTGCTTGCAACCCGTGCAGTTTCTCCTGCCCGCAGGGAGCCATCACAAAGCCCACCACCAGCAGCACACCCACGGTGGACTATGACAAGTGCATAGGCTGCATGCAGTGCGTGACCAGCTGCCCCGGCCTGGCCATCTTCGGCTACGACACGCAGAAACAGACCTGTTTCCTCCCCATAGAGTACGAGGTGGCAGAGGGCGCAGAGGTCTTTTTGGTGGACAACAACGGAGCCAAAGTGGGCGAGGGCGTCATAGAGAAGATTGTCCGCAAACCCAACAAAACCAATCTGGCTCGCGTCAAGGTGGCAGAGGGTGTTGAGAAGATTACCGACATCAAGGGTCTCATCGTCAAAGAAAAATATCCAGAGCCCTTGGCCTTCAAACCCCTCACGACGGTCGAGAGCGAGACGTATGTCTGCCATTGCGAGGACATCAAGCTGGACCGCGTGCTGCGAGTCATCGGCGACCGCAAAACCATCTCCGTGGACGAGCTGAAGCACATCACCCGCTTGGGCATGGGTCCCTGCCGCGGCAAGCGTTGCATACCGCGTGCCCGACAGATACTCCGCTCCTATGGCATAGAGCTGGTGGGCGACGCCACGCCGCGCGCACCGCTCTCCAACCAGGTGACCCTTGCCGACCTCTATACTCCCGGCACCACAGAGAAGTTCATCTATCCGCAGAGCAACGCCGTGCGGCGCGAGCAGGTGGAGGTGCTGATTGCCGGCGGCGGCATTGCGGGCAGCGCCCTGTTCCGATACTTCTCCGAAGCAGACCGCAAACCTGTCATGATTAACTATAGCCGCGGTGCCTCGTGGCGTTGCATAGGTGGCGGCCGTCCTGCATTCTCCAATCCCGACATCGCCGACATCGCTGTCCACAATCACGAAATCTTCAAGCAGATGCAGACGGAGTGCAACATCAATTACCGCACCACCCATTACGTCAACTTGGTTCACGACGAGGCCACCTACAAGTCGCTGGACGCCTCCCGCGCCTGGAGCGATGCCTACATGATTGAGAGGAAAGACTTCAAGAAAGAGATTTCGCCCCTGTGGGACGACACACGCAACACCTACAGCCATGCCTTGATTACGCGCGACTGCTGGCAAGCCACGCCGGGCCGCGTGATTGACTATATCCGCTGGATAGGCGTGCAGAAGGGTGGGCGTTACTACGAGGACTGCGAGCTGCTCCATGTGCAGCGCGTGGGAGGCCACTATGTGGCTCTGGTACGCAACCACGAGGGACAATATATCGAATACACCTGCGACCATTTCGTCAATGCCATGGGCTGGGGAGCCGAGAAGTTTATTGACCAGCTGGATCTCGACACCGGGCTCTACCCCGTCAAGCACCAGGCCTTCATCACGCGCCGACTGCCCATGATGGGTGTGAACGGGAACCCCCTCGACATGATTATTGACCGCCGCCACTACAAGGGATTCAGCGCCGTCTATGGTCAGCAGTGGGGTCATACAGGCCAGATTATCGGCTGTGCAAGCCCCGACACCGACGCCTACGAGGCACGGCAGAACATCAAGTACAACAGCAAGGAATTCCTTGAAATCGTCTCCGAAGTCTTTGCCGAATGGATACCCAACCTGCGCGAGGTGGGCTTCCTGGCCGTCTGGGCTGGCCGCTACACCGAGCCGCGCTACATCATCGACCCCGAAGTGGGCCTTTGCACCGGACTGCGCGGCCACGGCTTCATGCTGGGACAGTATCTGGCCAAGCTCTATGTTGACAAATACCTGGGACGCGAGGTGCCCTCCTATATGGAAGACCTCAAGATAGGCGGTCGCGGCCTCTCCGAGAACGCCTTCAAATAAAAAACAGCCCGAAAAAAAATCAGTGCGTTAAGAAATTAACGCACTGATTTTTTCAAAACTATCGACAAGATGCGTGGGCTTTGCGGTGAGCAATTGAGTGCGCGTCTGGTTGCCGTAGGTCACTCCGCAAGTGTGGCAGCCGGCAGCTGCGCCCATCTGCAGGTCGTAGACAGTGTCGCCCACCACAAGGGTCTCCTCAGCGGCCAATGAAAGGTCGTGCAGCACCTTCAGTGCAAGATCGGGAGCCGGTTTGGGCTTCAGCCCTTCATCCTCGCCATAGACGCGGCTCAGCGGGATATACCTCTCAACGCCCAGCTGCTGCACCAAGGGATCCAGCGAGATGTGGTGGCGGGAAGAGACTATGGCCATCACAACTCCCAGCTGCTCCAGCTGTCTGAGGGTCTCCAAGACATGAGGGAAAATGGTGATATGCTCCAGCGCAAGCGAGGGGAAGATGTTGCGATAAATGGCGGCTGCCTCCTCCGTCCGTTCCTCGGGAGTCGGCGTGGCGAGGCGAAAACACTCCGTTAAAGGCAGCCCGATGGTGGCCGAGACGGCCTCGGGGTCGGCTGGCGGCAACCCCATCTGTTGCAATGTGCCCTGTACCGTGCGGATGATGCCCTGGCGGGTGTCGGCAAGAGTGCCGTCGAAATCGAAAAGAATATTTTTGTATTTCATAGCGATGAGGGAATAACGCCAAAAGTGCGGAAAAAGTGTTTGTAAGAAATTGAATTATTTTTAATCATTACTTCGATTTTTTTCCGTATCTTTGCATCCGAATAATATATGCCATTATGAACACCACATCACTGCACAAGCAATTCGAGCATCATTTCGGAAAGCCGTCGGCGGGCAGCTACTGGATGGCCCCGGGACGCATCAATCTTATTGGCGAACACACCGATTACAACGGAGGATTTGTATTCCCCGGAGCGGTGACGCAAGCCATCACTGCCCTCATCCAGCCCACCGGCACCCGCACCGTGAGACTCTGGGCTGTAGACCTCGGCCAAGGCTGTGAATTTTCCATAGACGATGCCCAAGGCCCCACGGTGGTTCATTTCCGCTATGTCTATGGTATAGTGCGTGAGTTGATGGAGCATGGCGTGGAGGTGCAAGGCTTCGATGCCGTCTATCAGGGCGACGTGCCGCTGGGTGCGGGCATGAGCTCGTCGGCGGCACTCGAATGTTGCTTTGCCAATGCCCTCAACGAACTTTTCCATGGCGGCCTCGACAAGATGACCCTCGCACTTGCCGGACAGGCTACGGAGCATAAATACATCGGCGTCAAGTGTGGCATCATGGACCAATTCATCTCCATGTTCGGACGTGAGGGCTGTCTGGTGCGCCTCGATTGCCGCAGCGGCGAGTATGCCTACTTCCCCTGGCACCCCGAAGGCTATCGGCTGGTGTTGGTGGACAGTTGCATCAAGCACATCCTCGTAGGTTCACCTTACAACGACCGTCGCCTCAGCTGCGAAAGGGTGGCACACCTTGCGGGAGTGGAAACCCTGCGGGACTGCACCCGAGAGACCATCGAGAGCCTCAAACCCTCCCTGAGCGACGAGGATTACCGTCGCGCCCGCTTTGTCTATGGCGAGTGCGAGCGCGTGCTTGCCGTCAGCAATGCCCTTGAGCAGGGCGACTACAACACTGTTGGCCAGCAGATGTTCCTCACCCACGAAGGCCTCAGCCACGACTACGAGGTGAGCTGCACCGAACTGGACTTCCTTGTCGACCTGGCGCGCGACCTCGGTGCCACGGGTGCACGCATTATGGGCGGCGGCTTTGGTGGCTGTTCCATCAACCTACTGTCCAACGAGGTGTACGACACCTTCGTGACCGAAGTGCCACGACGCTATGAGCAGCATTTCCGCCGCCAGTGCCGTATCATTCCCGTCGCCATAGGCGGCGGAGCCTCCAGAATAATGAATGCGTAAACTCTTCACCTTTCTATTTTCAATTTATTATGAAGCGAATCCTATCCACCCTATTCCTCTGCCTTCTGCTTGTCGGGCAGGGTTTTGCCAAAGAGAAGCATTTCACCCTTTCTTCGCCCAATGGCAAACTGGTCACCCACATCGTCTCCACAGCCGATGGTGAGCTGACCTACGACATCGTCTTCCGCGGAGTCACCCTCATGCTCCCGTCGCACATTGGCCTCAACAGGCAGTACGGCAAAAGCGTCACCGCTGACATGTCGCCCACCCGCACCCGGACCCGCTCCATCGACGAGACCATACCGTCGCCCTTCACCCGCCAGGCCTCCATGCGCAACCACTGCAATGAACTCAGCCTGCAACTGAGAAACGGCCTTGCCGTCGATTTCCGTGCCTACGACGATGGCATTGCCTACCGTTTCCGCACTGCCGAGGCATGCACCGTACGCTACGAGAAGGTGGAATACAACTTCGCCGGCGACTATCAAGCCACCGTCCCCTACGTCATCAACTACAGCGAGGACGACTTTGCGGTCCAGTTCACCTCCTCGTTCGAGAACCTTTACGAGACGCACCCCCTCTCGCAGCTGGACCCCCGCCGCATCTCCTTCCTCCCCCTGCTGGTTCATGCCCCCGGGGGTGTCAAAGTGTGCCTCACCGAGACCCACCTTGAGCATTTCCCCGGCCTTTACCTCCAGGCCGCCCGGCGGCCTGACTCGCCTGCCGACGTTCGGCTCGAAGGCGTCCATGCCCCCCTGCCAAAAACCCTCCAACAAGGCGGCCACAACAACCTCCAGCTCCTCGTCACAGAGCGCGAGGAATACATTGCCCGCCTCGCAGCGGGCAGTTCCCTTCCCTGGCGCATAGCCGTCGTCACGGCCACCGATGCCCAGCTGGCCGTCAGCAACCTCAGCTACCTGCTGGCCGCCCCCTGCCGCGTCGACGACCTCAGTTGGATACGCCCCGGCAAAGTGGCGTGGGACTGGTGGAACAACTGGAACATCGAGGGCGTGGACTTCCCGTCCGGCATCAACAACGACACCTACAAGCACTATATTGATTTTGCCTCGCGCTACGGCATCGAGTACGTCATCCTCGACGAGGGCTGGGCAGTCTCAGGCCAGGCCAACCTCTTCCAAGTGGTGCCAGAGATAGACCTTCCCATGCTCGTCGACTATGCCCGTCAGCGCAACGTGGGGCTCATCCTCTGGGCGGGCTACTATGCCTTCGACCGCGACATGGAACGGGTCTGCCAGCACTACAGCCAGATGGGCATCAAAGGGTTCAAAGTCGACTTCATGGACCGCGACGACCAGCTTGTCACCGATTTCTACTACCGCGCCGCCGCCATGTGCGCCAAATATCATCTCCTTGTCGACTTCCACGGGGCTTTCAAGCCCGCCGGCCTCAACCGCACCTACCCCAACGCTCTCAACTTCGAAGGGGTTGCGGGGCTGGAACAGCTCAAGTGGGCCCCCGCCACGTGGGACCAAGTGCAGTACGACGTCCAACTCCCCTTCATCCGCCAAGTGGCGGGACCCATGGACTACACCCAAGGGGCCATGCACAACGCCGCCCGTGGGTGCTACTCCCCCTGCTGGAGCGAACCCATGAGCCAAGGCACCCGCTGCCACCAGCTGGCCCTCTACATCGTGCTTGAATCGCCCCTCAACATGCTCTGCGACGCCCCCTCCAACTACGACAAAGAGCCTAACTACACCCGCCTCCTCGCCTCCCTGCCCACCGTCTGGGACCAGACCGTCGCCCTGCAGGGCGAGGTGGGGCAGTACATCGTCATGGCCCGCCGCAAAGGCAATACCTGGTACATCGGCGGCATCACCAACTGGACCGCCCGCGACCTTGAGCTGGACCTCAGCCCCCTCACCGGCCTCGCGGACAATTCCACCGTGCTGCTCTATGCCGACGGAGCCAACGCCCACCGCAAGGGTACCGACCACGCCGTGCGCCACCTCAGCTTGGAAGGCAAGACACTACGGGTCCACATGGCCCCCGGCGGCGGCTTCCTCGCAACAATAGGTGAGAACGTGGGAATGCGGTAATGCGTGAATGTGAGAATGCGTGAATCTCTTCTCACTCCATTCAGATTTTCGTTTTGCGGACGGCAAAGAGGACGGCGAGGCCGCTGAGGGCCGTCACCATCACAGTTGTGTTGAGAAAGTCCACCCCCCGCATGGCCACGGGGAAGGCGGAGACCACAAAATTGCTGCCCATCTTGATGATGCAGAACCGCTGCTGGACAAAACAGACAATGAACCCCAACAGCAGCCCTGCCAGAACACCGAGACCCGAAATCATCAGCCCCTCGATGCGGAAGATACGACGCACCGCCCTGCCCTCCAGACCCATAGCGCGGAGCGTGGCCGCGTCGTGACGCTTGTCCATCATAAGCAGCGAGAGCGATGCCACAAGGTTGAGGGTTGAGATGAGGACGATGAGGGCAAGGATAAGATAGATGCCCAGCCGCTCCGAACGGAACACCTTGTAATAGATGGGTTGTTGCTCAAAACGGTCCATGACACGGTAGCCGTCGCCCAGCAGTGCACGGACGCGCTCCTTCACCCGCTCGGGCTTTGCATCGGGTGCGAGGCCCAGGCAGAGCTGCGTGCACTCGTCAGGCGCATAGTCCATAAGGCTGCGGACAAAGGCGATGTCCGTCACCACATAGCGGTTGTCAATATCCTGCTGGATGTAGAAATTGCCTCCTGGGAGGGCATAGCCCGTGTTGAAAGCCTCCTGCATGGTGAGGCCGAGAGCCGCACCCCGCTTGGGGATGTGCACCGCAACGGGGACATTGGAGACATCGCGCACGCCGAGATTATAGTACACCTCAGCACCCATCAGCAGGTAGTGGAGCACCGCAGTGTCCGCCACTCCCTCCTCATCAGCGGCGGTCAGCACCGTGTCGGCCAGGCGGTAGGTCCCCTCGTAGAGCAGCGTGTCCAGCCCCGTGACGCGGTGGTACACCCCGTCCACCCCGCGCAGGGCGACGATGGCCTCATTGTGCCGATAGGTCATCCAGGCGTTCTCCTGCACAACCTGCGCCACGGCTGCAACCCCCTCCACACCCCTGAGGGCGTCGAGGTCTGATTGAGAAGCGTGGAGTGTCTTGCCCTTTGCGGGCTGCACCACCAGGGGGGCGTCGAAAGAGTTGAAAAGGCCCTGAGTCACCTCGCCTATACCGTTGTAGACGCTCAGCACCACAACCAACGCGGCAGTGCTCACAGCAATGCCCACCAGCGAAATCCACGAGATCACGTTGACGACAGTGCGCCGCTTGCGCGAAAAGAAGTAGCGCCGTGCTATGTAGAGCCCTACGTGCATCAACCCTTCAGCAGCCTGTCGATACGTTCAGCGTAATCGAGAGAATCGTCAAGGAAATAGTCCAACTGGGGGATGATGCGAAGCTGCTTGCCCTCGCGAAGGCCCAGGCGGCGACGTATATCGCCACTGTGGGTCAGGATGGCATCCACAATGCCCTGCTTCGTGGCGGGCTGTTCGGGCTGGCCCGCGTAGGCGGGGATAGTGCCTATGGGCATGATGCTCACATGCACACGGGCGATGGAAAGGTCAGGCGAGATGCGCACACCCGTCACAGTGACGAGCGAGTTGCCAAGAACCGGCTTCATCTCGCGGAGGAAGATTTCGCCCAGATCCTGCTGTATGAGACGGGAGATTTTATTCTGTCGGGTCGTTTGCATGGGGGAAAAAGGGAATGAGTGAATTCGAGAATGTGTGAATTCGTAAATTGATTAACACATTAACGCATTCACACATTCAAAAAAGATTTACCAACGCCAGCCCACGCGGATGGGGATAAAGACGGAGCCTTGGGTGAACTGAACACCCGTTTCCACAAACAGGCTGTGGTAGTTGCGGTCCATCTGCTGCAGGGCGTGGTCGTAGAACCAGTTCAGGCCGCCGTACACCTCGGCTAAGGGGGCAATGGTGTTGCCGTAGTTGTTAGGGTTCATCAGGAAGCTGCCTCCAAGGCGGGCACCCACCATCGGAGCCCAGGTGTCGCCCACGGGACGGTAGTCCATGTCGATGAAAGCGACAGCCATATTGCTGCTGCGGTCAAACTGCATCGGGCTGAGGCGGGCGCAGAGGGTGTAGCCCAAGCCGCCGCCAAGGAAAAAGTCCTGACTGATATTCACACCAGCCATGACGTTGAGCCCCATGCCCTCCTCGGCATTGTTGAGGTTGTAGCCCGTTCCCGGCACCTTGATGTTAGGGTTGGCTTCTTCCTTGGTGGGTGAGCCGTAGTTGCCGACAAAGTGCATGTAGCCGGCTTCGACCTTGAACATGAATTCCACATTGGGATTATCCTGGGTGTACTGTGCCCGGGCCGTACCCGCGGCCATCATCATAACTATCAGTATGACTGCATTAATTTTTTTCATTGTACTATAATTTGTGACTGCAAAGATAAGAATTTATTTTGGATTATTGCAATATATGTTCCTGCTGGCAGGGAGGGATGGAGCGAGTCACCATCTGATAAACCACGCTGCTCCAACACTTTTCTGCCCGAAAGGTCGTAAATGAGAAGGTCGATTTTTTTGTCGTAGCCGTCCATGCAGATGGTGAATTTGCCGGTGGTGGGATTGGGGAAAAGGCGGAAGGTGGGCTGGGCGGCGGAGGTCTCAACATGCATCAAGGGCGTTTCGGGGTCGCATACGCCCAGCGTATACTGACCATTGAAGAGGTGGGCGCGGAAATAGCCGCCATCGATGCCGCTGCTGCCTGATCGGGTACGGGAGATGATCTGCCAAGGGCTGTCGGCGGAAGGGCGATAAAGGAGGCAGAGGGAGTCCAAGGTAGCCACTTTTTCATAGAAACCCTCGTCTAAGTTGGAAGTCCCATAGTGGCCTCGGTTGTAGAGGAAGAAGCCCTCAGGGTTGTTGGTCAACGAACCCGTCACCTGCCAGTACCGGTCGGTTATGCGGACGATGCCGGCTATGCTGTCGCCCGCAGGGTGGGCAAAATGGTGCCCCACGTACACCCAGGGGACAGGAGTCGTGGGAGCTTCGGGCAAATAAAGACGGCAGTAGGTATTGGGCAAAGAGGTTGTGCCCCTGGCAGTGAGGCGCACGGTGTCGGCAACACAGGCATCGGAGATTCGGTGATTGTAGTCGACAATCGCAAACTCGGCATGGAAAGGAAGCGTAAAAGAGAAGGTTGCGACGGTGTCATCCATGGTCAGCCATAACTCCTGCCGCTGCGAACGGTCGGCACTAAAGAAGGTTACCGGCACACGGCATCCGTTGGCATAGTGGTCAGTGCCGCGTAACAACTGGCGTAGCGTCAGGACACAATAGTTGCCCTCGGAGGCGAAACGCTCCAACTCGTAGTCCACAAAGCCGGGGTTGAAGACGTGGAAGTCGAAGAAAGGAGTGAGATCCATGCCACTGTAGAGACTGAGGCTGTCGCGCAGACCCGCAGCGTCGATGTTGCCGAAGGCGCAGGAGGCAAAGAGGCGTTGCATACAGGCATAGAAGAGGGAATCGCCCAAGGTGCCGCGCAGGGAGTGCCACACGAGGGCTCCCTTGTTGTAGGTGGTGGAGCCGTAAGTATAGTGCTCATCCATGCCGGAGAGAGACCGATAGCCGTAGTCCTGCTTGTGTGCTTTCAGTATAACGCTGTTCAGGTTCTGCTGGTAATATTGGTCAGCATAGTCGGTGCCGTAGGCGGCGGCTGCCGCCACCTCCTCGCAGAAAGAGGCTCCGCCCTCGTTAATCCACATGTCACCCGGAGTGGTGCAGGTGACGAGGTTGCCGAACCAGGCATGCCCCAGTTCGTGGCACATGGTCATCTGGCAGGGTTTATCCGTGCTTGCGGCACATTGGGAGACAAGGCCGATATTGGAGACATGCTCCATGGAGCCCTGAGGGGTGGAGATGTAGCCGATGCGATCCCAGCGGTAGGGGCCGAAAGCACGCTCGTAGGCGGGAACAACGTCGTCCAGAATATCAAAAGCACGCTGCACCTGAGTGCTGTCGTGACTCAAAAAACCAATAATGGCGGGATAAGTGTCATAAACACCTGTGTATTCACGCTCGATGATATGCCATGGAGCAGAGGAGACGGAAACCAAATAGGTGGGTGTGGGCTGTGTGATAGTCCAACTGGAAGTTGAAGTGCCGTCCGGAGCTGTGGTTTCGTTTTGGCGCAATCCACTACAGATGGTACGCCAGCCGGGCTTTGAGGTGACGGTGAGGCTGTAGGTGGCTTTGTCATACATATTGTCGCGACATGGGAACCAAGCGCGACCAAAGACGTGGGGATACTCCATAAATGCCACGCCGAGGTTGTAATAGATATTGTTGTCGAAATGCAAACCGCCCCAGCCGTAATGTTCCACATAGCCGTTGGAGACGTAGGGGACGGAGAGGAGATGGGTGTCGCCGGGCTGCCCACCTCTAAGGTATACGCGAAGGAGAGCCTCGTCGCGGTCGTAGCTAAAGCCGCGTATGACCGTGCCGTCGAGCGTGACGGGGTGGAGCGTGTCGCAGATGAGGTCGAAGGTGACGGCGTCGCAGGGCTTGGTGACGACAAACTGTATCTCGGCCACGCCGCGCAATTGTTTCTGGACAGTGGCACCAAGATCCACAGTCAAGTTGTAGTGCAGCACATCGACTGAATCGGCAGAAGGGTCTTGCGCAAATGCCCAATTCGAGGCACCAAACAGTATTGCAAGAAGGAGAAAAACAGATTTTTTTTGCATAAGAGTATGATATTAAATGTCAACAATTAAGAAGGGCTTTCCAGCACCCAAAATGCAAAGATACGAAAAAAATATTTTGCATGAATGAAAAAATGTTTGTACTTTTGAAAAGTGATATCAAAATAATATCACATTACAAAAGCACATAAAGTTAAACAGTAAACAATTAGATATTATGGAAACAAAAGAATTCAATCGTCCGATGAAAGCCTGGAACAATGGTTTTCTACACTTATGCATTAATATTGCTTTGCTCGCGGCAACCATTCTCTTTACTATATTGCTGGTGAGAGAAGGGTACGACGGACCTGGTGCAGCTGTTTGCTCTGTGGGCTGCGTGTTGTGGGTACTGCATCTTATAGGGTTCATGACTATCCAG
>JAEEGL015442693.1_pt1 | contig 16705 bp, 9 predicted proteins | sample 9134231 | NCBI WGS metagenome assembly JAEEGL01 (sample SAMN16246548, study PRJNA631951) | gut metagenome | biome: gut microbiome; feature: rumen; material: fiber-attached | host: Bos | place: Iran: Karaj | collected 2018-10 | reverse complement strand
TATTACACTTTGGACTGAGTATGGCTGGGATAGTAACAGATTCAGCGATATTGCAAACCTTACCGGAGCTCCGCTCTACTCCGCTTTCACTGGCATCTTCAACGGTGGTCTCCGCGACGTCGGGAACAATGGTAGCTACTGGTCACCTGTCACACCTAGCAATATCTACGCCCTGGGTGCGTACTTCGCTACGGATGGCCTCGCCGTGGGCAGCTCCAGCCTCCGAACCGGCGGTAGATCCGTTCGCTGTTTACTTCGCTAGTATATACCCCTCTAGAGTTTCCACTTTCCCGCCCCTAGAAGCCTTCTTAAAACAATTTATGGTTAGTAGAGCAATAACACTTTGCGCTAGGCGGGAAGGGGGATTATATTGAATTAAATTGTCTTTACAATTATGCATTCTGTGATATAATCATAACATGAAAAAGATAAGAACTTATCAACAGGTGATAGGGGAAACTGTTGAACATATGCGTCTTGAGAAGGGGTGGACGCAAGACGAATTAGCGAAAATGGTGGGTTCTAGCCAATCAGCTATTCACCGAATAGAAAAAGGCAGACAAAACGTGTCTCTTAGTATGATAAAAAAGCTTTCTGAGGCACTTGGTAGCCAAATTCTCTCTATTAATGACTCTGCTTCGCAGAGTTTTCGCATTCGTGGGGGGAAGGAGCTTTCCGGAGAAATTACGGTCAATACTTCAAAAAATGCCGCAGTAGCACTTCTTTGTGCATCACTGTTAAATACCGGAAAGACGGTTTTGCATCGGGTAGCTAGGATTGAAGAGGTCTCTCGGATAATTGAGGTTTTAGAGTCAATTGGAGTAAAATACAGATGGGTGAATAGACGACGTGATCTAGAGATTATACCACCAAGTAAATTAAGGATTGATGAAATGGATGTAGAGGCGGCAAGGCGGACACGTTCGATAATTATGTTTCTTGGGCCACTTTTACATAAATTTGAGAGATTTAGGATTCCGTATGCGGGTGGATGCTCTTTGGGGGTAAGGACAGTGGAGCCACATTTAAAAGCCCTAGAGTCGTTTGGTCTTAAGGTCGATGCGGCTAAAAATAGTGGATTTTACGAGGTAGAGGTAGACCAGGAGAAGCTAAATAACGCCGAGGAGCGTTATATTGTTTTGACCGAACGTGGCGATACGGTGACGGAAAACTTATTGATGGCAGCGGCTCTTTTTCCGGGTAAGACGACAATTGTTGGTGCATCGCCAAATTATATGGTGCAAGATGTATGTTTCTTCTTACAGAAACTTGGAGTCAAGATAAGTGGAATTGGTACTACGAAATTGGTTGTGCAGGGAAAGTCACAGTTTAATTCCGAAATTGAGTATTATCTATCTGAGGATCCGATTGAGGCAATGAGTTTTATAGCGGCTGCCTTAGTGACAAAATCCGAAATGACAATTTTGAGAGCTCCAATTGAGTTTCTAGAAATTGAGCTTGAAATCTTGAAGAACATGAATGCAAAAATAATTAAGTCGCCGGAGTATTATTCATTAAATAAGCAAACTAGATTGGTAGATTTAAAGATTCTAAAATCTGATTTGGTGGCGCCGGTGGATAAGATTCATCCAATGCCATTTCCGGGACTTAATATTGACAATTTACCATTCTTCTCGGTGATTGCGGCAGTGGCGGAGGGGAGGACTTTGATTCATGACTGGGTATTTGAGAATAGGGCGGTGTATATCACGGAGTTGTCAAATCTTAATGCGAAGGTAGAGTTACTAGACGCACATCGGGTTTATATTGAAGGACCAACCAACTGGCGACCGGCTGATTTGACGGCACCACAGGCTTTGCGCCCGGCGGTAGTGGTGTTGATTGGTATGCTAGCGGCACCGGGGACGTCGATTCTTAGAAATGTGTATCCGATTAACCGTGGATATCAGGATTTTGCGGCAAGACTTAGACATCTCGGGGCAGATATTGTGCCGTTGACGGGGATTTAGTGTGATAATTGACATTATTCTGGAAAAGAAGAAGCTAGATTGATACGTCAACCCTTTTTCGTACAGAAGATTAGGTCGCTAGAAGCAACCTAATCCAACCAACCACTGGGTATAGTTTCTAGGGCTATGCCCTTGTGATTTTATTGTAGCAATTATTAATAGGCTATCAATAACAATATTTCGATTATTTGTTATAATAGTGAAATGAATGGAATAGTGGAGGGATTGAATCCGGCTCAGAGGGAGGCGGTGGAGTGTCTAGAAGGGCCAGTGTTAATTTTGGCGGGAGCGGGGTCCGGAAAAACGAAAACGTTGACGCATCGGATTGCGAATTTGATTAGTCATGGGGTGCAGCCAACACATATTCTTGCTGTGACTTTTACTAACAAGGCAGCAAAAGAAATGCGGGGGAGACTGTGGAATTTGCTTGGTGGGGGTGGCCGAAATACCTCCTTCGAAGGGCCTAAGACTTGGGCGAGCGCCCCGGAGCGGCCCGAGAAAGAGGTATTCGGACAGGACCCCCACCAGATGAATTCAGAGCCGCCGCGGTCATTTATGCCGTATATGGGGACGTTCCATGGAATTGCGGTGAAGATTCTAAGGATTGAGGCTGAAGTCTTAGGATTGGATAAGAACTTTGTGATTTACGATATGGATGACCAGGTGGCGCTGATTCGGAGAATCATGAAGGATTTAAAGATGACGGATAATAAGCAGTTGAAACCGAAGTCGGTGCAGTCGATTATATCTAGTGAAAAAAATCAGGGCAATGGCCCGGAAGAATATGAGGCGAAGGCACTTTATCCTAATCAGAAGCAGATAGCAAGAATATTCTATCGTTATGAGGAAGATAAGAAAAAAGCGGGGGCTTTGGATTTTGATGATTTACTACTGAAGGAGCTGGAGCTTATGCGAAATTATCCCGAAGTAAGGCGAAAATGGCAAAATAAATTTGAACATATCTTGATAGATGAGTACCAGGATACCAATGCAATACATTATAATGTTGTGAAACTTTTAGTAAATGAAAAACAAATTAATTGTGCCGTAGGTGACGATTGGCAGTCAATTTATTCGTGGAGAGGAGCAGATTTTACAAATATTTTGAATTTTGAGAGAGATTTTAAGGGGGCTAAAGTGATAAAGCTGGAGCAAAATTATCGTTCGACTGGTAACATTTTGGAAGCTTCGCAAAAAGTAATAAATAACAATACGACGAGAACTGATAAGACATTATTTACGGAGTCTGGAAAAGGCGAGCCGATAGACATTGAATCGTTGCAGGACGAAACGGCGGAGGCGAACTATGTGGCGCTGAAAATAATAAATATGCAGAGAGACTATCCGGATTTTAGTGATTTTGCAGTGCTATATAGAACGAATGCGCAGTCGTATGCTTTTGAAAAAGCTTTCATTAATATGCATATTCCATATAAAATTGTAGGTGGTGTGAGATTTTATGACCGTAAGGAAGTAAAAGATGTTCTGGCGATATTGAGAATTATAGTAAATCAGCGCGATGTGGTGAGTTTTGCTAGGGTGGTTTCAAATGTACTTTCGGGTATTGGCGAAGTATCGATGGCAAAGGTCATATCGGCTATGGATTCCATAGAAGGGACGAAGCCTTTGTTTGATGCGGATTTACCTGAAGTTTTGAAAGCTGGGAAGGCGAGAAACGGATTAATGCGATTGATTAATTTTTTGAAGGGATGCCAAAATGAGGGTAGAAAAAACACAGGTGATAGAATTCGGGAGATATTAGAGTATTTTGATTTTAGAGCTTTGACGGATGATGGAACGCCGATGGGAGAAGATAGGATGAATAACCTGGAGGCGATGGCAGCTAGTGCTGCGACGTATGACAGTCTGGATGATTTCTTGGCGGATGCGAGTTTGATGTCCTCGGCGGATGAATCTTCGGCGAAAAATTCCGTAACTTTGATGACTTTGCATGCGGCTAAGGGGCTAGAATTTCCGGTAGTGTTCATCGTGGGGCTAGAAGAGGGATTATTCCCGAGTGGGAGATGTATAGATGATGGAATAGAGTTGGAGGAAGAAAGACGCTTAATGTATGTAGGAATGACGCGAGCCATGCGAAGATTATTTTTGACCTATGCTGGCTCAAGGTATTCGTATGGAAATAGAAGTTACAGTGTGCCGTCAAGATTTTTAACCGAGCTTGGCTATAATCCATATGGGTCTAGCGGGTATAAAGATCGGGACGGAGATGGATTTACTGATTTTGAAGAAGATGATTTTGACGGTTTTGGCGATTCGGAAATCAATCCGTTCCCAGATGATTTGCCGGTGTATGAGTAGGTTGTAGATATCGTTTGCATATTCTTTGCCGTTATTGGCGGACGAAGGCGGAGAGCTGAAGAGTTTAAGGTCGTATGTAATAATACTTGACTTGGGGGGCTGAATAATGATTTAAGTTTGCAATTTTGCCGTGGGGTTTATGGTATAATGAGAGGGGGCGAAGAATCTACAATTTATAGGAGAAATATGTTAAAAATTAAACACCAGAAGCGTGATCCGTTTGTCCCGCCTATTAGTGTGTCCGCACTATTTACTTTATCTTGTCTTGGCCACGGCAAAGATGTGGCGGTAAACCAAAACGAGCGAGATTTTACTCGCGATGAAATGAAGAGGGATCGCAAAATGCTCGCAAAGGCTTTTTTGCAGCTCGGGGTGAAGTCTGGTGATATTATAGTTGTGACGACGGGGAGACCTATATACGAGAGTTTGGCGATTTTTCTAGCCGCTAATAAAATTGGTGCTTCGGTAGTGTTTATGAGTGAGACGACGCCCCGTGATGTTTTATTGCATTATATTGAGGAGTTTCGCTCTCCGCTTGTTGTAACGTATAAGTTTGCCAACAGTCGGGTTAAACGGTTAAAGAAAGATGCTAAAACTATTAAAAATATAATTAATCTTGATGGAGATTCGGGGTTTGATGGTGCATTAGTGGGGAAGACGGCGATTAAAGTTGTTTCTGAGAAATATAAAGGACGTGTACCGTGCAATACTTTTAGTGCGAATAAAACGGCTTTGGTGACATTTACTTCTGGCTCAACCTCTGGACCAAAGCCACTCGTGTTTTCTAATAGGGCTTTAGTTGCTGGAGCGGTTTATAATAAAACTGCGGCAAAAGTAAAGATGTGGGATAAAAAGATTCATACATGGATGCAATTTGTTACATTGAATTATGCTTACGGATTTTGGGTTTCTGCTATGTCGCCAATTCTCGGGGGAGGTAAGACTATTTTAACTCCAGACGTGGGACCAGAAAGAATCGATTATTACTTCAAGAAGAATCCGGATGCAATATTTGGATCGCCGGCTGTTATTGAGATGCTGCACCATCATATTTCCGAAGATACAGACCTTAGCAATTTAAGGATTTTTGCGTCTGGTGGTGACAGATTGTATCCGGAGATGGCAGAGAGTACTATTGAATTATTAAAGCAACACGGGGCTCACGCTACATTATGTAATGGCTACGGTCTTAGCGAGATTTTGGGATTAGTCTCGACTTCGGTCGGCCAGACTTATCATCCTGGTACTGCTGGTAGGATACCGGCTGGCGTGCACGTAATGGTGCTTGATCCGGAGACCGGAGAAGAAGTTGGTTTTAACAGGGTTGGTATAATTTGTGCTAATGGTAAACATTTGTTGACCGAGTATTACAACCTACCAGAAATTAATAAGGAGAAGTTTAAAATTGTAAAAGGTAGGCGATTCTTAATAACAGATGATTTGGCTACGGTTAGCCCTACAGGTTTTGTTACAATAGTGGGTAGATCCAGATTCTTTATCAATAATCATCATGCAAAAGTTTATTACGAATATGTGCGTGGGGCAATTTTGCGATCAGACTTAGTAAGGTCTTGTCAGGTAGTAAAAGGCCCTGATGATAAATTAGATTTTGTAATATATGCCTTTATCGTCTTAAAAGAAGGTATACCAAAAAATAATGATACGCGTAGAGCGATAGTAAAAACTGTGGCCGAACCATATTATATTGGTCATGACAGAATTGCTTTAAGGCCTCATGAATTACCGCGTCGTATTATCTTTTTGGATGAACTTCCGCTTACGGCGGCTGATAAAGTTGATTTTCGTAAATTGGAGGCTGTGGCTCGAGAAATGGGCAAAAAACGTACGAAGTAGTACTGGATGCAGAATATTGACATTCCGCTATTGACTTGTGCTATAATTAATATGAAAGGTTAGGAGGTTATGTGCAAATAGTAAACATTCTGTTGATAATTGTAGCCGTGTTGGCTGTTGTTGCAGGGGTGACGACGTTTTTAGGAGCGGCCAAAGGAGATCGCGCCAGGTCGGCGTGGTTTTTTCTTGCAACCGTGTTTGCTGCATTATGGATAATGTCGGTTTTACTGTTTCAATCTGTTCGACCTGGGGGTGATATCGACTTGGCTGTATATCCGGCTTGTTCCTGCTATATAAGCGTGTTGTTTACGGACGTTGCCCTACTAGGTTATATTACTTGGCAGAAGAAATCTGGCAGAATAATTACGTTGGCAATAACCGCGCTTAATGTCGTTTTTTCTTTAGTAGTTTTAATAAAGCCGGAATTGTTCCAATCTGATGTAGTGATTACGGAGTCTGTAAATAGTATAGTGTTCAATGTGGGGCCTATATATTTTACCTATATAATTTTGGCCTGTATATTAACCACGGCAGTGTTTAGCGCTTTATTGCAGCAGAAGAATAAATCGAAATCTCCGCGAATAAAAAATGGTAGCGTTGTTTTGCTGGTTGGTTTCGCAATATCGAGTTTGGTTACATTGGTAGTCGATTTGATTATTACATTCTGGGATTGGAGCTATAGCTGGTTAGGACCCTTGGCGATTTCGGCTACTATAATTGCATTTTATTATTCTATTTTGAGGTATCGTGTTTTGAAACTTGGTTCTCGTTGGTTACGCTTTTTGTCGCTTGTTGTTATTGTCGCTTCTGTAGCAATTGTTTATATGATGGTGTTTTATGTTGTATTTTTGGCTATGTTCCGTGGCTCAAATCCGTCTACCGAAGTGATAGTTTTGAATTTCATTATGGTATTCTTTTTCATCTTACTAATGCCGGCCATTAATGGGACGATTTCGTTTATGAGCTCTTTGATTTCTGGGGATTCTGGCAAAAATGATGCGGTGGATAGTAAGCCGAATGTCAGAGACGAGACTCTAGGTGACCAGAAGGGTCAAACAATTATTCGTAAGAAAGTTTAGATTACAGCTATCTAAAAAAACGACCTAAAAGGTCGGTTTTATAGTGGTCTGGGTGACTGGACTTGAACCAGCGGCCTCGACTTCCCAAAAGGCGCGCGCTACCAACTGCGCCACACCCAGATAGCCAACATTATACCATATTTTAGATTTATATGGTAGAATTAATAGAATAAAGGAGAAAATAAGTGGCGGAAAAAATGCAAAAACAGCCTAATGGGCGAAAAAATACTAATAACGTTTCTAATATGGCGAGGAGTGTCATATTTGTGTTTGTGGCTGTCTGTCTAGGGGTGTTTGTGGCGAATTCGATGAACATGGGCGAGTTAAGGAAGACGGAAGTGCCAATTTCGGAGGTGATTCAACGCGCAAATGACCCAAATGGGAACATCGCTAAGATTTCTATAACGGGAAATGTGCTCGATATTACTCTAAAGGGTAAGGATCAGCCAACGGAAACTTCGCGAAAAGATAATTCTGGAACTTTATACGATCAGGGTTTGGTTAATAATTGTTTAGAGCTTAATGGAGACGAACTAAAAGATTGTGAGGGTAAATACCCTATTATTGAATATAAAGAAGATGTTGATGTGATGGGGATTATCCTCGATGTTGGTTTGACGGTCTTGCCGATTCTTGCTTTGGTGATCTTCTTTTCTTGGATTATGAAACAGGCAAATTCCGCCAACAATCAATCAATGTCATTTGGTAAATCGCGTGCGAGATTGTATGGTCCCGACAAAAAGAAAGTTTTGTTTAAGGACGTGGCTGGTAACGAGTCGGCAAAACAGGATTTGACGGAGATTGTAGATTTCTTAAAGAGTCCAAAGAAATACGAAAAGCTTGGAGCAAAGATTCCACGTGGCGTACTCTTGGCGGGTGATCCTGGTACTGGTAAGACCTTAATGGCAAGAGCAGTAGCTGGGGAAGCTAACGTACCATTTTTCTCAATTTCTGGTTCAGAATTTGCGGAAATGTTTGTGGGTGTGGGGGCATCTAGAGTAAGAGATTTGTTTTCTAAGGCTAAGAAAAATGCACCATCCATTATTTTTATCGATGAGATTGATGCGGTAGCGCATAAGCGCGATGCACGTGGTGGGGCCGGACGCGAAGATGAACAAACCTTAAACCAAATTTTGGTAGAGATGGATGGGTTTGACAATGATTCTGGCGTGATAGTGATGGCGGCAACGAATCGGGTAGATATGTTAGATAAGGCGTTGCTTCGTCCTGGGAGATTTGATAGGCACGTAAATGTAACCTTGCCAGAACGCAAAGATCGTTTAGAAATATTAAAAGTGCATTTTAAGGGTAAACCAGTTGAAGAAAATGTAGATTTAGAAGCTTTGGCGAAGAAAACCGCTGGTTCTTCGGGTGCAGATTTGGCTAATATTGCCAATGAAGCAGCAATTACGGCGGCGAGAGAAGGGCATAAAGCGATATCAAACGGTGATTTAACGGAAGCATTTGAGCGAGTCGCGATTGGCCCTGAAAGAAAAAGTAAGGTAATGAATGAAAAAGAGCGAAAGATTACTGCCTACCACGAAGCTGGCCATGCAGTTGTGGGGCATGTGTTGCCAGATTCTGATCCAGTACATAAAGTCACGATTATCCCGCGTGGTTCGACTGGTGGTGTTACTTGGTTTTTGCCGCCGGAGGATAGGAGCTATAAAAATATTTATGAGCTAAAAGATATTTTAGCGAGAGCGATGGGGGGGCGAATAGCTGAGAAGTTAGTCTTTGGTGAAGATGCCATTACTACTGGTGCGTCGTCGGATTTGAAAAATGTTGCAGAACTTGCTAAATCGATGATTATTGAGGAAGGTATGGGCGAATTGACACGAAATATAGTATTTCCAAACGAAGCATCTGGCTATTATACAATTACAACCGGGAAGCCGTATTCTGAAAAAACGGCTGAGATGATTGATGCTGAAATTAAGAAGCTGTCAGACGAAGCGGCGAGACGTGCAGAAGAGGTCCTGAAAGGCAATAAAGGAATACTTGATAAACTTGCAGAGGAGCTATTATTGCACGAGACGCTTGAGGAGGCAGAGCTAGAGCCACTACTCAAAGGCGCAAAATTGCCAGCAAGTGCTAGATTACACTAGTAATTTAATAAATAATCTCTGTTAGTTATTCAATTTTCGGTGTACTATCTGTTGGTGGGAATTGATAGATTTTCGTTCATGGGGCGTATGAAGTAAAACTTAGGGAGCTCCATTTGGCCTTTTAGCCTGTCAAGTGGTTGAATAACAACTGATTCTTGGTTATATTCGTAAAGAGGAGAAAGCTATGGAAAAACTAATTAATTACTTCACGCCTGAAAAATATGTACTGAATTTGGCTATTGATAAGAATGCCAAGACTTTAGGTGGAGAAGTGACGGTTTTTGGGAAAAGTACGAGCGAAAACATTAAATTCCATGCAGTAGATTTATCTATTGATGAGGTTGCTGTAAATGGTGAAAATGTGAGTTTTGAGATTAAAGATGGCATTTTGACGCTTTTTGAGGTACCTAAGGGCGATTTAATGGTAAGAATAGGGTATCATGGCTCTTTGAACGAAAATATGGAAGGAGCGTATTTATCTACTTATGAGTATAACGGAAAGACAGAAACGATTGTGGCGACACAGTTTGAGAGTCATTATGCGAGAGAAGCTTTCCCGTGTATTGACGAACCGGCTGCGAAAGCCATATTTGAGCTGTCGATTGCGGTACCAGACAATTCGGAGGACATTGTGGTTTCTAATATGCCGGAGGTTGGGATGGTGTGTGGTGCCGGACAGAATACTGGAGCGCAAGATGCGGACTTATTTCTTGGCGAGAATGGTTTGAGTGGGGATTATCTGAAAAACTTCTTTGGCTCTCAAAGTGTAAAAACTGTTTCGTTTGAGTCGACGCCGAGGATGAGTACATACTTATTAGCCTGGGTAATTGGGTGTTTTCATGGTAAAACTGTGAAAAACCAGCACGGGGTAGAGATTACGACCTATTGTGCCTTGAATCAGGAGCTTGAAGCAGTAGATTTTGCAAATGAGATAGCTGCGAGAAGTTTGGAATTCTATGATGATAATTTTGGAGTAGCTTATCCTTTGAAGAGATTGTTACAGGTTGCTCTGCCGGATTTTGAGGCGGGAGCGATGGAAAACTGGGGGTTGGTGACATATCGCGAATCAATGATGTTGGCAGGAAAAGATGCGACGCTAGCTACTCGAAAAACCGTGGCTCTAACTGTAGCGCATGAATTGTCGCATCAGTGGTTTGGCGATTTAGTAACGATGGAGTGGTGGGATGATTTATGGCTAAATGAGTCGTTTGCGACTATAATGGAGTATTTTGCGGTAAATGTGATTTGTCCAGAGTATAAGATTTTTGAGACATTTTTCACTAGTGACGCTTGCATGGCGCTGAGTAGAGATGCTTATTCTGGTGTGCAATCGGTGCACCAGGTAGTAAAGAGTCCGGAGGAAATTGCTACTTTGTTTGATCCAGCAATTGTTTATGCTAAGGGAGCAAGGTTGATGTTAATGCTAGTGCGATTGATGGGGTGGACTGAGTTTTGTAAGGGGTTAAGGGACTATTTTGAGAAGTTTAAATATAAAAATACGGTGGGAGATGATTTATGGGAAGCATTGGAACCTTACGCTGATTTTAAACCAAAAGAATTGATGCATGCTTTTATTGATAAACCGGGTTATCCAGTAATTACAAATGAGGTGGGTAACTTTGAGAAATTCGGTCAGAAACGGTTCTTATTGGATGGTCCGTGTGTTGAAGAATCGTGGCCAATTCCGCAGATTATTGAGGATATGTCTGGTCATTATATTTTAAATTTGACCGATGATGAGTTCAATAAGAGATTAGCAAAATTTAACGAGTTGGGGCTAGAAGAAAAGTTGAGACTTTTGATTGACAGAGAATTAATTACAAAGGCTGGGATGCGGAGTGCGGTGGGTTTGGTAACTTTGGCGCCGAAGTTTTGTGATGAGGATTCTGCCGCGGTGTGGAATAAAATAGCGGCGATTATTGGGGATTTGAAAATATATGTGGATGATGGTTCGGAAGAAGAGAAGCTTTTAAAAAGCTATACGTTGAGGCTAATTGATACGAAGTTGAACGAGGTCGGTTTAAGGACTAGTAAGGATGATGGCGAAAATAAAATTCGTCTACGAGCTAATCTTCTAGCTCTAGATTATTTCGCCGAAGACAAAACGAGATTTGCGGTATTGGCAGGGATGTACAAAGATGATTATCGGGAAATGGATGCGGAAATTCGAAGTGATATTTTGTCGGCAAAGATTTATTTGGAGCCAATAATAGCGAGTGAATTTATAAAAAAATATGTCGAAATTACAGATCCGGACGTAAAGTTCGATTATCTTGAAGCGGCGACGTTGGTGCGGGACGCTAGTGAAATTAAAAAAATAACAAAGTTGTTAGGAAAAGGCACAGAGGTAAAGGCGCAAGATCAACTTTATTTATTTGTGTGGCTATATCGTAATCCTTTGGCGCGGGCTAGGGTATTTGAATGGTTAACAAATAATTGGGAAACGGTGAAGGAGATTGGCGGTAAAGCATCCCTAGATTCCTACCCAACTTACGTCGCAAAATTAGCCAGGACGAAAGAAGAGTTGGACAGATATGTCGAATTTTTTGGTCCGATGAAAGACGATCCGGCATTAAGGCGAGCAATCAGTATTGGAGAAAAGGAAATGAAGGCGAGACTGGAGCTGATTAAAAAGAATAGTTCGAAAGTAGTGACATCGATTGAAGAATGGTTGACTTAATCTGTTTTTTTTTCGAGACACCTTTGGCCTTAGCTTATGGTTCAGATTCTAATATTTGCTAGTTGATTAGCAAGATTCGCCATTAATGTGGTTGGTAGTTCTGCAATGTTTTCGCCAATGAATATACCTTTCTTGTTGTTGGGATTCGTATTGGCGTTATCCCATGTATATTTGAATATGGCGCGATCTCGATCGTCGACGTCTCCGATTTGAAAACCGACTACCACGACACCTTCGTCTGCGAGTTGGTCGAGAACTGTTTTTGTTTTTATGCCATCCTGAGATGCTCCATCGGTAATTTCGAAGATTATCTTTTGAAGTTTTCTTGATTCGATTTTTCTATAATCTCTAGCACTGATGGATTGATGGATATTTTCAAGCGGCGCGGCATCGTGCGTCCCTTCGCGTCTATTTGAAATTTGTGAAATCGATTTAACAATCTGCGCATCGTTTGCGTCTGGGTTGTTATTGAATTTGTCGAACTGCTTGATAGTTATTGGGGTGTCGCCAAATAGTATGACCTCGGTATTTGCTCGTAATTTTGAATGAGTTTTATTGCGAGTGCTTTTTAATTCACCGTTGAAATCTTTAATGGAGTATAACAGTAGTGCCGCTGTTGTTCTGGCTGCTTCAATTTTTCTTCCATCCATTGAACCGGAGCAGTCTATTAAAAGACTGATTTCAATTTCTTCTGGTTGATCTACGATTTGGCGTATTAAACCTTTTCTGTCATATACTCTTAGTTTTCCATCACCGATAGAACTGGTTCGTTCTTGCGAAACGACTTTCGGGTATTGTCTAATGAATTCTGAAATATTTAACCTCCCTGTCGGTTGTCTTTTTTGGATGGTCTGAACATAACTTGTGGATTTTCCGATAAGAGATTGCCAGAATTTAAACATTTCTTTTTTTCTTGTATTCGGTCGTTTAATTTACGTTCGGATGGAGTAATACCGTGTTTTGAGTCGAACTCTTCAGTATTTTTTTGGTTCTGACGGTTTGCTCGTTCATTTGGGGAGAGTCCTTCCATTTCGTCATCTTCTCTCATGGAATTCAAAATTTCTTTGATGGTTTGTTCATCGATTTTGTGTTCCAATATATTATCACTAACTCTTGCGTCCTGTTTTTTGTTAAATGGATTAAAAGAGTCAATATTGCCACTGTTGTTTTTTTGTACGTTGTTTCTTACGTCATCGGTTTTTTCTTTTTTATTTTCCTGGTCTTCTAGAGCTTTTTCTAGTAGTTCAAGATATATTGGTTCAATGGCGTTACGGATATACTTGTAGCGTTCTTCTGGGTCGACCTTGATGCCGAGTTTAGAGGTTAATTTGGAGTCAATAAATGCTGGTATGCTGAGACCGAATGCTTTTTTATTAAGTGCAGCATTTACTCTTGGGTCGATGGTGAGATCTTGGATTGAGAAGCCAAACATTGCCATACTCATCAATGAATTAATCATTTGTTCATGTAGTGGCGATTCCGTTTCATCTGTTTTGTTGAAGCCCAATTTGGTATAAAGGCTTTCTATGGCTGGTCTCCCGTCACCTTCTCCGAAAAATCGACTTCGGTCGTTTGTGTACCGGTTGACATATATATCGTCTAATATGTTATAGAGGGCATTAATCTGCTCGTAGAAGAATCTAGCAACAGAATCTCTGGGGGCCGCATTGGGATGTTTTCTGAGGTAAGCATTTGCGAGTGTTTTCGCTTTTTCTTCCATGTAGTCAAAATTTTTTAGAAAGGCTTGTGGATTCTTGCGCATGTCAATAAAATGACCTAATTCATGCAAATTTGCGAAATACAACTCTTCCTCTGTGAATTTTTCACCTGGCGTAAACCAACCAAGAGGGGCTTCTACGGTAAAAATATTAGGATAGAAAGCGAAGGTTTCGGCTGTTGTAGACATAACGTAGCGTATATTGGCAGCACGTGCGTATTCCGCGAGAATACGCTCGTATCTATTGAAAAAATTTCTAGCTTTTTCTATTGCTATGTCATGAGGTGATTCGGTTTTTTTTTCAGTGCTATTATTAAGCGCACTTTGACCTAGAAGCCTAATACCAAATTGGTTTTCTGGGGTTTCCGGTGGGTTTAAAGTTTCTAATTCATTCAAGGGTTGAATACTCCTTTTTTGTTAGGACTGCTATTCCCATTTGCATCCCGCCCTTTCATGTAAAGCGCGTAGACCCTCTACGTATTTTGTGGTTTCAAGTACTAGTTCCTTGAGCTCGTTTACAGAATCGAGAATATTGGCATCGTCCTCGTCCTCAGTGGACTGCTCTAGTTTGTCGAGATCTATGTCTGGCCAAAACTGCCGTCGCGGTCCTGGCCCAAACAAATCTTCCACAACTCGGCGGATGCTATGAGTTTCCAGTGGTGGAATTTTGTAGAAAAATGGATCCGGATGGACTTCCTCTAGAGATGTGAGGCTACCACCTTTGCCCTTGATATTAATTTTCCAACCCTCCGATTCTGAGAAGAAATTGTGTCGGCGCGCTAGGGCTATTATAAGATTTTGATCATCGGCATTTGTGAGCGTGGAAATATATCCGTTCCATAGGGCTTGATCGATGGTGCCATTTCTCCCCCTGTGCCACGCATCGATAATGTTTAGAAGATTCCTAATGGATATAACTGAATCATCTAGATTGACTGTAATTTTATCGCCACTATGGCTCTTTAGACCGAAATCTTCATCAATGAGTCTATTTTCATAGATAAGCTGTGTTTCGGATGCGAGTTGGCATAGTGTGAAGATTTTATCGAGAGAATCTTCCATGTCTGGTAGTTGAAGGTGTCCTTTCTTGTCGACTAAATGTGCTATAGCTACGTGGAATAATTCATTTTTCTTACGATCATACTGTTTGGAGAATGATGGATCTTCGATTGACATTGGTAGGTAATTATATTCAAAAACGTCGAACCGAGAAAGAAGCGCCGGATTTAGTTCATTGGTGCCATGGTAGTTGACCGATTCAGATGAGAGGTTGCCTGTGGCGATAACCGCAAAACCTGGATGTATTTCTACTGGGCCAACTCCTGGAATATTGCAACTTTGTCCTGGTTTTTTTGTCAATAGGTCATTAAGTGAGATTAAAATCCCAGCAGGAATTGAGTTTATTTCATCGATTACGACTGGTTTACCCTCTTTTATGCCTTGATACAGCGGTCGAATAATTGTTGCAACTTCTGTGCCAAATGCTTGGTGGTTTTTAAGTTTGTAAATCTCTAGAATTCGTTGACGTGCATTGGCAATGTCTTCCTGTGATGCGTTGGGATATTTTTCTTTCCATTCGTTTTCCAGTTTCTCAACTTCGTTTAAATGTTCGGTGTATGTTTTTTCGTTAGGTGTAGAGAGTCTTAGTGTTTTATCTTGGTATAAATCAGCCGTGGTGAGGTCGTTTGACCCTGAAACAAAGAGGGGCGAGAACATCTCTCTAGCCTTTTCGTCGCCATTGTAGTATGCTTGTTCGAATTGCTTTTTGGCTTCTCGATAGAATCGATCAAGGTATTGTTGTCTTTCTTGGAATGTAGTATTCGGGTCAGTTTCGGCATATACTTCCGACCACTTAAGAGCTTCTTTTCTTGCGGATCGCTCGATTAAAAATGTTCTTGCCACATTCATTGCAAGCTCGGTTTTACCGGTACCAGGCGGCCCATATATGAAGGAATGTCTTGTATGCTCTAGATTCCCTTCAACCCTTTCTGCGATCTTTTGAGTATATGGGGTTTTGACCAGGTCGCCATTTTCGATTTCTCTATGCCATTTCCTTATTTGAAATCCATTAACTATGGTGTAGCTTTCTGGGTTTTGAAGGCTAAGTTCGTGGATCTTATCTTTAATTCCTTCGATTCTTGAAGCATAATAGTCGCCAAGTTCCGTGCGTGTTATTGTGCCAGGCTTTCCTTTGTTTTCTTGGTCTTTTATGGTTTTATATAATATCTCAGCAATTTCTAGTTCTCGCACTAAATTGCGATATTGCCTTCCGCTTTTTAATATGTTTTTTTCAATAAGTTGTCTAATTAATTCTATAGCTTTAGCGTCTTGAGTGTTGTTTGGATTGCTTTCGGTTTCCACGTTTGATTCGTCACGATTGTAGGGAGGTTTTTTAAATTCGTTTGGGTCGATGAATAGCGATAGTACGTTGTTGCTTTTACCAATGCTTTCGAAAGCTGTGCGTGTTAATTTTTCGTGAATACCATTTTCATAATTTTTATAGTTTTCTTCCTCGGCTTTTGTTATGCGTTCACTTGGTTTTTCAGTTTCTCCACTATGGTTATTGGTGTTGGATATTGGATTTTGTGGAGTTAAATTTGATGTTTCTTCAAACGACGGTGAGCGATGATCGTGTGGCTGCATTTTTTCTCCTTGAAGCACTAGCTCGTTTCTTTCCCAATTATAATTTATTGGCTTTACTTTGTAAAGCTTTTTTATAAATCTTTACCTAACCATTGGTTATATAAAATAGAAAAACTTTTTCTTGTTTTTAAAGTTAACTATGGGTTCATAGACTTGAATATTTGTTTCATACTTTTGAGCGTTTTTGGATAGTAGTGGGCATAATAGAGGGCACCGTTATTTCCACCGATTAAGACAAGCCCATCAGAGATGTGGGAAATAGTATTAACAGATGTTTCCATACCATTCGCCCCCTGGAACCCTTCTATACGCTCGCCTAGTTGGTAAGTGCCATC
>JAEEGL012625283.1_pt1 | contig 16705 bp, 15 predicted proteins | sample 9134231 | NCBI WGS metagenome assembly JAEEGL01 (sample SAMN16246548, study PRJNA631951) | gut metagenome | biome: gut microbiome; feature: rumen; material: fiber-attached | host: Bos | place: Iran: Karaj | collected 2018-10 | reverse complement strand
TTTCTTTCCCTTTCTCGATGATGATGCCACAGTGCGTCCATTTCGACCCGGTAGCCTTCTTGATGAGAGAGGATTGTTTGCTTTTGGAGATTTGAAACACAATGTCGCCCTCTTTGTAGTCGCTAGTATGGTGTAGAAAAGTGTAACTGCCGGCTGCGACAATTACCACGGCCATGAATAGAATGATTTTTTTCATAAGGTTGTTCTTTGTGCTTGAATGATAATTTCAGGATTATTGAATGTTTGGTGATGCAAAGAAAATCACGACAGCGGGGGCATTCCAAATAATCCTGCCTGTTTTGTATGAACCACGGGGTTTTCTGTACGAAAGCCTTAAGGGCTTTACAAGGGTCCTTCCAATTGGGAGATATTTTTTCATTTTTGTTTTTTAATAAAATAATCAGGTCTCGCTCCCAAATCAGGGTCATCTAAAATGATTTCCCCTCTGAAAGTTTTTTCAAAAGTTAACTTACTCTCATTCTCTTCTAAAAAGAACACAACAAACCCATCCAAGTTGCGGAGGTGAGATTCGAACTCCACCACTAAGGTTATGAGCCTTGTATACGACCAATACACTGCCTCTGCGATATATATCTTTTCTTACATTACACCATCCTACGATTTGCAAAATTTGTAGTAACTTCTCTCACACTTTGTGAGTGTGTCCTTCAGAAAAGATCGGGAACTACAATATGTAGCACTAGAAACGACAACTAAAATAAGAACAAGAACCTGGGCTAGTATGCGAAACCAAGAACAAAGACATTTCAAAATGAAATTTTTTCCCTAGTCCAGACAGTCTGTATACGAGTCAACGTATACGAGACAAATGTTTTAAAATAATTAATACTGTCATTCTTAATATATCTACATATTGCAGTTCTTAAAAGGAGTTTTGGCAAAATAGCCTCAGACCTCCTTAGCCTAAGTTGCTGATCTCATCATAGATATCCTTGAGTGAATCAGGGATGACTATTTTAAGAGCAGCAATTCTTTCCAATTCTTTTTCTCTGAATAGGTTTATTTTGTTATAGAATTCTCTCTTTTGAAAAACATATTCTTCATAGAGTTTTTTGTTTTCAGCAGTGATATTTGCCTCCTCAGTAAGATTACGGCGTTCATCTGCTGCAATAGCCATTTCACACTCATGCTTTAACTTATTAAGTTCTGCTTGTATGGCACGATGTTTCTTTTGTAAAGCAAAGAAAGTATCTTCAACCTGTCCAACTGATACAGTAGGAGTATAACTATGTAAAAGAGTATCTCTACCACCACCAGATATTTCATTAGGTTTGTTGATTATTTCAAACAACCTTTTTCTTGAACGTGCCAACCATCCATCTGGATGAATAGCTTGCCCTATTACTGCACATTCAGTTTCAAGTTCGAAATAGTGATTTCTTTCTTTTACATTTTTACTTGCCCAATAATCTTCTTCTGTCATTACAGGATCAGGGTCCTTTTTATACTCAGGCTCTTCTGGAGCTTTAATACCAAGACGTTCTGCTATATCTTCGATACGCATAAACTTCATTTCTTCAGTCAGAGCCTCTTTAGCTTTAATAGCTTCTCTGAGCCAGGCAATCAAAGATTTTAATCTGGCAATCTTCTTGAGTTTTTCAGCTACACTGTCTAAGAAATCACTGTCAACACCTTTACGAAGTTGTTTAGATTCTTCAGAAGAAATGAGAGACACCGTAGTGGTGTAGAATATAGTACTAGTAAGTTCGCTTTCAAGCTCTTTGTAAGCTTCTTTTGCAAGATTTGCAATGTGATTGGCTGATGTCGATGTTAAGCCTTGTTCTTTAAAAAATACTACTTGTTTTTCCATGTTTAATTAATATAATAGATATGCTGTCTCTCCAAGCTGTCACCTGTTTGGTAGGTTAGGTTTCCTTATATAAACTTAAAATGGTTCTGTTACTTATAGTATTAACTGTAATAGTTACAAATCCATGAGAGTAAGTTTTGGAGTCATGAACGAGTCACAACTGCCAAAACTATTGATCCAAAAAATTTTATGATGACGTCCACGTCATTTTGGCTGTCGGCCAAAATAATCATTTTGGCTATTCAATAAGTCAATGAGCGATTGCGGATGCAAAAGTATAAACCTACTGCGCAATCTATTTGCGTAGTCAAAAGTTTTTTACAAGAAAATGCATTTTTTGTCAAAAAAGACTGGAAAATCTACGTTAAATCATGGAAAATATCTATATTTGCAACATCATATACGACAATCATCCACATATTAAAACTTTTCTGACCATGACCACCATTTCATCAATGAAAAAAACACTGGCGGCGTTTTTGTTCTTGACTGCAATCTCAGTCAACTGCCTTGCCGGCAATAGCGACACGTATAAAACCATCGCTTACCAAGTGGAGCAACCCGGGGCCACTTCTGATGTGTCTGTAGTTTTCCCCGTAGATGTGCGCGAGCCAGTCCGCACTGCTGTCATTGATTATATCTTCGAAATGTTGAGGGCGTATAAGGGCGACGCGCTGCCCGGCACCCCGAAGCCGAAAAACTGTAATGAGGCGACGTTCAAATCCCTCCTCAGCCAATTTGCCGAGTCATCGGCTTCATGGTATGGAGAGTCACAGCAGGAATATGCGGCATCGTTGGCAGAAGAAGGCGAGACCTACGATGTGGCATGGTATATCAACATCAATATCCGTAAAGCGGCGGAGACACCCCAATATGTCAGTTATGTCAGCTACTGCGGCGAATTCCAAGGAGGGGCGCACGATGAACGCTCTTTCGATGCCGTCACCATACGAAAGTCTGACGGCAAACGCATCAAGGACATTTTCCGCGAAGGAGTTGATGCGCAGATGCAGCCGCTGCTATGGAAATACCTCCTCGCAGAATATGATTCTGAGGAGGACAAACAAGAATACCGTAAAGCGATTTTGGACTACCTTGACTATCAGAATGTCGATATCCTCCTCTTACCTTCCGACTCATATATTGCCCCCGACGGCATACACCTCGTTTACCAATACTATGAGATCTGTCCTTGGGCGATGGGTGCACCAGATATCGTCATTCCAATAAGTGAAGCCTTGCCTTATCTCACCAAAGAGGCCGCCCAACTGGTGAAAAACGTCAAGACGAGAAGATAGTTTTTGAGGCTCTAGGTTATAAAGTCGTTAAGGTCTTAAAGGTCCTTAACGACTTTATGGTTTTTATTCCACTTAATTCGTTTAATTCGTCAAATCCGTTGTTCTTTGGCGCTTCGTTAAATTCGTGTAATTCGTAGTCTTTAAAGGTTTGGTATTTAGTGTGGAGGGTTTAGTGTTTAGTGTGGAGGGCTTGGTGTTCATATAACGCCCCTCGCCCTTTGGAGAGGGGTTGGGGGTGAGGCTTTTTTTTACACAATCGGAAGTGCTACGCCCATGATTTTCTGATAGACGTCGAGGGCGTAGATGTCGGTCATGCCGCTGATGTAGTCGATGACGGCCATGAGTCGCGTCTCAAGGTCGGGGTCGTCGATATGGTACTGGCTGCTGACGCGCCCGATGAGTTGCTGTGAGTAAAAACGGTCAGGCGTGAGCACCGCCTCGACCATATGGCTCATGAGCGTCTCCATGATTTTATAACCCGATAATTCCACATCGAGCACAGGCTTGCTGTTGTAGATTTTCTTTTTTGAAACTTTCTTACAAACTTCATATGCGTCGCGGGCTTTTTCGCTGATGTGCTTGATAAGACTGCCTTGGAAAGTACCGTTGAGGATTTCCTCCTCATGGTCGATGAACGCTTTGGCACATTCATACTCTAACAGGCCAATGACACGCGCCCGCATGTAATTCACTTTCTCATTGTTGTCTGTCACCCCTTCTTCCGCAATGCGGTCGACCATCTGTTGCTGTGTCTTTTCGTCGAAAAATCCTGACAATAATTGTCGGGTCTCTTCGTATGACAACAGACGCAGTTTGTGGGCATCTTCGATGTCCATGATCTCATAGCAGATGTCATCGGCGGCTTCCACGAGATAGACCAGCGGATGGCGGGCGCAGCACAGCGGTTGTCCCTCTTCGGAGAGCCGCAGCAGACCCAGTTCATCGGCAATCCGCTCGTAATAAGCCTGTTCGGTAGAGAAAAAGCCGAACTTCCCGTGTTCGCCGGCCAATGCCGATGCAAAGGGATATTTCACAATTGACGCCAACATGGAGTAGGTGAGCACGAATCCGCCCGGACGACGGCCTTTGAACTGGTGTGTGAGCAATCGGAAGGCATTGGCGTTGCCCTCGAAGTGCGTCACATCGTTCCAGAAAGCCTCGCTCGTCTGGTGTTGCAGCGGCTGGCCTTTTCCTTCACTGAAGAACGTCTGTATCGCCTTCTCGCCGGAATGTCCGAAGGGTGGGTTGCCCATGTCGTGTGCCAGACATGCTGTCGACACGATGGTGCCTATCTCCTCGAACAATGTGCCTTTCAGATGCGGATGGCGTTGACAGAGCGCATGTGCCACGTCGTTGCCGAGAGACATGCCCACACTGGCCACCTCCAGACTGTGTGTCAGTCGGTTATGTACGAAGATGCTGCCCGGCAGGGGAAAAACCTGCGTCTTGTTTTGCATGCGTCTGAACGGCGCTGAGAAAATCAGGCGGTCGTAATCGCGCTTAAACTCCGAGCGGTCGTCATGGCGCAAAGGGTGGCGGTATTCTTGTCCCAGCCGTTTGTTGGATATCAGTTGAAGCCAATCCATAGTTTTGGTTATTTGGTCGTTTGGGGATTTGGGCGTTTGGTCGTTTGGGGAGTTGGTCGTTTGGTCGTTTGGGGTTATTGTGCATGCCGTCGTGCCACGATGGCACACTCAACGAACAATAGTCCTCCAATAGTTGAGTAATCTCTTGCCTCTTGCTTCTTGCCTCTTGCCTCTTGCTTCTTGCCTCTTGCCTCTTGAGAGGGGGGCTTTTACTATGCTTTTCCCTGTCTGAGTTGCAAAAGTAATCTAAATTTGGTAAAAAACGTTCATTTAGCGAATGGAAAATGCCGTAAAATGATTATTTCTCTTTATTTTTGCACAAAATTTATTTTATTGCATTAAAAGCGACCCCAATCAGTCATGATACAGATAAAAGTTGTCAACAAGGGACATCAGCCCCTGCCCCAATATGCCACCGCACAAAGTGCCGGTATGGATTTGCGTGCCAATCTCTCTGAACCGGTCGTGCTCCGTCCGTTGGAGCACCGTCTCATCCCCACAGGACTGCATATCGCCCTGCCCCCGGGATATGAGGCTCAGGTGCGGCCGCGCAGCGGTTTGGCGCTGAAGCATGGCATCAGCGTGCTCAACAGCCCAGGCACCATCGATGCCGACTATCGTGGCGAGGTGGGGGTGCTGTTGGTGAATTTCTCCGACCGCGATTTCGTGGTCAACGACGGTGAGCGCATCGCCCAGATGGTCATTGCCCGTCACGAGCAGGGAGAGTGGATTGAAGCCGTCGAACTGGATGCCACAGAGCGTGGCGAGGGCGGTTACGGACACACCGGAGTCAAATAACACCCAAAATGAAATATCGCTATCTGCTCATAGTCATGATGGCCGTCGTCGGATGGATGACGGTTGCATTGCCTGTTGCTGCCCAGAAGAAAGGGACGGCTCTGGCATCGGATGCCGGTGGCAAGCAGACCACGCTGTCGGCCAATGACCAGCGGCGCTATGAGTATTTCTTCTTGGAGGCCGTCCGTGAACAAGAGCGGGGCAATTATTCCAATGCATTCAGTCTCTTGCAGCATTGTCGCGACATCAATCCCGATGCCGCTGAGGTCTATTTCGCCCTCTCGTCGTATTATGTCGAGATGGAGAACGACACGATGATGATACAATGCATGGAGCGTGCCTCAGCACTCGCACCCGATAATGACAACTATCTGGAGCGTTTGGGCCAGACCTATCTGAAAATCCGCGATTACGACAAAGCCGTAGATGTGTATGAGCAACTGGCATCTCACAACCGCCACCGCACGGATGTGCTCGAGGTGTTGCAACAGTTGTATCATTTCAGAAAAGATTACGACAACCTCATCTCCACGCTCGACAGGATAGAGATCATCGAGGGCAATTCCGAGGAGACGGCGCTCGCCAAGATGCAGATTTATGCCATGCAGGGCAAGAAAAACGAGGAGTATAAGGTACTGCGCGACTTGGTGAAGAAACATCCGTACGACCTGAATTACCGTGTCATGACCGGCAATTGGCTGTTGCAGAACGACCGTGCGAAAGAAGCGCTCAATGAATACCGCTATGTGCTGAAGCAGGAACCCGACAATCAGGCTGTGCAGTTCTCCCTGCTCGATTATTACAAAGCGCAGGGGCAAGAGAAAGCCGCTCTGCAGTTGCGCGACCATCTGCTCATGAGCGACAAGACCGACACTGAAAACAAAGTGCTGCTCATCCGTCAACTTATCAACGAGAATGAACAGGCGAGTGGCGACAGCACCGAAGTGTTGAGGTTGTTCGATCGCTTGTTGCAGCAGCCAAAGCCCGACGCTGATATTGCTGAGTTGCGTGCCGCCTACATGGACTTGAAGAAAATGCCGGCCGATAGTATCAATGCCGCTCTGGAGCGTGTGTTGCAGATTGCGCCCGACAACGCCGGGGCACGCCTGCATCTGATACAGTCTGTTTGGCGCACGGAGGATTATGATGCCGTCATACGTTTGTGCCGCCCCGCGTTGGAGTACAATCCCGATGAGATGGCCTTTTATTATTACCTCGGACTGGCACATTACCAGAAAGATGAGCGCGACGAGGCACTTGACGCCTTCCGCCGTGGAGTGGGGCAGATCAACTCGGAAAGCAACCGCGACATAGTGGCCGACTTTTATTCCATCATGGGCGATATCCTCCACCAGAAAGGGCTCGACCAGGAGGCCTTTGCAGCATACGACAGTTGCCTGCACTGGAATCCGGACAATATCCCTTGTCTGAACAATTATGCCTATTACCTGAGTGAACGCGGACAAGACCTGGCGAAAGCCGAGCAGATGAGTTTCCGGACCATCAAGGCGCAACCCGACAACGGCACCTATCTTGACACTTACGCATGGATTCTGTTCATGCAGGGGCGTTACGAAGAGGCGCAAATATACATCGATCAGGCACTCAAAAATGACAAAGACCCCGGTGGGGTGGTCATCGAACATGCCGGCGACATCTACGCCAACCTCGGCGAAATGGACCTTGCCATGGATTATTGGCAGCGTGCCATCAAAGAGGGAGGCGGCTCCGACTTGCTCGAAGAGAAAGTCAAACAGAAAAAGTATCTCAAATAGAGTTGGAGGTCAAAAACCGTTATCCTGCTAATCACGCCTAGTGGAGATTAGGGATGGGGTTTCCCTCCGCATCAAAATAATAGCTTATGAAAAAAATACTTTCCATATCATTGTTTGTGGCGGCGGCTTTGCTGCTGAATGCTTGTGCATCCAAACGCAAGGTGGTCGGCCCCGGACAGACAACGACCATCAGTGGACAACAAGGCTCCAACACGCTGGATGCGGCACAAAAACTCAATGTCGTAAGAGCGACAGCCGATCAGGCTGTGTATCAGCGCAATATCGTCGCGAAAATAGATTTCTCCGTCAATACCGGCAAGAAAAACATCTCGCTCGACGGACAGTTGCGTATGCGCCGCGACGAGGTGATTCGCCTGCAGATTGCGCCGCTCGGGCTGGTTGAGGTGGCACGCATCGAGTTCACACCCGACTATGTGCTCTTGATGGACCGTGTGCACAAAAACTATGTCAAAGGCGGTTACGATGAGGTGGGCTTCCTGCGCGCAAACGGATTGAATTTCTATTCGCTGCAAGCACTTTTCTGGAACCAACTGTTCAAGCCAGGGTCGAACAAGATAGGCGAGGCGGAATATGGGCAGTACGATGTGGATATGTCGTCTGCATGCCGCATCCTGCTTCGCCAGGACAAGATGGATTACGCCTGGACAGTGACCTCCGGCAACAACGCAGGGCGTATTCAGCAAGTGTCGGCGGTGTTTCATGACCCCAAAAATGGTGATTCCACATTGGAATGGAATTACGGCAACTTCAAGTCGATGGGGTCAAAATATTTTCCATACGATCATCGTGCGACTTTGACCACCAATGCCTTGAAAGGAAAGAAGACCGTCACGGTGGGCATGGAAATCAATAAAATCACAGACGATGCCAACTGGGAGACGCAGACCAGTGTTTCGAAAAAATACAAGAAAGTGTCGGCAGAGGACATTCTGGATCAAATAACGGGTATGTGATCATGAAGAAAATCGGTTTACTCATATTGCTCATGATGGTGTTCGCTTTAGGGGCGAATGCCCAACAACGCCGTGGTGGAAAGGCGAAAGCGAAGACACAGACCACCGCCAAGAAAACAACTCCGCAAAAAGGAAAGAAAGGCAAAGGAAAAGGAAAGACCGCTGATTACACCAACGAGGAAATCCGCGGACTGAAAAACCAGCAATCGCAGATACAAAAGGAAATCAAGAATCAGCAGGGTAAACTCAATGCCAATAAGGCCGATGTGCAAAAACGGCTGCAAAACTTGGCTGAGATTAACGGCGAGATAGACAACAAACAGCGCGATATAGAAGGGTTTGAGGAGGAAATCACAGACCTCAACGGCAAAATCAAACTCTTGGAGGCGCAGGTGTCGAGTCTGCAGAAGCAACTCGATGAGCGCAAGCAGAAATATGTGAAATCCATGCGCTATCTGGCGCGACATAGGGCCATACAAGACAAACTGATGTTCGTGTTTAGCGCCCACAATCTCACCCAGGCCTACCGTCGGCTGCGATTTGTGCGCGATTATGCCAAATACCAGCGTACACAGGGTGAGTTGATTAAGCAGAAACAGGCTGAGATTGACAAGAAGAAAGACCAGTTGCGGGTAGCCCGTAATGACAAGAATGTGTTGCTGAAGAAAGGAAAAGACGCGCAGCGTGATTTGCAGTCGAAACAGGAAGAGCAGCAGAAGATGGTCAGCAGCCTGCAAAAAGAGCAGAAAGCCATTCAGGGCATCATCGATGAGCAGCAACGTAAATATGCCGCCCTCAATAGCGAGATTGACCGTTTGGTGGCGATTGAGGTGGAGAAGGCGCGCCAGCGTGCCGAGGCGGAGCGTAAGGCCCGCGCTGAGGCAGAGCGCAAGGCCCGTGCCGAAGCGGAGAAGAAACGTAAGGAGGAACTGGCCCGAAAGAAAGCCGAGGCTGAGGCCCGTGCCCGTGAGAATGAGCGTCGTATAGCAGCAGCGAAAGCCGAGGAGGCGCGTCGTCGCGAGTTGGCGCAAAAAGCGGAGCGTGAGGCTGCCGCTGCCAAGGCACGCGAGGAAGAGATACGCCGCAAGAATGCTGAGCGCGAGGAGGCCGAGCGAAGCCGTCGTGAGATAGCCCGTGCCGAAAAAGCCGAACGCGAACGCCAGAAAGCCGAGCGTGAAGCCGCAGCGGCTGAACAGGCTGCCCGTGAGGCTGAGGCTGCCCGACAGGCTGCAGAGCGCAAGGCTGCAGCAGAACGAGAGCGCGCGGCACAGGAAATGGCCATGGCCGACCGCCGTTTTGAGGAACCTGCCGCCGATCCCCTCTCCACTGCCGACCGCCGTATGAGTGGCTCGTTCAGCAGTTACAAGGGCCGTTTGCCTATGCCGTTGAGCGGTTCATGCCGCATCGTCAGCCATTTCGGCACACGCAATGTTGACGGATTAAAAGACGTGAAACTCGACAATAAAGGCATCAACATCCTAGGACAATCAGGTGCGCAGGTGCGCAGCGTGTTCGACGGTGAGGTAAGTGCCGTGGTCGAAGTGAATGGCATGATGGTGGTCATGGTGCGTCATGGCAGTTACATCTCTGTTTACTGTAACCTGAAAAACATCGCCGTGCGTCAAGGTCAGCACGTCACCATGAACCAAAAACTCGGAAATGTGAGTAGCGACAACACCCTCCATTTCCAGTTAAGACATGAGAAAGAAAAACTCAACCCCGAGTTGTGGCTGGGCAGGTGACGCCTACTCTGAATCCTAGGTGTCTCTAGGCATTCCCAGGTCTTCCTAGGATTCCTAGGTTTTCCTAGGCCAATAATTCTACATACTTCTTAATGGCATCTTCCACTTCGCTGATGAGGATAAACTCATCGGCGCTGTGGGAGCGTGACGACTGTCCGGGGCCCAGTTTCATCGACGGGAAAGGCATCAGTGCCTGGTCGCTGAGGGTGGGCGAACCGAAAGGTGTCATGCCCATGGCTATACACCGCTGCACCAAGGGATGGTCAGCGGCGATATGCGAGGATTGCAGACGTGTGCTGCGCGCTTTTACCTCACTCCGCACTTGCGACTGGATAAAAGCCAGCACCTCTTCATTGGTATATAGTTCGTTGGTGCGTACATCGACCGTCATCTCGCAGCGGTCGGGCACCACATTGTGTTGGGTGCCGGCATGGATGACCGTGACGTTCATCTGCGTGGCGCCCAAAAATTCGCTCACACGCTGAAAACGGTAACTGCGCAACCATTGCAAATCGTCGAGCGCCTCGTAGATCGCGTTCACGCCCTCTTGCCGCGCCGCATGACCCGACTGGCCGTGCGCTGTGATGTCGAGCACCATCAATCCTTTTTCTGCGATAGCGGGTTGCATGCCTGTAGGCTCACCCACAATGGCCACATCTATCTTTGGCAGATGAGGCAATGCTTTGACGAATCCGTCGGCACCCGACACCTCCTCTTCGGCTGAGGCGAGAAATACCAGATGATAGGGGCATCCTTGTTCCGACAGATAGCGATACACCTGCAGGAGCGATACCAATCCGCCGCCGCAATCGTTGCTGCCCAAACCATAGAGGTGTCCGTCTTCAATGACAGGCGTGAAGGGGTCACGAGTCCAACTGCTCACTGGTTTGACCGTGTCGATGTGCGCATTGAGCAGCAGGGTGGGGCGCTGGGCGTCATCCTCACCGCTGTCTATAAGAATATTATTGCCGATGCGCTGCGGTTTCATCCCGTATGCGCGGATGGCTTGCTCCAATGCGTCGGCAGCGCGTGTCTCGTCACGGCTGACGGAGGGGATGCTGATCAATTGCTGTAGCAGCCGTATGGCTTCGTCGGTGTATTCTTTCATCATGATGCTGCAAAATAACGGCTTTTTTTCGGAAAAACCGCTGTCGTCGCCCCATTTTTTCTCTCAAAACGGGCAAAAACATGCCCTTCAGCAGAATAATTGCCGAAAAAACGTGGCGGATTCACATAAAAAACATAAATTTGCAGCATCAAAATCCTACTTATCAACCATTAAAAAACCAAGCATCATGAAGAGACTGCTCGTATCATTGTTGACGGTGCTGTTGGCCTCTACGTCGCTGATGGCGCAAAAAGTGTGGGACCGTTACGCCTGGGAAGGAACACTCGACGGCAAGATTTCCATCCGCCTTGCCATAGAGGTCAATGACGTAGGCATCGTGGCGGGAAGCATCTGCTATTATAAAGCGAAAAACGCCAAACCCATCCTTCTGGTGGGCGATTATAACGAGAACGCTTACATTTTTCTCTCAGAGTATCTGCCCGACGGAACCATCACGGGCAATATCAGCATTCAGGTAAAGAAAGGGTTGCCTGTGGGTACATGGACCGATCCCAAGACCGAAAAGGAATATAAATTTCAGGGTATGCGTAAGATAGCCTTCCCTGCCGGTTATGGAGGGAAATTGACTCCTGAGAATCCTGGGAATATAGGCCAATATTATGGCTATTCCATATATAACACAGTGCAGAAGTGCTATTTGGGCGGACACTTTAATTTCCGTGGCGCAGGTAAAAACAAAATACACTTTGACGCGACAAACGTGCCGCGCAACATCGCCGAAGGTAAGAGCGAGAAAGGACGTCCCGCCGTGCTGAACGGGAATTACTTCGTTTACAACGACGTCAATGAGTGTGGTTACGGTTTTGAAGTGTATTTCTATCCGCAGTTCATGGTGGCTCGCAACACAACCGATTTTGAAACCTTTGGGTGCTTCGGCATGGGAGCTACTCTTGGCGGAGTATATATTAAGAAAAAACAGTAGGAGAGACCCTCCACCTAAAACAATAGATTGTGAAAAAACTTTTATGGGCGTTATTATGCCTCTTGGTTTTGACCACGGCGTGTAAGAAAGAACAAGCACCAGCCGTACAAAACGACAAGGACTCGACAACAGGGCAAACCGTTGATACCGCAGCCCTGCGTTTGGAGGCTGAGCGGCAGGCGGCAATCGAAGATGCGACAAAGGCGATAGAGGAGCAGGTGGCCCATGTCTATGACCAGGTGGAGGAGGCCTATTGTGCCAGTCCGGTGGGGAAGAGCATCGACCTCGACGGACTGTATTGTACCGACGACTGGTTGCAGACCATCGATGCCGTCAGGGTGAAGGATACCACTCGGCAGGACGAACCCTTCACCGACGTTGACTACTGGGTGATGGGGAAGGAGGTGGCTGGCCCCATAGAAGCCACCGACATCGTTGTTGACAGCTTGGATCTGACGGAGGGTAAAGCGCAGGTGTCCATGCACCTGCATAATGGTCCGGGCGATGAACCCCTGCTTCTGAAGATGGTCATGGTGGAGGACACATGGCGCATCGACGAGTTCATCCAGTTGCAGCCCGACACCTTTGTGTGGAAAGCCTCGATGAAGGACTATCTGAATGGTGTGTTCAAAGAAAAGGCCAAACCTGAAATGGGTGTGAAAAAGAAAGCGAAAAAGAAGAGAAGAGCCCGCCGTTCCAGATAAACGACGGGAAAAGTTTCTGACAGAATCACCGCTTGAGTCAAGGATATACCCAAAAATTCACAAAAAATCACTAAAAACTTGTTGTTTTCGGTGATTTTTTGTATTTTTGCATGTTATATAAAATTTGAGAGTATGCAGACGAAATGTCATTTTTCCATTCTGATACACGAGCAGGCGAAGAAATATGGCTCAAGGCCCGTTTTGACCTATCGTGAGTTTGGCAGCCTGAAATGGAAAACCGTCACATGGAACTATTTCTCGCAGCGCGTAAAGCAAGTGTCAAATGCCTTGCTCAATGTCGGTGTGACCGTGCAGGAGAACATCGGCGTGTTCTCGCAGAACACGGTGCAGTCGCTGTTTTGTGATTTCGGGGCTTTCGGCATCCGGGCCGTCACCATTCCTTTCTATGCCACGAGCAGCGAGGAACAAATCCGTTTCATGATTGCCGACGCACAGATCCGCATTCTCTTTGTGGGCGAGCAGGAACAGTACGACAAGGCGTTCCGCGTCTTTGCGCAATGCCCCACGTTGGAGCGTATCATCGTGTTCGACAACAGTGTGCGCATCAGTCCCCACGATGCTAATACCATCTATTTCGACGATTTCCTCGATTTGGGAAAAGATTATCCGCGTCAGAGCGAAGTGGAGAAATTGTGGGGCGAGGCCAACGAGGATGATGTGGCCAATATCCTTTACACCAGCGGCACCACGGGCGACAGCAAGGGTGTCATACTTACCTATAGACAATACCATGCTGCCATGGAGGCCAACGACAAGTGCGTGCCTGTGGGTGAGAATGACCGCGTGATGAATTTCCTGCCCTTCACCCATGTGTTCGAGCGAGGATGGACCTACCTCTGTCTGACTGAGGGAGCAAGGCTTATCGTCAATACATATCCCAAAGAGATACAGGAGTCGATGCGCGAGACGCACCCCACTTGTATGTGTGCTGTGCCCCGATTCTGGGAGAAAGTCTATGCCGGTGTGAAAGCCAAATTGGACAGCGCGTCGGGCGCGAAAAGAGCATTGTTTAAGAGCGCGCTCAAAACCGGACGTAAACACAACATCGAATATTTGAGCAATGGCAAACGGCCCTCTGTTGCCCTCAGCCTGCGCTACCAGTTCTATAATAAGACGGTGTTCAGCCTTATCCGTAAGGAGATGGGACTCGAGGATGCCCATTTCTTCCCCACGGCGGGAGCACGCGTGTCTGAGGAGGTTGAGGAATTTATCCATTCCATCGGCATCAATATGATTGTGGGTTACGGCCTGACCGAGAGCCTTGCCACCGTATCGTGCGACCATCTGGGCGAGCCCTACACCATCGGATCGGTGGGACGTCCCATCGAGGGCATCGAGGTGAAAATCGGCGAGAACGACGAGGTGCTGCTCAAAGGGCCGACCATCACATGCGGCTATTACAAACGTGAGCAGATGACTGCCAACGCATTCGACGAGGAAGGATTCTTCCATACCGGCGACTCCGGGTATATGCAGAACGGAGAGTTGTTCCTCAAGGAGCGCATCAAAGACCTGTTCAAAACTTCTAACGGCAAATATATCGCCCCGCAGATGATTGAGGCGAAACTGCTGGTTGACAGATACCTCGAACAGGTGGCCATCATCGCCGACGAGCGCAAATTCGTGTCAGCACTGATCGTTCCCAACTACGAACTGCTCGAGGAATATGCCGAGGAGCACGGCATGAAATTCACCTCTCACGAGGAGATGTGTGCCGACCAGCGCATCATCGACATGGTCATGGAGCGCATCAACACCTTGCAGCAAGGCTTGGCATCGTATGAGACGGTCAAACGCATCACCCTGTTGCCTGAGATGTTCAGCATGGAGAAGGGCGAACTGACCAATACGCTGAAGATACGCCGGAGTGTGCTTAACAAGAACTATGCGGCACAAATCGACGAAATGTACAAAGAGTAAGACATGATTACGAGTGACCAACTGAAAGATGTGCTGGAGCGGGCTGACGCATTGTACCGCTACCTCGACATCGACCGCAAGAAAATAGAATACGAGGAGGAGGAACTGCGCACACAGGCACCTGATTTCTGGGAAGACCCCAAACGGGCGCAGGTGCAGATGAAAAAGGTGAAAGACATCAAACGGTGGATTGACGGCTACAAGCAGGTGCGCGACTTGGCCGACGAACTGCAACTGGCGTTTGATTTCTATCGCGATGAGATGGTGACCGAAGAAGAGGTCGACAGCGACTATGCTGCCGCCATCAAAGCCATAGAGGACCTGGAACTGAAAAACATGCTTCGTCAGAAGGAAGACCCGATGGACTGCGTGCTGAAAATCAACAGTGGTGCAGGAGGCACGGAGAGTCAGGACTGGGCCCAAATGTTGATGCGTATGTATATGCGATGGGCCGAGGCTCATGGCTACAAGGTGACGGTAAGTAACTTGCAAGACGGCGACGAGGCCGGCATCAAGAGCGTTACCATGGAGATTGAGGGGGGCGAGTATGCTTATGGTTACCTGAAGAGCGAGAATGGTGTGCACCGCCTGGTGCGCGTGTCGCCCTTCAATGCTCAAGGAAAACGAATGACCAGCTTTGCCAGTGTCTTCGTCTCGCCGCTGGTCGATGACACCATCGAGGTGTTTGTTGACCCTGCGAAACTGTCATGGGATACCTTCCGAAGCAGCGGAGCTGGCGGCCAGAACGTCAACAAGGTGGAATCGGGAGTGCGCCTGCGCTATTGGTACACCGACCCCGACACGGGCGAGGAGGAGGAAATCCTCATCGAGAACACTGAGACGCGCGACCAGCCGAAAAACAAGGAGAAGGCGTTGCTCTTGCTCAAATCACAACTCTACGACCGCGCCATGAAGAAACGACTCGAGGCTCAGGCTAAAATTGAGGCGGGCAAGAAAAAGATAGAGTGGGGCAGCCAGATACGCAGTTATGTGTTTGACGACCGGCGTGTGAAAGACCACCGCACCAATTATCAGACCACCGATGTGGATGCAGTGATGGACGGTAAAATCGACGGTTTTATCAAAGCCTATCTCATGGAATTCCCGGTGACGGAGGAGAATTAAAATCCAACCGATCTTTCCATTGGAGACACCACCCTGACCCTCCCTAAGGAAGGTATAATTGGCGGAGTATTGTCTTCACTCCTTCACTCCTTCACTCCTCATAACCCATAGAACCTTAAAACCTTAAAAACCTTATAATAATGAGCAACAAACAGAGAAAAAACGCAAAGATTGCCGCTCGTGAGAAGAAAGAGCAGCAACAGGGCAGTACAGTAGTGAAATGGATATTCGGTGCGCTCTTACTCTTGGCCATCGGTTTCGTGTGCTATACCATGTGGCTGACAACCTGATATGAGCGGACTGGAGATTGAGCGGAAGTTCCTTGTCAAGAAAGACATCGATTTCAAAAGCCGCGCTTATGCCTCATACCATATCCGGCAGGCATATATGCCCTGTAAGGGCGTGACGGTGCGGGTAAGGGTGCGCGACGACCAGGCGTTTCTTACTATCAAGGGACCGTCGACGAATGGCGGCCTGTCGCGTTATGAGTTTGAAAAGGAAATCACACTCGACGAGGCAGAACATCTCATGCAACTCTGTGAGCCGGGCGTGATAGATAAACGCCGTTATCTGATCAAAAGCGGCGACCTGAAATTCGAGGTCGATGAGTTCTATGGCGACAATGAAGGCTTGGTGATGGCCGAGGTGGAACTTCACTATGAGGATGAGGCCTACGAGAAACCCGATTTCATTGGCATGGAGGTGACGGGCGACCGCCGTTTCTATAATTCACATTTGCGCCGCATGCCGTTCATCCTTTGGCGCGCCACTTTACCAGAAGAATACCGATAAGGGCTGCCAGTGTACAGCCCGTGGCATTGGCGGCAAAGTCGAGCCAGTCGCCGCTTCTGCGCCCACCGGTGCAGTAGGCTTGCAGCAG
>JAEEGL012489813.1_pt1 | contig 16705 bp, 20 predicted proteins | sample 9134231 | NCBI WGS metagenome assembly JAEEGL01 (sample SAMN16246548, study PRJNA631951) | gut metagenome | biome: gut microbiome; feature: rumen; material: fiber-attached | host: Bos | place: Iran: Karaj | collected 2018-10 | reverse complement strand
TTATCTGATGTATACGAAAAATCTGGGGCTTCTTTAGTAACATTTTTCTGCTCTTCTACTGTTTCTTCTTCGGCAGGCTCCTCTACCACCTCATCAGGCAGGGAATTATCAATTTCAGTTGTCTCATCGCCACTTATTTGCTCATTTTGCTTATTCTCCCAGTTAAATACTCCTGCAAAGGGATTTTCAATCTGCGGAATTGTACTTCTAACATCACTTACGATATTTTTTATTGGCAGCTGAGATAAAACTACAACGGCTATAATAATAGCCGCAATACTAGTAATAAGCTTCCAAAATTTTATATTTATATTTATAAAATATAAAACTTTTTCATTTTCACTTGCTGTTTTGCTATACATATCAGCTTTAGAGTCTGCAAATACACATAAAGCATCCGTATCTTTTAATTGTTTAAATGATACATTTCTCCAAATATAGCGGTAGTTATTATCTTCACAACAAAGATCATAAGTCACGTTTTCACTAAAAAAGTTTACCTGCTTTTCTATGCCATCAACATTTATACTATTTGTATCAAAACAATTACAGTTTTCGTACCGTTCCATTACTTTATGTTTAATAAGATGTATTGGTACTTCAAGTTCAGAAGCGTTCTTATTTAGTGTTATGTATGGATTATTATTCTGTCTAATTTCACTTATTTTCATTATTATTCCTCTTTACTTATAAAATACGTGGTCATTGATTGTGACTACAGCTTTTAAGTCTCCCCAGTCTTCAGTATTTGATACACCTGAAGGTGGATTTCTAAAGTATAAAATTTCAGAATCATTTAAAACACTTATATTACCTGCGACTGTCTGCTTAACAGCTGCAATAAGATTTTCTGATGGTGTTTCATATATAATATCCTGCGCATCAGTAAACTGACCTGATTGATATATTACTTCTTCTAAAGTATTTGGATATAAAGGTGATTTCATTCTGTTTATTACAACTTCCGCAACTGCTATCCAACCATTTAATCCTTGTCCTTTGGCTTCGTGCGATACTAATTGAGCAAGTGTATATATCTGTTCTTCAGATAAACTAAGTCCTGATGTATAAAGACTCTGGCAAACTGTAAGATTGCTTACGTTATTTACTCTTTTAAATACAGTGAAAGGAAATTTAGTAATCACTACAGTATTCTTTGATGATGAACAATGAATAAAGTAGCCATCACCTATATATATACCTACGTGATTTACGCTCTCTCCTCTATTTAAGAGTCCCAAATCTCCTGGCTTAAGTTCATCTTTTGATATTTCTTCCTGCGAGGACAAAATTTGTCCTGTGGAATATAAACTTTGCCAGTCACTGTATCCAGAACTTAAAAAGGCCCAGGCTATAAATCCAGAACAATCTAGTCCACGTTGTTTTCCTTCATCATTAATAGTAAACCAGGTATTATCATACCCTGCCTTATTTGGTTTACCTCCCCATAGATAAGGAACTCTTCCTATAAGAGAGCTTGCATTAGTAAGTAAGGCTACTACATTTGGATCATCACTTGCTAGTGCAGTTTCAAGTGCTAATTTTGCACCCTCTTCTATTTCTGGAGCCATTTCAAGTTGAAGCATAATTGATTCTGATAACCCTGCAAGGTTAATACCTGACGCTGTTAAAAGCTCTGCTCTTTTGTCGGCTTCAGCAATAAGCACTTCCATTGCTTCAGTATCATCTATATCTACATGGCCATAAGTAGACAATAATTCTTCTTTTGTAATTAGATGCAGCGTGTAATTACCATATGAAATATCTTCTGTTTCTGGCTTTACATGCTTATTTTCTACTTTTATATTACCGTCTTCATCCTCTGTTACTATCTCATAAGTGCCTTCTTTAGTAATATACTTAACCTTTCCCTTAGAAATAGTTCCATCATCATTTTCAACTACTTCATAAGTCTTTACTGGCTTAGTGTATTTAAAGGTTTCTATTTCTTTTGAATATGAAATAAACTTTATATCATGAATAGTTAGATCCTTATTTGAAATCGTCATGTATGCAGACATTAACTCTAAATAATCTGCGCCTGCAAATATAGAATCTTTTTGGCCAATACTTTCAAGAGATGTATCCATATCCAAATTTTCATCTATACATTCTTGTTTTATTTTATCGATTATTTCATCGTAATCTTCCTGTAACAGGTACTGAAGTAAAGCTGTGGCTTCCGTAAGATTATCTGTAACATCATTTTTTACTTCCGCAAAGCTTACTTTATGAAGTTGCGCTAAAAAAACAAGGCTTACTAAAAGCCCTGCTATAATTTTTCTGCTTTGTCGTTTTATATTGAACTTTTTCATATTTAAACACCAAGCTCCTACTAATCATAAAAGTATGCAACCTCGGAGCGATGCTAATTAGCGGTTAATTAATATGGTAATGATTACTTGCAGAGGGCTAATCTGCAATTGCACCATCAAGGAATCGAACCTCGGACCCAACATTTACTGCCTGCTCTACCAACTGAGCTAATGATACAAAAACGCTGTGGCCAAAAATCTTTCGAATAACCACCACAGCAAAAGGTTTTATAAGGGAATATGAAAACATGTAAATTGCAATTAATAGTACTTTAGACCTAACACTTCAGCTGCATGATCTACGCTATCAATTTCTACAAGTCCAATTCCAAGAGTATCGTTATCTGAATACCATGCACCAAATCCAATGTTTAAAATCAGCTGCACTTCTTCACCATAATTTACATCTACACCAAACAGCTCCTTAAATGGAGTGCAAGGCTCTCCTTTTTCATGGTCTTTTGATGTAAGAGTAAGTTTTACAATACCACGAGTTGTGTATTGGTACTGTGTTCTATAAAAAAGTGACTCGTCTGTAAGCCACTCATATGAAGCTGTAATATTATTATCTACATAAAATTCTGCTAAGGCTGACGCAAAGGCTGTCATATCCATACCGCCCTCTTCATCATCTTCATCTAAAAAGGAATCGTCCTCAGAAAAGTATGTAGGATCCAAATAGAAATCTAATACTGATGCTATATATACATCAGAATCAGAACTAACTGTTTTGTAGCTCTGGCCAAAGACTGTATCTACATAATCTTTTACTTTTTCCATTCTTGCTTCAACAAAGCTATCATCGACTGCTGCAAGCACATTCTTATTTGAGTTATACATATTTTCTAGCTCATCACCTTCAGCTTCTCCAGGTGATCTAAATGGAATGTCGTAAACGATAAACGGAACATCAGACGAGCCATCATAAGTAGTATCTGATACAAATGATGCGGTATTTGTTTTTCTTTTATTCCATTTGTGCCAGGTTGTTTCATCCATTTTATCTGGCTCTTCAAATACGGTATAAATGTCTCCAGTATAAAAGAGTCTTATAAACAGTCCTGAAAATATGATTAAGCATATTAATGCTGTAAGTACTGCAATCTTTCCTCCTTTAGTCTTAGGAAGTCTTAGGTGAAAGCCTTTAAATTTGTCTTTTAATTTTGCCAACTAATCACTACCTTTCTTTTGTTATAAAACTATATCTTAATAGCTATATTATAGCATTGTATCACTTTTTAGTAAATAAAAAATATAATGGCTAAAATCGCCATTACCACCATTTACCAAATATAGCTATAAATTCTTCCTTAGTTCCATAATGGATAAGCCAATAATCTTGGCACATCCTTTTAATTTTAAGTTCCAACTCTCTATTAAAGTGAATGCCGTAACTTGCCATGTCGTGCCAGTCGGCTCGAAGTGGAATTAAGAAATGATATTTTTCAGAATTAGTTTTATTTGATCCACCAAATATATGATGTACATGTATGGCAGCTCCTGATGCTTTTGTATCTCCAGTGATAAAACACTTTGTTAAGTCATCGGTAAAAATGCTTTCATACTTATACTTAGGCTTATAGTAAGTAGAAGTTTTAGCAGGAGCTTTCTTCACTCCTGCCTTAACCTTACTTTCATATGAACTTTTTAAACTTCTTCTTGATTGAAGAGTTTTAGTTTGTCTTAAGCCTGTTTTTGCTTTTAGTGGAGTTTTAGCTCTTAGTGGCGTTTTTTGTTTAAGTGTTGAATACGCCATTAACTCTCCAATTACTGAGCAGATGTCTGCTTGTTGTTTTCTCCTAAGATTACCTCTTCATAATAAAGTAATGCCTTGGATTTTTCTTCTTTTTCAAAATCAATCTTCTCAAATCCGAGTTCATCGAACAATGGGTGAGATATAGTTGATATTGCCATATTGCATCCTCCTTGTGACCACACATAATTACCTTCGTGTTCACACATTAAATATCTCCCCACAATATATGGAATCCGCAATTCCCTATGTAATAATATTACATCACTTTTTCGCAAACTTCAATAAAAAGTTATATTTAGATGTGATATTTTTGTGAAGAGATATTTTTATAACTTTATAAATGATATTTTTTACTTGTATAGATGGTTTAAGCCCATTTGCTTCGCTTCTTTATCTCTGCCTGCTTTATCTTTTCGATACTATCTGCCATAAACTGATCTTTGCTCATCTTTGTGATACCTTTTACTTTAAATAGGCCTCTTGCTATATCAAACTTATCAATCGTCTGAAGCCTTGGCTCATACTTAAAGCAGGCTGTTCCTACATTAAATGCACGAGTGTCTTTCGAAAATGAACCCTTATACGATGGCAGAGTTGACTCAGCTATATATCCAGGTACTTCTACTACGTAAAAGGAAGGATACTCTTCGACTACATATACATCCTTATCCTTCATGTGCCAAAATGGATATGGACTGGTAGCTCCTGCTCCATATGTGCTGTTTGTCAGTGCAAGTGTTAACTTTGTGTTCACTGTAATTTCTTTCATTTCTTTTAATCCTTTCTTAAATGCTTCCTGTGTTAATGTTTGTCTTGTTTTTCCCATGACTCTTTACCTTTGCTGCTTCTAGCAGCTCCTTTCTTTAGTTTGAAATCAGTTCTTTCGTATATGTAAATAATGGGAAAATTATTTTTTATATTCGAAAAAACTAAAAATTATTTTTGATACATACCTATATAGGTTATGGCCCTCTTGAGTTCGGACACTTTTTTCTCCTTTCTAAAAATTTTTTTTGAAAAAGCTAGTCGTTCTTATATAGGCCCACTTTTTTGACTTTTAAACTTTTTTCTGTATTTAATATGGAAAAATTTCAAAAAAACTAAAAAAAATAGAGCACAAACTTTAAAAAAAGTTCATGCTCTATCCTCTAAACGATTTTTGCATCTTATGATTCCTGTAATATGTAATTTTGAATTAAGGCATATATTGTCCTATATGTATCTTTTGAATAATGGATACCGTCTGGTGCACTAAATCCATTTTCTACTAAGTAGCTATATGTATCTATATAATTATCTGCTGCCTGTACATATGTATTATTTAAAGATTCAATTCTACTGTTTTTTACATAAGGAGATTTAGAATCTACTACAGGATTAACTGATACTACATATGTAGTTCCTTTTCCCTGCAAGTAAGTTATAACCTCTTCATATTTATCAGCATTTTTAGTATCATTTACGCCCAGGTTAAAGATATATGTATATGCTGTATACTCTGGATGCTCAGCTTCAATTGTAAGAAGTGTATTTAATCCATCCTTTGACCACCACTTGTATCCTTTACCGACTGCTGCAATAACAAATGTATCTTCATCTTCAGACATATGGCATACATTATTAAGTCCTACTGTTCTGCTGTCTCCAATATATACATATGCCATCTTTTCTTCAATAACACCAGGCTCTGCTTGCGGATCTAATTCACTTGCAAATGCATTTATACTAATACTAAACATTGCAAGTAAAGCTGATGCTAGTAATATTAACTTTTTCATTTTTTACTTTTCTTGCCTTTTCTTGCCTTTCTTTCCTCTATTTTCCCTCTCCTTTTTATATTCCATATATTCATACAGATTTGGAAGCTTCGGTGGTTTTTCTACATATTCAACTTGAATATTCTCAGCCCCATATTCTTTTAATAATCCCGCAAATGAGACTATGGCTCCAGATGATGATACTATTCTTCGATCTATATGAACGGAGTACGTATTATAAACTGAACCATTTATTATTAATCTGGCCACTCCTTTAGCATCTGTAAATTGGCCATTTACAATACCATTTTGAAAATCATATATTCCAAGTATTTGCACATTAACATCAGGTTCCATAGTGTTTTTTATCTCTACTCCTTTCTGTAATTACTTTATCATCTGCATCTATCGGCTTATGAATTTTATATTTATCGATATACTTTCTTAACCAGTCCATTTTTGCTTTTTTATTCTTATATTGAGGCGAATTTACACCACATTTTCTAGCCACTGAAGCTAAACGTTCTTCAAAAGTAATAATTTCTCCAGGGCATTCTTTAGAATCGATTAACATATCTGCTTCCCAGAGAAGAACTAGCTCCTTTGGAACGATTTTTGCTGAGCCTATATAGTCATTCATATAGTCTTTTGGATTGTTACCGTGATTTTCTACTAAATCTGCATTTACAAATCCTGCTCTCTTTAATATATTCGCTCCATTCTTCTCGTGATTATACTTTGAGTGGATATATCCAATATCATGCACGAGGCCCAGGACATACATCTGCTCTGGATCAAGTCCGTACTCAGGTGCGTGTTTATACATATACTCCGCAACCCCATGCATATGTAATATTCTATTTTTAGATATTCTTGTATCTTCCATAAGTATCCCCCTTTACTACTTCAGGTCTACTAAGTGTGTTTAATACTGCTACAATTTATGTTTTAAATGTACGAAATATGTCTCCCAAGTAAAAATTCTATCTGGTAACGTCGGAAACAACTGAACCAGGTACAATAGCAGGGATATTTCCCTTTATAGGTTTAATACATATAAGTAATGCCACTATAATAACTACTACACCAATACCTATTCTTATTAATGTCTTCTTCATACTCCTTAACCCTCCTTTATTACACTCTTGACACCTCAAGTAATACTGGCCATGTATCAATGCCATTTTCTAATCTGAAAGTAACATCAGCTACGTGGTTTCTGATAAAACTTACATCTGAGTCGTCAAGTCCTTCTAACTTATTATTAGCTGATAACTTAAAAACTAATAGGTTGCCTACCAAGGCTAAATTATTATCTGAATCTAAAGCTGATGTCTTATTACTTTTAAGCTTTCCATCTTCATCGCAGATGATAGTGTATGCTCTTCCACCGATTCTCCTGTGAGCCTCTTCTACATATTTACACTCACATAGTTTTGCCAGATCCTTCCACTCAGGTCTATCCTTTACATTTACTTTTTTATGTTCTTTATTTATTACGTCTATTAAGTATGCCTGCATCTTATTCTCCTATTCAAAAAGTACAATAGCATCATCTATAAACTCTGTTCCGCTATATTCATGCTTATATTTTACAATGTCCTTTTTTACTTTTGGCGAGCTATATCCTTTTGATGTCTTAATGACTATCTCGATATTCTCGTCATATTCATTTAGCTTTTCTATAAAATCTTTAATTCTCACTTTTAGCTCCTAATCTTTATTTATTTGTCCTACCTTACACTTATATGTGTTTGTGATTTCTTTAATGTGAAGCACATAGTACTTAATGCCAGGCTCTGCTCCCCAGTTAGGATTGCCTTCACTTATTGATATAGATACCAGTGCTTCAAATGATGGCGATGTAGCTGAATATCCATTTCTAAATAAAATATAGTTTTGGCCATCATTTACAATCTTAGGTTCTTTTTGAGGACTTCTTACATCAACCACTTCCTTTAGTAGCCCTCTATGTAAAAACCTTTTTGTATAATATGGTTTTATATCTCGATATTCTTCTTTCTTTTCTCCAGATAAGATCATATCAAACCACTGTTTTTTAATTGGAAGTACCAATATGTCTTTACTCTCCTTAATTTTCACTTTTAAATTATTTATGCTGTAAGTCCATGTAAGTCATATGTATCTATTTCATAATTACCATCCACCCAAGTAACTTTTTGCGGTGGGCAATCAGATGGTTTAGTCATCTGGTAAACTAAATATTTTGAAAATCCTATGGCTCCTAAAATTACCAAAGCTGTTATCACCCCAATTATTACAAGTTCTTTATTTCTGTTTTTCTTATTCAAGTTTCCTACCTCTTTTTATTAGTTTTTTTTTAATAGACTGTAATATCTATATAGTATGCTTCATCATCTACATAGATAGGTTCATTCTCTTTTTCATCTTTAAACAATTCTGACCATGGAGTTAAAACTTCATCTCCAGGCTCATACATGTTATTACCTTTATCAATACACTTAAAAATCTTTCCACCTTCTACTTTAAATCTTTCTTCAGTATAAAGTGGCTTTAAATTTCCATTCAGTTTTACCAAGCAAGAGTCTTGTGCTTTTTCATACGATTCGCCTTCTGTACATATTGCTAAAATGACAGATGATCCATTTTTAATGAACCTATATCTATTTAAGCAATCTTCTTCTGCTTCCTTTTCATTCCAAAATACTTCTGGCGATGGAATGTCGATAAAATAATTTCCACTCTTTAAAAACAAGCCACATGAGCTAACATATCTGTACTGTTTAGTTGTGCCTGGTATTGTTTCTCCTATTATAGTTACATTGCCACAATTACTCATCTCGTACCTCCTAGTTAAAAATTTATACAGCAGCTTCAAGGAATCTGCTCTTTTTACTTTTACGAGCTGCTGCAACCTTACTTACTTCTCTTCCTTATCTTCTAGGTATATGAATTCTACCGATAGTGATTCTAAAACACACTCCTCACTACAGAAGACATTATCTTCATTTGAGTCAAAGTATTTTACTTGCAAATAATTATCGAGGACTTTGTAGTACCCTCGCTCAGAAGTAGCGTCGTAAGTAGTATCTCCAATTTCTTTACCACAACAAGCGCAGTAAAGCTTTTTATCTGTATCCATACATACCTCATATATAAGTAGCCGATTCAGCAGCTTATAGTAAATGGCTATTTGTACTTTCGTGTGCTGCTGAACTTTTACTTACCACATTCTCTTACAAATCGTATCTGGCCCATCAAGTGAGCACTTAGTATATATCTGCCCGAAGGAAAAATAGTAATTATTACTTACAGGGATACCTTTACTTATATCCTTATATATAATCCTTACTACTTTATCTTCTTACATAGCTTATATATCCTCTATGACAGTTATCTTTATTCTTTCATCAAGTATCTTCTTTAGGAATTCTTCTTGATACTTAAAACACACTACCTCAAACTGAAGCTTATCTAAATAGTCAGCTGCTTGTACTAAAAATCTCTTAAAGCTATTTAATTCAGATAAGCAGAAGTAATATACATATGTATCATCTCCATTTGTAGCGTGATGAATTAACCAGGTCTTTTTCTTAGGCCCATACATTTGACCTATATTCTTTATTAGGTCTTCTTCCCAGTTCTCCTTTGACATCTGTCTAATGACGTTACATCCATCTATAGACGAAGGTACATAGTAGAGCTTGTCAAAGATTGGTTCGGGAAGTTCAAAGACTCTTGTCTTTCTTTTCTCTTGTTCTTCTTCTGTCTCTGTGAGCATTTTGATAATAGGCTCTTCTTCTGATATTAGGATCGCTCCATTTGTAGCCTTTACACTCTTATTATCTTCTCGGTAATAATCGTTAACGCTTAACGTAAGCTCCTTCGTTCGCATCTCAACATCAGATATCTGATTTCTGTTTTGGAACTGATTATAAACAATGTAATTTGAGTCTGGTGTTACGAGCATTCCTACCGCTCTACTATTAAGTATGTTTGAAAAGCTATTTTTGAGCTCATCTAAAAAGAAGAAGTATGAGCCATTTGTATCTAGCTTTTCGTTTTGGGTTAATACGGAAGTCTTGTCAAAGTCATCTGCCATTGTTCTTATGTATGCATTCTTCATTATCATTGCGGTATGACTTCTTCGTACTGCACGTAATAATTTGTTACGGCCCGAGTCATTGTTTGCATTCCAGTCTGTTAAAAGATTGTCAATGTATTCTTTTTGGTATTCGTAATATGCTGTGGCGGTTTCTCCAAACGCTTCTTTCAAAACTGGGGTGTGGGTTTCATAGTCGGCTAGTTTAAATATTCGATACGATCTGTTATAGACATTAGTCTTAACCTCTTTTAGGAATCCTTCTTCTTTCATCCTCTTCAAATATATATCTACCGTACTCCTTCTCTCTCCGCTCTCCACCATCAGGCCAACGTCCTTATTCGTCAAACATCCACAGCTCAATATATGCTGCGTTATCTCTCTTCGCAGACCTACCTTCTCAAACTGCTTTCTTCTCGTTCTTTTCATTCAAGTCTGCCTCTCCTTACTTTCTTGGGTAATGCCCCGCTGATTTCTTCTTACTTTAGGCACGGGAACTCAACCTACACACGCTAAACCTCGCTGATTTGAAAAGGCCAAAATCTTACAAAATCAAGCTAAAATAAAGCTTTTATTGTAAAATATTGCCTTTTTAAAAATTCATCATATTTTTACATTAAGGACTACTTCTTATTGTAAAAATTTAGGACAAATTTTGTCTCTCTTAATGTAAAAAATTCAGCTGTTTTAGCCTTTACTGTAAAATATTCCGCTCTCTTTATACGCCATTTCTTTTACTTTAATAATGTTATAGTAAATATTTGATAGCATTCAAAAAGCCATATATTTTACATTATGAAGTCTTTGTTTCTTCTCTGTAGTCAACAGACTGCTTCTCAAAATACTTATCTCCATCGATAAAAGCAAGGGTATGAGGCATAAAAATGTTAAGCTTTTCCATTGTTTTTAGAGCCTTTTTCTTATTAACCTCATATGGAAATGTAATAATATATTTGCTTGCCAAGGCTACTGCCTGCTCTTCTCCAAGAGCTGCCTTGTCAGCTTCAAATTTATCCCTGCCCTTTTCATCGAGGAATCTAAGTAATGATGTTTCATATAAGTCAGTGACGAACACTTCGAATGAAGTATCGTTTGTATAGAAACGTAAGTGCATTCCAGAATTAGGCTTGTAGATATAATCGAAATCCTCTGGATAGTCATTATCGATAACATCAAGTGCTACCTGCAAAGCCATGATTGTATTCATATCAAGTGGAGCTGCTGCTTGCGAACCTTTTGTCCCGAGAGTAACGTATGTATCATTTTTATCTACTCCAACTAAATAATGCTGCTCCAGGGAATGAAGCACGTTGATTGTCTGGCCAGTTGTAATATGAAACTTACTACCTAGTACATAATCCATCTGCTGTACTGAACAGCAACCTACTCTACCTAAAAAGGTTAATGCATAGTTCTGCATTGGTGAAAAATCGTCTCTCATAATCTTAAATAATCCTTTCTTTTCTCTACAAAAAGCGTTATTAAATGTTTACTACATCGTTTTTATGCGTCATTATGTGTGTCATTGATACTCATATAAGCGTCATCATATTTGCTTAATGCGTCATTTACTGTGTCATGAAAATCGCTATAAGCGTCATTATTTTTGGCTTGTTTTATCAGCTAATACCTCTAGCTCGTAATCTGAAAGCTTAATCTCTAACTCTATTTTGTCATTTGATGTCACAAGCATTCCTTTTCCTCTTCCGTATTTAGCAATAGCCTCACAATCGTTATCTGTTAATCGAAGCAAGTTTCTTACGTTAGAAAGATTTGGCGTTTTCAGCAATACCTTTAATTCGCAGTTATCAATTATGTCTGTACCCATTGTTCCAATCTTATTTACATCCTTTAAGAACTGCGATGCCATAATTACTGCTCCACCGTATCCTCTGATAAGTCGAACCATGTCATCAATCTGAGCGCAACTGTTTTTATCTTTTAGGATTGCCCAACACTCATCGATATCGATAATGCTCTTCTTTGAGTTAGGATCCTTAACTACGCTGTAGCAGAAATCTGTAACTACACTCAATATGGCAGGGAAGTATTCTTCGTCTATTTGATCTTCGTTAACATCAAAGGCAATAAATGGGGCTGTTACATCAATATTAGTTTGGCCATTAAAGTTACTATATTTGCCATATACAAATGGTTCGAGATAACCATTTAAAAATCTTAGGTCAGGATTAGAATTAAATGCTTCGTATAAATCCTGAAGAATAGGCATTGGTTTAAGCTCTCTAGTATGAATGTTTGAATAAATACTTCTGTTGTCATCGGTTATACCAAAGCTTGCATATAATTGTTTTAATGTAATGTCTATCTTGTTACTAATTGCCTTGGTCATTGAACCTTCGTCAACAAGCATATTGATAAATGTTCTTAGAGCTTTTGTTTTCTTAGACAGTAATGGACCAGAATTTGCTTTCACATCATCCTCATTGATAGTAGAAGTATCGATTTTCTTTTCTGGCAGTATGGCCATTATATTTATGCATACTTTCATAATGTCATAATATTTACCACCAACTAAATCAGCTAACGGCTTGTATTGATATCCCTTCTTCGGAATAATGGCATATATGTTTGCTCCGTTGAAGAATAAACGCTCCAAGTATGCTTGCATAAATGTTGTTTTACCAGAACCCGTAACACCTGATACAAACATATGAGGGTTATTAAATATACCCGAGTTGAACACATCAAGAGCCATTAGCGATTGCGTTTTTCTATTAAGACCAATTACTGCCCCATTAGGATCGAAGAACTGATAATTTGTAAATGGATAAAAACTTGCTATCTGACTTGTAATAATGTTGTGCCTGATTCTTTTCCATGGCTTTGTAAAATATAAAAGTGGTAGTGTCATTAGGAAGTAATCTTCACAACAAACATTACTGTCTTCAAAATCTACCTTTGGCCCTGAAGTAGAAAGCTTATTTTTTATAGCTCTCATAGAATCACCAAGAAGTCTAGGACTAGCACCACGTACAGTAAGAATAATTCCAAAGTTATATAACTCGTTTTCGCCTTCAAGACCTACAGCAATTGCATCTGCGTTTTTATAATCAGCTGCATGCTTTCTAGCCTTATCGTACTTGCGCTTATCGTTATATATCTGATATTCAGATTCCTTTAACTTCTTGTATGCTTTAAGTCCATACTGTGCTACGTGCTTAGGCACTCGATTAAAATAAATATCAACATCATTAGAAGTTCCCTGCGTAAACCAGTTCATCCAAGGTAGTGCGACTTCCACAGGGTAACTATTGCCTTTAACACCTAGCCAACCATAGAAGTATCTATCCATATAGATATGGTTTCTGTGATTGAAATATAATCCCTTTGGAGCAATGTCATCTTCTACTCTATGTTTATATTCTTTTTTCTTTCCAACTTTTTCATTATAGGCTCTAACATCTTTTTCAACTCTGTAGGATCTTTGAACCCTACTTTCCGAATAACTGGTAGCTCTATTGAAGATGTAATAGAGAATATCTTTTAGATGGTTGTCTAAATCCTTCCCCTTTGCTTTAATACATTGATTACCTGCGTCAGCTAAAATGCCAATCATATTCTCACGACGCTGATTCATGTTGTGAGCTATGTCTTCAAATTTAGTCGAGTTACCCTCGTACTCGTAGATAATGAAATATCGTGTTCCTATTGTTTTTGTTGATGCATATGAATAGATGAACTTAATATATTCTGTTATGGTTTCTTGAGCTCTAGGATCTTTAATATCTTTAGTATTTTTGATAATGTTTTCTACTAATGTATTAGTATTAACAATATCGTTTGCAATTTTGATTTGTAGCTTATCTGGGGAGTCTGTAAATAAATTGCTAAATGATGCAGCTATATCCATTTGAGCTGCTACTGATTTTTTACTAAAGTTGATAGGAAGTACTTCTATGATTGAAACATATCTTCCATCGCTAGTTCTAATTACACCATTTTTTATCCAATCAAAAGGAAGTTCATCTTGTGAAGCTCCAGTTTTAATTGGCATTAATGATACTGACGATTTCTTATTATCTTTTTTCCTATTCGGATCTATCGTCTTCAGTATCAAATTCGCTGCTGTCGAGTTCACTGTGCTTGTAAGCGAACTCAAGTAATTTTTCCCTTGCTCCTGCGAGGAGTTGTTCAGCGACTGTCGAATACTTGATATTGTATTCCTTGAATTCTTTCTTATTTCTGACATATTCTGGACCTCTTAAGTGTGCCTTTCTTTTATTCTTGAGATACTTGAGCTGATCTATAAGCATCTCGGTTACAGAACGATTCTTTATTCCTCTGATTCCAAATACAGTTGCAGCCCCTCCCCATAGGAGAGTGAATACTATACTAGCCAGAGTGGTGAAAGGTATATGCTGAATTACAAATACTGCAATTCCACCAAACACTAATCCTTCTATCCAATTCCTTATAGGATATCCAAGGAACTCTCCCTGCCTAATTACATTTTTGGATAAAGGGTAGGTTGCGAAATCTCTTTCTTTCTTTGCCATGTACTGACAATGCTCCTTTCCAAATTACTAAAATAGTTATAAAAATAATGCTAATTGATTGTATAATAGCACAGTATCACTTTTATTGTAAATATTATTTTTTTACAATAAAAAATAGCAGAACCCTTGAATATTTAGGATTCTGCTATTTGCTCATTAATTTTATTCCTGATTTTTTATCATTTATTTGCTTTCTTCCAGTCTATATACATCTCGTAACTTTCTTGCGGATCATCGTATATTAATTCGAAGTCCTCTAGTGAACTAAAATTCAAAGATGCCAGAAAATCTGCAATATCAGGTTTAGTCTTTGCTTTGCTCCATACTCTTGTTGCTATCTCGTCAATATTTTGTTTGTAGTTTTCTTCTATAGCAATAATTTGCTTAGCTCTTTCTGCATCACCATTAAGAACTGGAATTTCTTCGTAACCTCCGCTTTTAATGTATTTAATAATCCACCCCATGTAATTGCGAACATATTCTTGTTTATCAGCCGCATCTATTGCAGCCACCACAAGTTTATCATTCATGTCAGCTGTAGTTATAAGTAAATCTATATCTTCAGGTGTTAAATCGTTATGACCAACATAGTTTTCATAAACATAAGCAAACTGTGGTAAATCACGAGGCATCTCGTATTGATATGTTTTGGATTTTCCCTCGTTAAAATCAGCTTTTATATCTTCAATCTCAACTACTGAAGGATTATTCTTGTGCAAATGAAAAATTATACTTATTACTTTTTTTCCTTTTTTCAATCCCTCTTCATATTCGAAAGAAATATCGGCCTTTTCCTCCAACTCTTGCTGAGCAGGGTCTAATACGCCTCTTTTAAAATCGGCCCAATTTGCATACTTTTTATCTTTTTTATCCAACGCATCAAGTAACTTATCCCAATCAATATTGTTTTGCATCTCCGACAATCTGTTTTTATGGGCCTCGTTATCTGAATTCGCTATACCAATAATAAATTTTAATTCTGATAAATTATATTCTAGGTCTAAATTACCGTCATTGTTAGCTCTATAGTATTCGCTTTTGAATAATTCATATAATCGGAATGCATTAACGTTTTCAAAGCTTGTCATCATTCTTAGATTAAGCTTAGTAAAATGATTCTCCATTCCTAAGATATGATTTTTTAGTGCTTGATTAAATTTTAGGGTAAACACACCATTTTCGTATTCGGCATTAGGAATCATGGAAAATGTCTTGAAATTCCCTTTTCCATCTTCTAATACAATTACATGACCTACTATTCTTTTAGCAACCTTCTTTAAGTCTCTATAAATATGAGCCTTATCAGAAAAAATCTTTTGTAGTTCACCTGGATAAAGTTTTGCCTCCAGATTATCGTTTTCATCATTTTCAATTCGAGTAAGTCCAACTGCCATGATTTTGTTTTCTAGTAAACTGGATTTGAATTTTGCTGAAACCATGTCATTAGACTTATTGTAGGTGGTTGCTATTTTTCCCATGTTATTATCCTTATACGAATTTTTGGTTTACTACAAGGTTAGAGTAAACCATTTTGTCGTAATGAACAACAACCAATTTTTCGCAATAGATATGGGTAATCGTCTTTCAACAAGCTACATTGCGAAAATTTGGTTTACTTGTAAGTAACAACAAAAGCCGTATTTATCGCCTTTTGTTGGCTATTACGAATTTTTGGTTTACATCTTTATATAAGTATTTTCTTTAAACCAATTTTTCGCAATAGGCAATTATACATGCAAACAGTTAACATTATATTTACGATAATAAGTATTAAATTACGACTTTTTGGTTTATCTTATATCATGTCAAAACCATTTTTTCGTAATTGCTTTCCACTAAATCCTTTATTTATAGGATTTCAAAGGAATAAGTAATTTGTCATTACGACTTTTTGGTTTATCGCCATCTCCTACAATTATCATTGCTAAACCATTTTTTCGTTTTACGACACCTTCGGAGCGTAATTAGACACCAATTTTTCGCAATAAAAACCCTGCAAGCATTGATTTTACGGCATTCTTTATTCCCTAATATAAAACAAAACAATTTCTTGTTGTTGAAATTCCTATTAATATTATTATTTTATTTATTATAAAAGCCATTCCCAGTAATTTGAGAATGGCTCTATTATTATGCTTTACAGCTATCTATGATTTTCTGTAAATATGATTGCATTTCTGTTGCCTGTTTTACGATTAAATCTTTCTTTTCATCAGGTATTGTTATTACCGTGTCTGGTGTATAAGGAATACTTACTAACTCTTTAAAAACTTGAC